>JADMIO010703112.1_pt1 | contig 100753 bp, 93 predicted proteins | sample 8958161 | NCBI WGS metagenome assembly JADMIO01 (sample SAMN16585339, study PRJNA669376) | soil metagenome | isolation source: Crop rotation soil | place: USA: Cullars Rotation, Alabama | collected 2011 | reverse complement strand
GCGACAACTTGTCCACGTGGAATTCTAAGCTTAGGATCCCAATGTGCTGGAAAGAAGTCCAAATATTCGCGCTGGTGTCGCTTGAAACTGATTTGGGCTGATGGCAGTTACCGTGGTGAGTTGCTAGATTGGGTCAAACATACTTTGGGTTGGACGTTACAAATTGTCGAGCGACCTGCTGGACAAGCGGGCTTTCAGGTCTTGCCCAAGCGTTGGATCATTGAGCGTACCTTTGCATGGTTGAATCGGCAACGGCGTCTGAGTAGGGACTATGAGCGACTCCCCCAGACCAGTGAAGCCTTTATCTACGTCGCCATGATTCGTCTCATGCTCAACCGATTGGCTCATGGGTGATTTTTAAGACGCTCACTTAAATAAATGATTCAGGAATTAGACACTGTAGTGTTACTGCATGACTTGCGGGAGTACGGGCTTGTGGCGGGCGATCTCGGAACAGTCGTACATCGCTATTCTGATGGAACTGCCTTTGAAGTTGAATTTTTGACCGCAGAAGGAAGAACAATTGCGGTAGTTACATTAGAGTCAAGGGAAGTGCGCCCCACGAGTGATAAGGAAATTTTGCATGTCCGTGAATTGGCATCGTAGAAATCAATCAACAGGCGGAGAATAAAGTGGCAGATACTCAATACGATATGGTAATACTTGGCGCAGGACCCGGCGGTTATGTCGCAGCGATTCGCGCAGCGCAACTCGGAATGAAGACTGCCATCGTCGAACGCGACGAGCTCGGGGGCATTTGTTTGAATTGGGGGTGCATCCCGTCCAAATCCCTTTTGAAAAACGCCGAAGTCGTTCGTAATTTTCGCGATGCGAAGGATTGGGGCATCACCATCAACGGCGGCTTTACCGCAGACTATAGCAAGGCGCAAGCGCGCAGCCGCGACGTTTCAGCTCGCCTCGTGCGCGGTGTCGGATTCTTGATGAAGAAAAACAAGATTGATGTGTACAAAGATACGGCAACTTTGAACGCGCAAAAGCAGGTGGAACTCAAAGGCGGCGGGCAAAAGCTTGCTGGTAAGAATGTAATTATTGCGACAGGTGCACGGGCGCGCACGATTCCCGGACTTGAGCTTGATGGGGTAAACGTCATTACCTCGCGTGAAGCGTTGGAAATGAAAACCGTTCCCAGTCCCATCGTCATTGTCGGCGCGAGTGCGATTGGCTGCGAATTTGCCACAATTTACGGCTCCTATGGTGCCGATGTAACGGTGCTGGAAGCATTGCCACATCTTTTGCCGCGCGAAGACCTTGAAGTAAGTACCACATTAGAAAAAAGTTTTCAAAAAGCCAGAATCAAATTCGAGACGAACGCAATGGTCGAACGCGCGGAAAAGATGAACGGCAAAATCACATTGCACGTCAAGACTGCTCAAGGCACGAAACAAATCCCTGCCGAAAAAGTTTTGGTCGCGATTGGTGTTACACCAAACAGCGACAATATCGGGCTGGAATCGCTCGGTGTAAAAACCACGCGCGGCGCGATTGATGTCAATGATTACATGCAAACCAATGTGCCGAATATTTACGCGATTGGCGATGTGAACATGAAACTGGCGCTCGCACATGTTGGGATGGCGCAAGGCGTTTTGGCAGTGGAACACGCGGCAGGGCGTGAGGTTCGCCCCATCAATTACAACAGCGTACCGCGCTGCACCTATTCGCACCCACAAGTCGCCTCCTTTGGTCTCACCGAGGCACAAGTCAAAGAAGCGGGTTATGATTATTCCGTGGGCAAATTCCCATTTCAGCCGAACGGCAAAGCTCTCGCACTCAATGACTATGAAGGCTTTGTCAAAATCATCGCCGATAAAAAATTTGGCGAGATTCTCGGTGTTCACATGATTGGACCCGAAGTGACGGACCTCACAGGCGAACTCTCGCTTGCGATTTCGATGGAGATGACTCCCGCCGAAATTGCTCACGCCATCCACGCCCACCCAACCCTTACCGAAGTTGTCCACGAAGCGGCTCTCGCAAGTATGGGCGAGGCACTTCACATCTAGAAGTTAGAAGTTAGAAGTTGGAGGTTGGAAAGCGGCGTCCTTTGTCGCACCAACCTCCAACTTCTAACTTCCAGTCTTGTATGCACCCACGAGAGAAATCCATTTCGCAATCACCGACGCGGATACATCCGACAGTGTTTGTGGCAGAAACGGCAACAGTCATTGGGGATGTTGTGATTCACAAAGATTCGTCCGTATGGTTTGGCGCGGTGATTCGCGGCGATGCCGACAAAATCGTAATCAATGAAGGTTCCAATGTGCAGGATGGTGTTGTCATTCACGTTGACGACGGTTTTCCAACGACCATCGGCAAGCGTGTTGTGATTGGACATGGCGCGGTGCTTCACGGTACCACAATTGCCGACAATGTTCTCGTCGGCATCGGCGCGATTTTACTGAATGGTTCAAAAATTGGCGAGTGGTCTATTGTTGCGGCTGGCACATTGATTCCCGAAGGAAAAGAAATTCCGCCGCGCTCGCTCGTAATGGGCGTCCCGGGTAAAGTGGTGCGCCAAGTGACAGACGAGGAAATCAAGCGAATTTCGAGCGGCGCGGATAATTATATCGAACGCGCCAAAAATTATTGGAAGGGAATTTATAAATAGTCGTTAGTCGTTAGACGTTAGTCATTAATAAAATCATCAATGACTAACGTCTAACGACTAATGTCTAACGACTCTTTTGAATATTGGCATCATCGGCGGCGGATTCGCGGGAATGACCGCTGCATACGAATTGGGCAAGCTGGGACACAAGACCGTTTTGTTTGAACGCTTGCTGGAATTGGGTGGACTCGCGGGAACGTTTCAGGTGGAACCGGGCGTGCCGCTTGAACGCGGCTATCATCATTGGTTCACGTCAGATACGAGCATCGTCGCGCAAATGGGCGAGCTCGGCTTGGGCGACCGCGTACAGTGGATTCCGTCAAAAACGGGTTGGTTTGACCAAGGCAAAATGTGGAACATGGTCACGCCCATGGATTTGATGCAGCTGGGCACACTGCCGCTGATTGACCGCATTCGGCTCGGTCTAGCTGTGGGTTATTTAACCTATTTGCAAAAAAACAAGGACAATCTATACAAGTACGAAAAGATTACGGCGGCAGAGTGGTGGCGAAAATACAGCGGTCAAGAACCTTGGAACAAAGTTTGGGGTCCAATGTTTCGCGGCAAGTTTGGGGCGGAAGCGGAAAATGTGCCGATGGTGTGGCACTGGTACAAAATTGTTTTGCGGATTGGTTCGCGGCGCGGGGTGAATCAAGAGGAGCTCGGTTATCCGCGCGGCTCGTTCCAAGTTTTGATTGACGCGCTCGAAAAAGCAATTGAACAAAAGGGCGGTGTGATTCTCAAAGGCGCGACGGTCAAACGCATCGTCGTCGAAAATAATACGGCGATTGGAATTGAACCCGCCGATGATGCAAACACGCGCGCCGCGATGCAAAAAGCGGGCATCACGGTGAATGAAAAGGGTTACATTCCCTTTGACCGCATTTATTCGAGTGCGCCCTCATTTGCGACCTTAAAATTTGTCAGCGAACTGCCGCAAGATTATGTGGCGCGGATGAATGTATCGAAATATATGGGCGCGGTGTTGTTGATTCTGAAAATGAAGCAGCCGCTGACACAGATTTATTGGACGAACATCGCCGACCGCAGTATTCCGTTCGTCGCGACGATTGAGCAAACCAATTTCATCTCACCCGAAGTCTATAACAACAAGCGCATCCTCTATGTCTCGAATTATCTCGACGCGTCCAGTCCTTATTTCCAGATGAGCCGCGAAGAATTGTTCAACGCGTATTTGCCGCATCTTCAAAAATTGAATCCCAATTTTTCACCCGATTGGATTGAAGACATGTGGCATTTTAAAGAGGCGGCGGCGCAGCCTGTTTTCCCATTGAACTATTCAAGCAAGATTCCGCCGTATCGTACATCAATTCGTAACTTTTATCTTGGCAATACAACACAGATTTATCCCGAAGACCGTGGGACGAATTATTCGGTAAGGTTGGGGCAGATTATCGCGGGATTGATTGATACGGATGCCAAGACCGGTGGGTGGTCACAGAGTCGATGAAAACTTTTACCGAAAACGAACCCACTTCGCCAATCAACGCGCGCTACCAAGTCTCGGACGTTGTCTATCGCGGGCGCAGCAAATATCAAAAGATTTTGGTATTCGATTCGCCGTTTCATGGGCGCGTGCTGGCATTGGATGATATTGTTCAGCTCACGACGCGCGAAGAACCTTTTTACCACGAGATGCTTGTCCATCCGATGCTGCAAGCGCACCCGAATCCGCGCAATGTCCTGATTATTGGCGGCGGCGATGGGGGAACACTGCGCGAGGTCGTAAAATATCCGTCCATCGAAAATCCGGTGGAGTGTGAATTGGACGAACAAGTCGTTGAGGTCGCAAAAAAATATTTGCCCACGCTCTCGGTTGGGTATCAAGATAAACGCGCACAGGTACGCTTTGAAGATGGCAAAAAATTTTTGCGCGAAAGCGGACAGGTTTGGGATGCGATTATTCTCGATTTGACCGACCCGATTGGTCCGGCGAAACCATTGTTTGAGCGTCCATTTTATAAATTGTGTGCGGAGCATCTTGCGCCTGACGGATTTTTGAGCGCGCAAACAGAATCGCTGCACTTTCATAGCGATTTGGTCAAGAGTGTGATTCGCGCCATGCGCGGTTTATTCGAGTACGTCGAATTGGTGACAATGCCGCTGGCGATGTATCCCGGCAATTGGTGGACATTCACCATTGCGTCCAAATCGCTTGACCCGAAAGTCGCGCGGAATATGTTTACACCTCCAACGAAGGTTTATTCACGCGAAGACCATCGCTGGTTCTTTTTGCCAGCGGGCGTTCGAGAAAAAATCTTGCACGTATGATTTAATTCGGTACATAAACAAATTAGTGATATATTGTACGAAGCTAGGAAGCAGGCGGCGCAACTTATTTCTCGCTATGGGTTTAATCAATGTGGATTCAGGCATGACGAGAGAATTTGATTTTCTTGCCGTCTGTCGTCGAGCTGCTCCCAAAGCGTTGGCTGCACGTAACCCTGACCCGTTACGGCGCAAGTGACGCTTTATTCATTTTCAGCTAGGAGATATGTATGGTCGCACCTGTTACACCCGCACTGTCTATTCAAGACAAGCCCGCGCTTGACCTCTCGCATGATACCGCGCTGCATTGGCTTGAACAGATGATGCTGATTCGTCGCTTTGAAGAAGCGGCGGAGTACGCGTACACTCAGAAAAAAGTCGGCGGCTTTCTCCATTTGTATATTGGCGAAGAATCCATCGCGGTTGGCGCGGTGGCGGCACTTCATCCCGACGATGATATTTTTACCCACTATCGCGATCACGGCTGGTCGTTGGCGCGCGGCGTTGACCCCAATCCTGCAATGGCAGAGTTATATGGAAAAGCAACCGGTCTTGTAAAAGGCAAGGGCGGCTCAATGCACTTTGCCAGCGTCCCGCATCATGTCTGGGGCGGCTACGCGATTGTCGGCGGACACATTCCACTTGCCGCAGGCATGGCGTTTTCGCATCAATATCTCGGACGCGACCGCATCGCGTTTTGTGTCATGGGTGAAGGCGCAACTAATATCGGCATGTTCCACGAAGCGTTGAACATGGCGGCGGTGTGGAAATTGCCCGTTGTGTTTCTCGTCGAAAACAACGTGTATGGAATGGGCACTGCCGTTGACCGCGCGTCGGCGACACCTGACATTTACGAAAAAGCGGCTGCGTATCGAATGCCCGCGACACAGATTGATGGCAATGACATTGAGCTGGTGTACAAGACAATTCAAGAATATGCCGAACGCGCACGGCGCGGCGAAGGTCCGCAAATGGTCGAAGCGATGACGTATCGTTTCCGCGGCCACTCGATGGGCGACCCGCAGCGATATCGCACCAAAGATGAAGTCGAGGGGCGTCGCCCGGATGACCCCATCAATCGCTGGGAAAATAAATTGTTGGAACGCGGTTGGGCGAGCGAAGCAGAAATCAAAGAGTTGTTCGCCAAAACCGATGCGCGTGTGAACGAAGCGGTACAATTCGCGGAAGAGAGTCCTTTCCCAGGCCCGCGCGAACTTTATACTGATATTTTGATTGAGGAATAGACGAATGGCAGAAATGATTCAAATGACGTACCGCGACGCGCTGAAAGAAGCAATGCGCGAAGGTCTGCGGCGCGATAACAATGTCGTCATCATGGGCGAAGAAGTCGGCGTGTGGGGTGGAACCTACGCGGTCACGCGCGGTTTGTATGATGAGTTCGGCGGCAAACGTGTGATTGATACGCCGATTGCGGAAATGGGTATTGTCGGTGTGGCGACAGGCGCGGCAATGGGTGGCATGAAACCGATTGCCGAATTGATGACAATTAACTTTGCGCTCGTGGCGATGGACCAAATCGTCAATAACACCGCGAAAATTCATTCGATGTTCGGCGGCACAATGAAAGCTCCGGTGGTGATTCGCACCGCCGCTGGTTGGGGACAGCTTGCTGCGACCCACTCGCAATCGTTCGAAGCGTGGTTCGCACACGTTCCGGGTTTGATTGTCGTCATGCCCGCAACCCCGTACGATGCGAAAGGGCTATTAACCAAAGCATTGTACTCGCAAAACCCTGTGGTTTTTATTGAACATTCGCGTTTGTACGGCGAAAAGGGTATGGTCCCGCAAGGCGAATTTACCGTTCCGTTCGGCGTCGCGGATGTGAAACGCGAGGGCACGGATTTAACCATCGTGACCTATTCTCGCATGGTGCATGTCGCGCTCGCGGCTGCACAGCAATTGGCTGAGCAGGGGATTAATGTTGAGGTCGTTGACCTCCGCTCACTACGTCCGATTGATTGGGACACCGTGTATGCGTCGGTTCGCAAAACGCATCGCGCGATTGTCTTGACCGAAGATTGGATGAGCTTTGGCGTGAGCGCGGAAGTTGCGGCGCGCATCAGCCGCGATATGTTTGATTATCTCGATGCGCCCGTCGAACGCTTGACCCAAGAAGAAGTTCCGCTACCCTACGCGCCGAATCTCGAACAACTTTCTTTCCCTGATGAATCCAAGGTCATGGAAAAAGTAAAGGAAATGCTCGCGTAATGAACAATGGACAATGGGCAAGCGATTTGTTCATTGTTCATTGTTCATTGTTCATTGATTCTCATGTCAACCAATGTCACAATGCCCTCGATGGGCTTTGATATGACCGAAGGCAAGGTCTCGCGCTGGCTGAAAAATATCGGCGATGCGGTGACGCGCGGCGAAACGATTGGCGAAATCGAAACCGAAAAAGCGACAGTGGATTTGTCCGCACCCGTAGATGGCGTGTTCGCACAGATTTTGGTTCAGCCCGGCGAGACCGTCGCGGTCAACACGCCAATCGCCGTGATTGCCGCGCAAGGTGAACAAGTTGGCGCATCATCAAGCCCCGCTGCCCCTGAAGCGAAACCTGCCGCGACGCCTCCCGCGCAAACGCAATCACAAGCTCAAACTGAGACTCCTCCCGTACCTGCGGGCGAGAAACAAATGGAAGGCGCGCCCCCAACTGCAACCGTCACGCCAACACAAGAAACAGGTGCACCTGCACAAGGCACAGAGACACCGCTACCCGCGCCGCTGCCAAGCACCGAAGGCAATGGGCGCATTAGAGTCTCGCCCGTCGCACGCAACATGGCGAAAGAAGCAGGGCTTGATTTAGCGTCTATCAGAGGCACGGGACCGGAAGGGCGCATTATCGAGCGCGATGTAAAGCAAGCGATTGCTGCGCGTCAACCTGCCGCGCCAGCTGCCCCACCAAAAGTTGAAGCCGCACCCAAAGCTGCTCCCGCGCCTGCTTCAATCTCTACTCCGCCTGTAGCAACAGCCCCAGCCGTCAAAGCATCAGGCGAACAAGTGTTAAGCAAAATGCGCCAGACCATCGCGCGCCGCTTGCTCGAAAGCAAAACGACGGTTCCGCATTATTACCTCACCATGGAAATTTTCATGGGCGATGCAATGAAGTTGCGCGAGCAGCTCAATGCGATGGTGGCGAACGACACGGAAAAGATTACGGTAAATGATGTGATTGTCGCGGCCGTTGGACGCACTCTGCCAAAATTCCCGTACGTGAATGGGTATTTCAAGAGCGACAAAATCGAAACGCACGACTTTTGCAATGTTGGTATCGCGGTTCCGGTCCCAGACGGTCTGCTCACCCCTGTTTTACATGACGCGGATAAAAAATCACTCAAGCAAATCGCGGTCGAAACGAAAGAAATGGTCGCGCGCGCGCGCGCCAACAAGATGAAACCCGACGACCTTGGACCGGGGACATTCAGTGTAAGCAATCTCGGTATGTACGGCATTGAGGAATTCGCGGCAATTATCAATCCGCCGGAATCCTCAATCCTCGCGGTAGGTGAGGTGAAAAAAGTGCCTGTCGTGATTGACGACACGGTTCAGGTCGCGCAGGTGATGAAAGTGACGCTCTCCGCCGACCACCGCATTGTAGATGGCGCAATGGGCGCGCAGTTTTTGCAGGCGTTAAAGAAATTGTTGGAGAATCCGGTCAACCTGCTGTTGAGTTGAGCGGATTTCGAGAAATAGAATTGGGATGCAAAGCGCGGCAGCGAACCTGCCGCGCTTTTTGGATGGACGGGGCAGGGGATTGAGGTATAATCTTGCCAGCGTTTCTTTTAAGTTATTAAATATCAATATCTTTGCTCTTAATGGGCAGAACTACATAATTTTATCGACTAGTAGAAGGGAAAATTGAATGGCAAACATAGGATCAGTTACGCTTGACGAAGTCGTAAATGTTTTACGAGAAATTGGTGGTGAAGCTGATTTGCATGAGATCAGGAACCGAATAGTAGAGTCCAGAGGTGGTCTACTCCGAAAAGAATATTCAAGTTGGCTAATCTATAAGACTGTAATTAACCAAGTTATTCAATACCACTGCCCCCAGTGTAAGAAATTCTTCCCAGTGTAAGAAATTCTTAGTGAGCGTCTTAAAACTACCGTAAACAGGAAAGGTCGGGCAAACTTGCGGAATGACCAAATCCCTGCAAGTTTACTCGACCGATTTGAATGATACCGAATGGTTGCTCATTCAGCAACTTTTGCCCGCGGCGTCCAAGCGCGGACGCCCCCGCCAACATTCGTATCGCACGATTCTGAATGCCATTTTCTATGTCGTGCGGAGCGGCTGTGCGTGGCGACTGCTGCCAAAGGACCTGCCGCCGTGGAAAACGGTCTACACCTACTTTCGCGGTTGGCGTGTGGATGGCACATGGGAATCTTTGAATGCCGTGTTGCGCCAAGCTGTCCGCGAGCAAAATGCACGCCCCGCACAGCCCAGTGCGGCGATTTTGGATAGCCAATCGGTTAAGACCGTGGAAGGCGGTGCGGCGCGCGGCTACGATGCGGGCAAGAAAGTGAGCGGACGCAAGCGGCATTTGATCGTGGACACACTCGGCATGGTCTTGCTGGTGCTGGTCACAGCCGGCAATGTGCAAGACCGTGACGGGGCGGAACAAATTTTGCAAATCTTGTTTGCACATATCAAAAAGTCCAAATATTCGCGCTGGTGTCGCTTGAAACTGATTTGGGCTGATGGCAGTTACCGTGGTGAGTTGCTAGATTGGGTCAAACATACTTTGGGTTGGACGTTACAAATTGTCGAGCGACCTGCTGGACAAGCGGGCTTTCAGGTCTTGCCCAAGCGTTGGATCATTGAGCGTACCTTTGCATGGTTGAATCGGCAACGGCGTCTGAGTAGGGACTATGAGCGACTCCCCCAGACCAGTGAAGCCTTTATCTACGTCGCCATGATTCGTCTCATGCTCAACCGATTGGCTCATGGGTGATTTTTAAGACGCTCACTTAGCTGGACTTTGTCCATCACGACGCGTAGCAAAGTGCTTGTGCGAAGCGCTTGAAAATCGCGTTTGGTAATTTTGCAACGTCCTTGTTGTTCTTTGACATCTGAAAAGTCGGTTGCCGCCACAGTTCATAGCGCACGGCGGCGAGCGCATCGCTAAACGTTGGGCGCGGCTTGACGTACCATGCTGTTTGCCGGGTGAGCACGTTGCCGCGCTGCGCCAAGCGCTGTGCCAGTAGCGTCACGAGTGAAAACAGTCCGAAGAGTGCGGGCGTCGTGCGGAGAATCGCCAAGTCGGACCATTGCCGCTGCGTTTCAACGCCAAGATGTTCCCGCACTTCGCGCTGGGTCACTTCCATGTGCCAACGTTGCATGAACCATTCGATGATTTGTAAAGGCGTGGTCGCCAAGTCGGTACAGAGTACGGCTTGGGTTTTGAATTTGCCTAACGGGTCGCGCACAGTCACCCAGCGAATGGGAAGCGGGGATTGTCCCGTGTGAAACCAGACGGCGGTGTTACTGGTAAATTCAATCGCGCGTTTGACTTCGCCGTACCAGTGTTGCATCACTTGGTGAGTCCATACCGTTTCGGGCTGGTCGGTCACAGTTTGCAACGTGGGCAAGCGCGTACCCTTCTTGCGCGGACGTCCCTTCCCTTTGCAGGCGGGTGAGGGGGCGGGTTCATATAAGGCGGCATCCATCCGAAAGCGCACGACCATCGTGATGGGTTTGGGTAATTGGGTCATCTGCCAGAGAAAGTCAATCACGGCATAACTACTATCCGCCACAAAGACCAGGGTGCGGTCGGGCAGCCAGCGCCGCACTTGCAGCAACGCTTGGCGCATCACGGCAGTCAGTTTCTTGGGCGTTCGCACGCTCGTGGCATAAAACCGTTCGGACGGAGCGAGAATGGTTAAGAACGGTAACGCCCAAATGCGTTGGGCAAACGGAATCCAGGTCAAGAGCATCAGCGTCACCCAGCGTAAACCGCTGGCTTTCACAAAATGGTTGTGACTGGAACGCACCGGGTCGCGATAAATGCCTTTCGCTTTAATCTTGGCACCACGTCGTCGTTCAATCGTTTCATCGCCGCCGATCACCACCACGCCCGTCGGCGCAAAGGTCGTCACTAACAGGCGTAACAAAGTCTGGCTGACCGCATGGCTGGACCACTGCGCGCGCTGTATCACGCGATGATAATTGACGAAATGTTTATCGGCTCCCACCCCCATGACACGCAGAATTGCGGTGACGGTGCGTTGCCCACGGGCGAGAATTGCGCCGTAACTAATACTTGGGCTAATGGCCATACTTCAGACGAAAAGTGAATGGCAAAGAATGCTAGAACACTGCTATACTCGGTTTGCAAGGTGAGCTCCGGTCATGGATTCTTGGCGGAATCGTTTTTGACCAGCTTACCTTGCTTTCGTTTCCTTCGTCAATGGACAAAGTCCAGCTTAGGCCGCGATTCGTATTTTGAAAAAATCAGATCGGGCAGGTATCGGCTTATTGAAGAGGCGCGACAACCAAGTTCGATGTTGAATTCAGTTGACGTAAGGGACGAGGAGGAAGAAGATGAAGTAATTTATCCTGAAGGAAAGGAAGTATATAAACTTCATCGAAGCCGCGAGCGTAATCGTAAAGTTGTAGATAGAGTTAAAGAGAAAAGAATTAAGGTGGATCCATTGTTGAATTGCGAAGTATGTGGATTCTCGTTTATTAAAGTGTACGGAGATTTAGGTCAGGGCTTTATTGAAGCACATCATACAAAACCTATATCACAGTCGTCTGGAGAAATACAGACTCTCGAGAAAGATATAGCTTTAGTTTGCTCAAACTGCCATAGGATGCTACACCGCTCTAGAAAGTGGTGGAGCATAACCGAATTGAGGGACTCACTCAAAAATCGACCATGAATTTACAAGCATAGGGGTCTGTCTATGAATAACTTGGTCCGCAAATCTGTAGATTGGCGTGCTTGCCCTGCCGTTGAACGCCAAGAAGGCAAAGTTAGTGGCGCGTGGGTTTTTCGCGGAACACGCGTGCCATTGAGTGCACTTCTTGAGAATCTACATGATGGCGTAACAGTTGATGAATTTTTGCGTTGGTTCCCCGGTGTCGCTCGCGAACAAGTAATCCAAGTTTTAGGACATTTGAAAACTGTAACTTGGTCAGATTTACTCCCCATCCGACACCAACCAACAAACACACCCAAGGACTAATCTGTGATTACCGAACAACAAGTTTTAGGCGCATTGAGCAAAGTAGATGAACCCGAACTCCATCGTGACCTCGTCACGCTCAAGATGGTGCGCGATATTTCCATTCAGAACGATAACGTCAATTTTACAATTGTCTTGACGACGCCCGCGTGTCCCTTGCGCGGACAAATTGATGCCGAAGCAACGGCGGCGGTCAAAGCATTGCCCGGCGTCAAGAACGTCAATATCAAGTGGGATGCAAATGTGCCGAGCGACAATCGCATCAGTGGGCGTTTGCATTTAGACGTGCGCTCGACAATTGCGGTGGCATCAGGCAAGGGCGGCGTCGGCAAAACAACGGTCGCGGTCAATCTAGCGATTGCGTTGGCGCAGGCAGGTGCGCGGGTCGGTTTGATGGACGCGGATATTTACGGTCCAAACATTCCGATTATGCTTGGCGTAGATAACCAAAAGCCGATGGCGGAGAATGACAAAATCATTCCGCTTGAATCCTATGGTCTGAAACTGATGAGCATGGGCTTTTTGGTTTCGCCGGAGCAAGCGATGATTTGGCGCGGTCCAATGCTCCATTCCGCGATTCGCCAATTTCTCACCGATGTCGAATGGGGTCCGCTCGATTACATGGTGATTGATTTGCCGCCCGGCACGGGCGACGCACAGCTCACGCTTGCGCAGACCTTGCCGATTACGGGCGCGGTCATTGTGGCAACACCGCAAGATGTTGCGCTGGCAGATGTAGTGCGCGGCGTGTCCATGTTCAAACGCTTGGAAGTGCCTGTGCTGGGCGTGGTCGAAAATATGAGCTATTTCATTTGTCCACATTGTGGCGAACGCACCGATATTTTCGATCACGGTGGAGCGCATCGCATGGCGGACAAGATGGGTGTGCCATTCCTCGGCGAAGTGCCACTCGACCCCAAGATTCGTCTTGGCGGTGATACAGGTTTGCCCGTCGCTTTGACCGAACCGGATTCTGCACTCGGACTTGCGTTCAAGCATTTGTCAGAACAAGTCGCGGCAAAGGTCAGTGTGCTGAACGCGCAAGCCGCGCAGGGCGAATTGATTGCCGCCGGCGCGATTCCAATTATAAGTAGATAGTGGTAAAATCTGCGCCATCTTCCAAAGGGAGTGTCGCGCATGTCTGCCAAGCCGAACGCTAAACCGAATAATACCGTTTTGACGCCTACTGAGGCGATTGCATTTTTTGAAAATGCAATCAAGTCCGAACCGACCGCGCCAAATTATCTCGAGCTCGGCGCGGCGTATTATGTCGCGCATCGCTGGGATGACGCGATGGGCGCATTCGAGAAAACCGTCCAACTGGACCCACGCCAACCGTACGCGCATTTTTATCTCGGCGTCCTCTATGCTGCAAAAGGAATGCGCGACAAGGCGACGGACGAGATGAATCAAGTTTTGCAGACGACGACCAATCAGATGCTCAAAGACCAAGCGCAGACGCGCATTCCGAATGTCAAGAGTGAAGCCGATTTAGCCAGCAATTAAATTTTGTTTTCGTACAAGGCGGCGCGCCCGTTCGTAGGGTTCCCGCCTTTTTCTTGTACATGACTTGTAGGGGCAACGCCGTGTGCTTGCCCTGTATGATGGGGCAAGCACACGCGGCGTGTTTTGCCGCACATTGCCCCTACGAATAGGTGAGGAAAAAATGTCACACCGCGTCGAAAAAGATTCGATGGGCGAATTGCAAGTGCCAGAGAGCGCATTGTGGGGCGCACAGACGCAGCGCGCCCTGCAAAATTTTCCAATTAGTTCTTTGAAACAAGACCGTGCGTTTATTTGGAGCATGGCGTTGATTAAACGCGCGGCGGCTGAAGTGAACCGCGATTTGGGATTGCTGGACCCGAAAGTAGCGAATGCAATTGTGGAAGCCGCGCAAGAAGTGATGGATGATAAACACGCGGACCACTTTCAGCTCAATCCATTTCAGGCGGGCGCAGGCACGTCGCACAATATGAATGTGAACGAAGTGATTGCGAATCGTGCGAATCAACTGCTTGGTGTTGATGTCACAGACAAAAATAAACCCGTTAATCCGAATGACCATGTGAATATGGCGCAAAGCACGAACGATACGATTCCGACTGCGCTGCGTCTCGGCGTGTTGTGGCGGCTCGATGCATTGTTGAATGCGCTTGATGGATTAGGCGATGCGCTCGAAGCGAAATCCAAAGAGTTTGACGATATTGTGAAATCGGGACGCACTCATTTGCAAGACGCCGTGCCGATTCGCTTGGGGCAAGAGTTTAGCGGGTATGCCCAAGCAGTCCGCAATGACCGTGAACGAATTGCAACGGCGGCAGACCGCGTGCGGCGACTTGGTATTGGCGGAACGGCGACGGGCACGGGCTTGAACGCACATCCCGAATATCACCAACGCATGATTGCGCGTATCAATAAATTGACCAATTTCAATGTTCGCAGCTCGGGCAATTTGTTCGAGTCTATGCAGTCTATGGGAGATATCGCGGATTTTTCCGCGGCGTTGAATACGCTCTGCGTCACGCTTACGCGCATCGCCAATGATTTTCGTTTGCTCGCGTCGGGACCAACAACCGGGTTAGATGAAATTCGCTTGCCTGCGGTGCAACCCGGTTCTTCTATCATGCCCGGCAAAGTCAATCCTGTGCTCGCCGAAATGCTCAATATGGTTTGCTATCATGTGATGGGACAAAATTTGACCGTGCAGCTGGCGAGTGCGGCGGGGCAGCTTGAACTCAATGTGATGATGCCGATTATTGGCTTTGATTTATTTCAAGCGATGGGAATTTTGACGAACGCCATCAACGCGTTTACAACGAAACTTGTCGTTGGCATCAAAGCGAACCGCGAAAAAGCAGAGGGCTGGCTCGGCAAGAACGTCATCATCGTCACTGCGCTCAATCCCGTGATTGGATATTTGGAAGGCGCGGCGATTGCGAAAGAGGCGAGCGCGCGCAATTTGAGTGTACGCGAAGTCGCGTTGGAAAAAATTCAAAAGGGCGAATTGAAACACGTCAACGCCGATACGCCCGTCACGATTCAAGAAATTGACGCGGTGCTGAGCGATTTGCGCGGCATGACCGAAGGTGGCATTCACGGCGTCGGAGGCGGCGGTTGAACCTGAAAATTCTCCCTCTGACAATCGCCCACGATTTGTCGCTGGAGGATGAACGAACGAGTCGGCAGGCGCGCACAGCGAGCTTGCTGACAGAAATTGCGCGTCTCATCGCCACAAATCTTTCGCTGCACCAGCTTTTGCCGCCGCTTCATGCGCTCTTGGCAGAACTGCTCCCCGCAGACCAAATTTCGCTCATCGAGCTCAAGCCACCCGAACAGGTTTTGATGTTTCCCATCAGTGAGACGTGGGACACGACGGCGTTTGAATTTTTGCGCGCCCTCGCAAATCAGGCCGCGCAATCGGGCGAGCTCTTGTATCTCGCAGGGTCTGAGCTAGAGAGCGAGACTTTGCAATCACAAGATTTACCGCAAGCCCCCGCGAATGTACGGTCGGTTGTTGCTGTGCCGCTTTTTTATGAAGGCGATGTTGGCGGCGCGTTCATTGTCGAATCGCATCACGCCGACCAAGAATTAACCGAAGCGGACGCTCAGCTCATCGCCGCTGTCGCTTTTCAAATTGCGCTTGTGCTGGAACGCGACCGCGCGTTGGACGAAGCGCGCCGCCGTATGGACCAAATGGCGGCATTTAGCGCGGTCACTTCGACGGTAAATGAGTGGGTGGATGTGGAGCAGTTGGCGCGCCGCTTCCTTGCTGTCTTTCTGAACACCACCTTTACAAATTCCGGTCTCTTTTATCTTTTGGAAAGCGATGAACAATTCCGCCTTGTCGCGCAGTTCGGCATTGCAGGCGAGCTCCTCGATGCGTTTCGACTGGGCGCGCTTTCGCAGCATCCTGATTTGCAGCGCACGATGGGGCGCGGGCGGTTGGTCATTCTCAATGAAGATGAACCAGCCCAAATCATTTCCAGCGCGCACGATTTAGCAATGTTGATTCCCGCCGAGAGCATGGTGCTTTTGCCTTTGCGCGTCAAAGGGCGCGGCATTGGGATTGTGATGCTGGGCAAGTCGGAAGGACATATTGAAATTGCCGATCGCGAATTTGTGCAAGGGTTGGCGGACCAAGCCGCGCAAGCGATTGAAAACGCGCGGCTCTTTGCGGAATCGCAGCGCCGATTTGAAGAACAAAGCGCGCTGCGCGATTTGGCGCAACGCTTTCTAAGCGCAATCAGTCCTGACGAAGTTTTGGAACGAACGCTCGATTCGTTGATGACACTGCTGCCCGGCGATTTTTACGAAGTCTTGCTGCCTGACAGCGAAGGCACATTTGCTTTGTACAACGGACGTGGTTGGCGGCGCGGCGTGGTCGGACGCACGCGCACCGCGAGCGACCCACATTTGCACGCGGGCTATGTGCTGCGTGCTCAATCACCAATCATTATTGAAAATTTCGTGTACGAGACGCGCTTTCAACCATCGGACTATTTGATGCGGCATCAAGTGGTCGCGGGAATGTGTGCGCCGATGCTCGCGGAAACGCGCGTGATTGGTTTGCTCGGCGTGTACAGTCGCACACCGCGTCATTTTACCGAAGAGCAGAGCCACTTTTTGTATCTCGTTGCCACGCAGACCGCGATTGCGTTGGAAAAGGCGCGTCACTCGCAATCTGCGGCGCGTCGCCTCGATGAATTGATTTTACTGAACGATGTGATTGGCGCGGCAAATTCCGAAGTCTCGCTCGATGATGTTTTGAAACGTATCACGGGCGAGATTGGCGAATTACTCCGCAGTGATAATGTGCAGGTTTTCTTTGTCGAAGAAAATGGGAATGGGATGCAATTGCGTGCCGCCCTCAACGCGCCATCTATCGCGCAATCGGAATGGGGGCGGGTCGCGGCGCATTGGGTGTTACGCAATCGGCAGCCTGTGATGACCCAAGACCTTGCGCGCGATTTGCGTTTTAACGCCCAAGCCTATGATGTGCGTGCATGTCTCGCGGTGCCAATGATGATTAGCGTGCGCGTGATTGGCGTGATTGCTGTCGCACATCCTGAAGCGAACACATTTGATACGAATGATTTGCGTCTGCTCACCACGCTCGCGGGACAAGTTGCTGCGGCGATTGAGCGGGCACGCTTGTTAGATGAAACGGAACGACAAGCCGAATCCCTTGCGACCGCGTTTAGCGATTTGGAGGCATCCTATCAAGCCACGCTGCTCGCGCTGTCAGCGGCGTTGGATGCCCGCGACCGGGAAACTGAAGGACATTCACAGCGAGTTACGCGGTTGGCGATGGCGATTGGTCGTCGGCTTAAACTTTCGCCAGACGAATTGACCAGCTTGGAGCGCGGCGCGTTATTGCATGATGTTGGTAAGATCGGAATATCAGACAATGTACTGCTCAAAGCGGGTCCGCTCACTGCGGACGAACGCGCCTTGATGAATCGGCATCCGCAGCTGGGTTTTGAAATGCTCAAGGCAGTACCATTCCTGCGCGATGCGCTACCCGTCGTCTTGCATCATCAAGAAATGTATGATGGTTCCGGGTATCCCGATGGTTTGCGCGGCGAAGAGATTCCGCTCGGCGCACGAATTTTCGCCGTGGCAGATACCTATGACGCAATCACTTCGACGCGCCCGTACCGCCGTGCCCTTTCGCACGAAGCAGCATTACAAGAAATCGTTCGATGCAGTGGTACACAATTCGACCCGATGGTGGTTGACGCGTTTATTTCATTGTTTGAAAAATAAATTTTCCTCAAGAGAAAATAAGAGAGCCGCGCATCAAGCGCGGCTCTCTTTTTGTACCGGCATAGGAGTCACAGGAGGTTCCAGCGATTCCTCAATGATAGACGCGGTATCAAGCGGCGGCGCGTTTTCGTTCTCGTCTTGTTGCACAATCGCGGCAGTCAATTCCGTTAGTCGTTGTCGGCGGCGAATCAGAAATGCTCCGAACGCGGAAATGATTCCCGCCAATGGCATTGCAAAAAACGCGCCCCAAAATCCCGCGATTTTGATTCCAAGCAAAAGGGACACAATGATAATAAGCGGATGCAAACCTAATGCGTCACCCATGATGCGTGGCATCACAAGATTGACAATCAGGACTTGCAAAATGATCAACGGAAGTATGACGAATGCTGTCTTGCTGGGGTCTGCCAACAAAACAGAAAGCAGCGGTGGCAACAGGGAAAGCGGTGGTCCGAGCAACGGAATCAGCATGAATAATCCTGCAAAGAGACCAGAGACCAACGCAGTTTTAATTCCAAAGATTGCCAAGATGAGCGTAGTGCCAAGTCCAATCGCAGCTGCTTGGACAAGCTGTGAACGTAAAAATCCGCCGAACGCGCGGTCAGTTGTCATCAAAAACATGCGCGTCTCTTGATGCAGACGTTCAGGCATTGCATCAAACAGCATTTTGCTAAAGCGCGGACCGTCGAGTGCGAAAAAGAAGGAAAGGAGAATTACAAGGAATGCATTGCCGAGTAAGGAAAGGACGCTAGTTAAAATCGCAACCGTGTTTTGGAGAATAGGAGTCGCATAGGCTTGCAAGCTGGTTGTGATTGTGTCCAACAAATCGCGCACATTCGTTGTTAGATTGAGACGCCCCAAAATTCCGCCGAGCATATTCGCAAGCGTTGCCTCCAATACATCGCCTTGTGTCAATTGCGGAACGACGGCATTCATTTGAGCAAGAAACGCCGGAATCAGCGCGGCAATAATAATCAGAACGACAATTGCGACGCCGAGATAAACGAGCATGACGGCTAGCGGACGCGAAACACGAAATTTTGTGAGCCGCTGGGAAAATTCTGGAGGTAGATTTTGGGCAGCAGCTTGTAACAGCAGGTGCGGCACGGGGCGGTCGTTCAACCCGTCCACCAATGGAGTCAGTGCATAGGCGACGAGCCACGACAGGAGCAAAATCAGAATAATATCCGAGAACCCGCTCAAAAATTCCAACATCACTTGCGCCAGATAAGAGGCGGCAATGATGACGAGCAGAATAATCAGGATATTCAGCCAAGTGGAACGCGGCATGGATTCAGTCTAGTCCTTTACACGCTCTAAAATAGTTCCCCAAAAGTGTTCTTCACGAAACGCGATACGGCGTATTTGTCGGCTCAACGCTTCAAAATTCGCGGAATCATTTCTATTCGCTGTCGCGCGTAGATTCGCAGAAAATGTATCCCAGTCATTCGCAATCGAATCTAATTCTTGTTCAAAAATCCGTGCCGAGTTAAATTGCGATGCCACCTCGTTTAGAAATTTTGCAAAGGTGCGGCGATGCAGTGAATCTGTATTGTCAATCGTTTTCGCAAGCGTGTCAAGACAAACGCGCCAATCCGCGATAGTGTCAAAATGCGGCAATTCTTCGGCGAGCATTTCCATACCAAGCAGCCCCGTCGTTGGCGCGCGGTCAAGATTGAACCAGAGCGCGTTTTCGCGTAAAATATCTTTTATTGCCGACTCTGGTGATAGTCTGTATTTTTCAATACGCTGTCCAAGTGCCGCGCGAATGTTTGGGTTTAATCCTTCGACCCAATGTGTCGGTGACGGTTGCGGGCGTCGGAAATATTGAAAATACAAACCTGCGCCCAAGCCCAAGGCGCGCGCGGGCGAAATTCCAAATTGTTCCGCAAGTGTGTCGAGCTCTGTCTGCGCGGTATGAACAAGCACCAACAAAATTATATCACACCGCACTAAAAAGAGTGCCTATTATGTAGGCACTCTTTTTTTATTTACATTTTTTGTGGTCCCTTGTGTTCGTACAAATGACAGGCTTCGCACACAGGAACGGTCATCTTGGTAGAAATGAATTGATTTCCCTCGCTGCCTGCATTGTGTCCCGAATGACAAGCGGTGCAGGTGACGGGCGGCGCGCCGGGCTGGAAATATTTATAGTGGAAATGATTATCAATGATAAAGGGCTTTTCCGGCTGGTCAGCATATTTTTTTACATCTTGGTCGTGACATTTGATACACGCTTCATTTTGGATATTAAAGATAACGTGCGCGGGTTGCTCCGCCGTCCCTGTAACAAACCGCAGCGCATCGTACGCCGAAAGAGTAACGACGATGGTGCGACCCACAAATCCTTCCCCAACATGACAATCAATGCAGCGCATGTTGGGGTCATGGGGCATGACGGACGATTCGGCGTGCGCGTGATGATACGCGGCGAGGTCGGTCGCGGGACCCGATAAAGCCATTTCAAAACGCATCAAGTTGGTTGTCTCTGGCTCAGTATGACACGAGGCGCAAAAGTTATTGTCTTTTTCGAGTTCGCTGGTGTATGTCAGCGTCGCAGCGAGAGTACCGATGCCTAGAACAATCACTCCAATAACAGCAGGAACGATGTACTTCCAATGCAAGATTCGGGAGAGGCGAGAGCGCATCGGTGATTGGACAAAGACCTGACAGGTTTTTGCGACGGAGTTCGTCGCCGAAACCTGTCAGGTCTTTGTCCATTAGCTTTTCGCAGACACGACGATTTGATGAATAGCGGATGTTCCGTCAGGGAATGTTCCGCCGAGAAGACTGACCGTAGATTGCGCCTGTGTCTTGCCAGAGTTGGTTGTGACGCGCGCCATGAGTGTATCCGCTCCAACAGGCACATCACCTTGCCATGACCAATTCGTCCAAACGTACGGGTTCGGTCCGCGCACAAGCGTCGTCTCTTGCCATGTCTTGCCACCATCAAAGCTCGCTTCGATTTTTGCAATGCCGTCATCGCCATTCGCAAAACCGACACCGCGAATTTGCAAACCTCTTGCTTGCACGGTGTCACCATCTTCGGGGCTAGTGATTTGCGAGTTGGGCAGTACTTCCGCCGTATTCGACCAACCCTGCGATTCCCAATAGCCCGCAAAGCTCCCGTCAATCGCGGTGATTTTCTGAATCCACTTGGGCTGCTTCATGCCATAGTGACCGGGGAACATCACGCGCAACGGATAACCATGCTCGACGGGCAGCGGCTCCCCATTCATTTCAAACGCGAGTAACGATTTCGGATTCATCGCCCACTCGACAGGAACCGAAGTGACGTAGCCATCAAACGCTTCAATCTTGAGCAGCTTGGCACTTGGCATCACATTTGCTTTTGCCAACACATCGGGCAGACTCACCACTTTCCATACGGCATTACCAATCAGTGTGCCGCCCACAGGATTCGAGATACATTCAAACGTCCGCATCTCGTCAAAGGGGTTGAATTGTTTAATGTCGTCGAGACTAAGAGCAACGGTATTTTGTACTAGCCCCGTGATGGTGAGTTTCCAATCATCGGGCCTTTTTGGTTGCAGCTCAGCGAAGGATGTAATGTAAAAATCGTCGTTGGGCGTAATCATCACCGCGTCGCTTGCGGCGGGCGTAGCGACGACTCCGCCTTTACCTGCACCAACGCCGGGGAGGGGCGTGTCCGCCGCGACAGGCGCGGCAGTTGATGGTTGACCCGTAACGGAATCGGTTGCACGTGCACATGCAGCGGCAAACGCGCTCAGCGCGGCTACGCCCGTCAATTGCAACGCGCGCCTTCGTGTCATTTGAAATTTCGTATCACTCATCACTGTATCACTTTCTCAATCGGGTTTGATATGGGTGTTGCTTTTAACAACGTATCCTTTTGACCTTGCGCCTGCGTGAAATAATTATTAACAAAGTATTACGAATGGGTCGCGCCCTTGATTAAATTTAGGTCAATATAGAGCATGTTGTTTTCAACGTGCGAAGGAAAACGGTCTAAATCGCGCGGCGCAGGTCCGGCGATATATTTTCCCTCGCGCGACCACTGCGAGCCACCGCATAATTCAAGAAACGTTTTCAGCGAATCATCCCAATCCACAATGCATTGACCGGGAATTAAAATTGCCTCGTCTTGACGTGTACTACGCGCAAAGAAAACAGTAAAGTTGCCGTTGGCGTCGCGTACGACTTGGAGGGGCAACGTTTGGATTTGTTTGTTTGCGGTGTCATCGAAAAAATCTGCATTGACAAAGACTTTGTTGATTGAATTTGACGGAAATTCATCGAGCGTTCCGACTTGGATTGGTGCGGGCGGCGTTTGGCGAAACGCCGAGACCGCGATATTGCAAATCATTAACGCGACAACAATTCCCAACGCTAACCAGACAAATAAGAGAATGCGCGTGATGCGTCGTTGTCGCGCATTCGGCTGCGGTGGCGATTCTATTTCGTAATCATCCATTCCATTCCAGCTTTTTTCTAGGGCATTGACTCTGTATCATCGGCTTGCCCCCAGAGCGTCGCTTCGGTTAAATCAACGCGGGGCGGCATAGTCACTGCTAAATAGACCAGCTCTGCCACATCTTCATTTTGAATATACGTCGCAGCATCGCGCGATTTCGACTCGGCATTGTTCACACCGCCCGGATTGATAACCGTGACACGGATGCCGTGTTCGCGCACTTCTTTGACCAGCGATTGCGAAAAGCCGCGTACTGCCCATTTGGTCGCGTTATAGCCCGCGCCCTCCGTCTCGCCGACGAGTCCCGAAACGGACGCGATATTGACGATATGCCCGCGCTTGCGTTCGAGCATCGAGGGCAGAACATATTTGGTTGCCAAGAATGTGCCGCGCACATTCACCTCAAACATTTCGTCCCAATCGTCCAGCGATAATTCGTGGGTTAAATCATAACGCCACAAGCCCGCGTTATTGACCAATATGTCAATCCGTCCGAAATAGCCCAAGGCTTGGTTGACGGCGCGCTCGATTTGTTCTGGTTCGCGCATATCGGTTGGAATTGCCATCGCTTCGCGTCCCGCCGTTTTGATTTCCATTGCGAGCTCGCTCAATGCGTTGCCTGAACGCGCGAGCAAAACGACGTCACAATCCGCTTGTGCAAAGCGGCGCGCGATGGTGCGTCCGATGCCGCGTGATGCGCCTGTGACAATTGCGATTTGTCCTTTTAATGCGCCCATACGCCAAGTGTAGGACAATTTTTCAAGATTGTCTATTATTCCTCACTCGCCAATTCTTCGATGGCTTTTTGGAGGATTTGCGAACGCTCCGCATTAAACGCTTTGATGGTGCGCCAAATGAGAAATGCAAACGCGGCGATTTGAATGACGATGAGAATGAGGTGCGCTTTGTATTCGATAAAAATGACGGGCAAAAAATAAATGAGTGCGATTTGGACGACGGCATTCCCAATGGTAAAGGGCGCGGTACGTAATAACGCGCGTTGACGTGTCAACGCTGCTTCATATAGTTTAGCACTCGCTTCGCCAGTGGCACTTTTCATGCGGTCTTGAATAATACGCAAGTCATAGTACACCGTTGCGGCGGCGAGAATCGCGCTGAGCACTGTGACCGCGAACCAGCCCTGCGGGTCTTCCAAAAAGTGCATTTGAATCCCAAAGACGAGACCAATGATGATGTAGAGCAGGTTATGCACCAAGTCCATGGGCCAGCCAACAAAGGAAAGCGCATGCGTAATGACTTCGGTCCAAAGGTAGAGAATCAGAATTACGCCGCTGATAATGTATGGGACATATTCAAAATTTAAATCGCGCAGAATCGGAGTGGCATTATCCATCAGCGGAAACAAAATCACGCCTGCCACGACGCTGATAAGGGTGAATTCTATAGTGACGACGATAGAACCGAGATTGCGTTCGGCGTGCTCGCGGAGGTGCTGGTCACGGGAAGGGGTCATGTTGCCTCGCAGGATTGATTTTAGTTGCGTGCTTTCGTGTGACTTGGATTCTTAGATGACATTGTACTACTAGGCTCGTCGAACCCCGCCATAATAATTGGTAACGCTTGGCGAGCGAATTCTGTTGGCGATTGCTTGTGGTCCGACTGACTCCAACGCAGCGCTGCTCCATAAATAGCCCAACTCGTTACCGTCGCGCGCAACTCGCGCTTATCTTGTCCATGCGCGCCATTCGATGCTCCCGCTTTTTGCCAACCCAGCAAGAAATCATAGAGCTGTATTTTGACCTGACGCTCGACCAATGAATCAAACTGCGCCCCAATCGAATGACCACAATGCTCGCGGACCTCGCCAAGAAACTCACACACAGTTTGAATGAGCAAGTGCAAATTTGCCGCGCTATACGGCGCATTGGCTGGGAGCTTGCTATGCAGCACTTGATTGAACCATTCCGCAAACGAATAGTCCAACAACATATATTTATCTTCAAAGTGCGCGTAAAACGTTGCGCGGTTTACCGTCGCGCGGTCGGCGATTCCTTGAACCGTAATTGAATCAAACCCCTTTTCCTGAATCAGTTCACCAAATGCTTTCAGTATGAGTTCTCGTGTTCGCTTGGTGCGCGGGTCAATGCGCTCGACTGATGTATCTGATTTTATCAACATTTTGGCTCCTTTGTTGTCTAAACAACAGAAATGCGAATTTGCCTATTGACCCGTATAGACAACAACCGTATTATAAACAACATGTGTTGTATAGTCAACAGATTGTTAACATCTATTTCTGTAAGGAGTTACGGCAATGTCAAGCAAGACCATGCAAGCTGCACGGGCGCATGATTATGGCGGACCCGAGCAAATTAAATTCGAACAAGCAGAACGACCGGAACCGGGTAAAGGGCAGGTACTGGTACATGTAAAAGCGGCAGGGGTAAATCCGGCAGATTGGAAATATCTGGGCGGCGCATTTAAACAATATATGCCACTACAATTTCCATGGATTCCCGGAATCGAAGCAGCGGGAACGATTGAAGCGGTTGGACAAGATGTATCCAATGTCAACGTGGGGCAGGATGTGTATGGTCCCTTCAATAGCTCGTATGCCGAGTACCTTGTCATTAGTGCGAGCAATGTCTATCCAAAACCTACAACGTTATCTTTTGAACAAGCCGCCACAGTACCCGTCGGTGCATTAACCGCGTGGCAAGCGGTAGTGGAAGAAGCCGAAGTCAAACCCGGACAGCGCGTGCTAGTACATGGCGGCGCGGGCGGTGTCGGACTGTATGCGGTGCAGCTCGCAAAATGGAAAGGCGCGCACGTCATTGCCACCGCTTCAGGCGCGAACGAGGGCTTTGTGCGTTCACTCGGCGCAAATGAATTTATTGATTACCAAAAGACCAAATTCGAAGATGTGGTCAAGGATGTAGACGCAGTGATTGATACCGTTGGCGGCGAACTAATTGAACGCTCCTTGCCAGTTATCAAATCGGGCGGAATCTTTGTTACCGTTGCAGGGAGGGTAGATGCCGAAGCGGGCGATGCGCGGAACGTGCGTGCCACAAGCTCACGCCGTGCCGATACCGACAAATTGAATGAGATTTCGAAATTGCTCGAAAGCAAGCAAGTCAAGCCGGAGGTTGGTCAAGTCTTTCCGCTGTCGCAAGCAGGTCAAGCATTGGCGTTGAGCCAAACGGGACACGGGCGTGGGCGGATTATTCTGAAAACAAGTTGATAAAAAAGAACGCTCTGCTTTTTTAGCAGAGCGTTCTTTGTTTAGGCGTGTTCTTTACTTCCCAAAGGCAGCGCGTCTTCTAATTCTTCCATCGTCGCGGGTTCGATTTTCACCGCGCAAACTTTATATTCAGGAATTTTTGCTTGCGGGTCAAGTGCTTCAATCGTCAAAGTGTTCGCAGCAGCTTCCGCATAATGAAAGGGGATGAACACAACACCGGGCGCAGCTTTTTCGGTAACACGCGCGCGAACGACGACGGAACCCCGCCGCGACGAAACGCGCACGGGCGAACCATTGGCACAAGGCACGCGCGGCGCATCGGCGGGATTGATTTCGACGAATGCTTCGGGTGCGGCGAAATCAAGATTCGAATGACGCGTCAGCGTGCCGCCGTGCCAATGATACAACACGCGTCCGGTGGTCATGGCGTAAGGATATTCTGCATCCGTCTGCTCGGCACTTGGTTGATAAATAAGTGGAAAAAATTTGCCGCGCCCGCGTGGGAAATTTTCTTCAAACAAAAATGGGGTGCCGGGATGGTTCTCGTCCGTGCAGGGCCATTGTAAACGATGCGTCTCAAGTCGCCGGTACGACTTGCCCGCGTACGAAGGAACGAGCGATGAAAATTCGGCGAAAATTTCCGAAGGGTCTTCATAGCCCCAAAACGTCCGCCCCGCGTTGCCTAGCTTCTGTTCCAGTTTGGTCGCAACATCAGAAATGATTTCCCAATCCGCACGTGATTCGCCAAATGGCTCGAATGCTTTGCGGACGCGCTGCACGCGGCGGTCGGTGTTAGTGAATGTGCCATCTTTTTCGGCAAAGCTTGCGCTGGGCAAAATCACATCCGCATAGCGACCTGTTTCGTTAATGAACAAATCTTGGCAGACGAGAAATTCCAAATTTTCGATGGCGTGATGCGCGTGTCGCAAATTCGGTTCGCTCATCAACGGGTTCTCGCCCATGATGTACTGCGCTTTCACTTGACCTGTGCCCCACGCATTCGCAATTTCGGTTGTGGTCAATCCGCGCGAGGGCGGCGGCGCGTAACCCCATTTCGCGCGAAATTTTTCGACGACCTGCGGATTATCCGACTCTTGATAGCCGGGATAATGCCACGGCATCGCGCCCGCGTCCGACGCGCCTTGCACATTGTTTTGCCCGCGCAAAGGATTAAGCCCCGTGCCTTTGCGCCCGATGTGACCTGTGAGTAATGCGAGATGCACGAGCGAAAGCGCATTTTCCGTTCCGTGCGTATGTTCGGGAATACCGAGTGCCCAATAAATCGCGCCATTCTTGGCGGTGGCATACATGCGCGCAGCTTGAATGATTTTCTCCGCTGGAACACCGCTAATGCGTTCCGCCATTTCCGGCGTGAAATCTTCCATCGCCCGGGCAAACGTTTCAAAATTTTCCGTGCGCTCACGAATAAAGGGCTCGTTGTAGAGTTTTTCTTGAAGGATGACGTTCGCCATCGCGGAAAAAAGCGGAACGTCTGTGCCGGGACGCTGCTGCAACCATAACGCGGCAAAGTTCACCATCTCGACGCGACGCGGATCAGCAATAATCAATTTCGTGCCGTGATGCATCGCCGCGTCTTTGAATTGCAACGCGATGATAGGATGCGATTCCGCCGTATTCGAGCCGGTGATAATCGCGACATCACAATCATAAATGTCGCTGCCTGTGTTGGACATGGCGGACGAGCCGAGTGTCATTTGCAACGCGACGACAGAACCTGCATGACAAAGGCGTGTGCAATGGTCAATGTTGTTTGTGCCAATCACCGCGCGAAACATTTTTTGCAGCGCGTAATTATCCTCATTGGTCGCTTTGGCACAGCAAAAGACCGCCGTCGCGTCGGCACCATATTTTTGAATAATATCTGCAAAGCGCGATGTGACGAACTCAATCGCTTCGTCCCACGACGCTTCGCGCCAATCATCGCGGCGCGCGGGCGTACGATGACCCGGCGATTGCGGCGTCTTGCGAATAAGCGGCGTCAACACGCGGTCAGGATGATAAACAAAATCCCAACCAAAGCGACCTTTCACACACAGGTTGCCTTTGCTCACAATGTCGTTGTAGGGCGTCGTTACGTGAGAGATTTGAGTGCCGCTGACATGCAAATCGAGGCGGCAGCCCACGCCGCAAAAGGGGCAAGTAGTGGAGACAATCCGTTCATTTCGCATCATTGCGATTCAATCTCCATTTTTCAACATCGCGCGCATGTTCGCGCAAATGCGAGGATACATCGCCGCGCAGCACACTTGCGAGCGCGATAGTCCGCGTCTCATTTTCCGACCAAGGCGACGGACAGCGCAGGAGCAGGGCGTCGTCATTGAGCGTTGCCAATTCGCGGAGCAAGTCGGCGTACGCATTTTCAAACGCGCGGCGCGCCTCTTTTAACGACATCTTTTTATTGCGCGCCGCTTCGCGTTTGTTGAATTGATACCAATTCTTTGCGCGCATCGAAGCGAACCGCTTCCGCTTTTTCACAGCGCGAATATGCCGCGCGTTCAATTCCAAATAGCTGGCGAGATGCGCCAACACATCTTTCAACATCCAGCCGCGCGAAATTTCCGCAGTGAGAAAATCTTTATCACTCAAACCCGCGACGGCTTCCTCCCATGTGCGCCGTCCATCCTCAATTTCTTGAGTAAGGGCAGCGCGTGAATTGCGATTACGCTTTACAGTCCGTGCTTTTGTCGCCATTGTTGGATTTCGCGGGCGTGTGCAGCAGTGTGTGTAGATTCTTCACGCAGAATTGAGCCGAGCGATGCAACATAGTTCGACTCACTCCATCCCAATTTATATTTTTTAGGCAAATCTGCATCCGTCAATTTTTCAATACGCGGGATGAGCGCGTAATAGGCATCTTCGAACTCCGCCCAAAGCTGCTTGAACGGCACATTTTTATAGCGCGCGGCTTCGCGTTTATTGAAATAAGAATACGAGGGCGAACGCGGCGAAGAGAGCCGCCCGCGTTTTTTGATGGAATCCAAATGATGCGCCATCAATAGATAGTACGCGAGCAGATGACCAACGACATCTTTGACGTTCCATTGCTTGCTGATGTTCGGTTCTTCGTAGGCGAAATCGGGCAAGCCATTCAGTGCGGCGTTGAATGCTTGCCAGCCCTCTTCATAACGCGTGATGAGTTTTTCGACGCGGGCGCGGTCGCTTGACGCTACTTGTTTAACCATTGCTCCATTTCCTGCCGATGCTGCTCGGCATGTTGTAGGACATCTTCACGAATCAGAGTTTCCAATGTTATGACGCGTTCATCGCCAGTCCACGGGCTAGGCACATAAAATTGTAAATTGGTCTCGTCAAGTAGGTTAATCCGTTCCAGCAATGCGCCGCGTGCGTTGACAAATTCCGCGCGTATCCGCTTCCAATCCCAACCGTGTCGCTTTTTCACTTCCTGCCCATTCAGGTCATTATCCAAACCTTCAGGCGGCAAGGGACGGGGACGACCTTCGGCAAATGTTTCGCGAATGTGGTTCAGCGTTTGCTGCTCCCAATATGCAAGATGCCCCAGCTCGTCTTGCATATTCCATTCGCTCCCCGCAAAAATTGTTTTCCGAACTTGGTCGCTTACACCATCCAGTAAGACAAGAATCCCGTCACGGCTCGCCGTGAGTTCTTGAACAAGTTCGAGTTTGCTCATTGGTCGGTCACTGTAATCACACCCGACATATCCACGCCGCCTTTATCGCCGTGATACTCACAATAGTACGGGAACGTTCCGGCATTATTAAACGTGAACGAAAAAGTTTCGCCCGCTTTAATATCCTTCGATTCCCATGATTCATCATCGGCGGTAGCCGTGTGTTTCGCATTATCCTTGTTGACGAAAACAACCGTCGTACCTTTTTTGACTTTCAGCTCTTTGGGTTGAAACAGAAAATTCTGCATATCCACCGTTACAGTACCGCTTTCTACCGTTGCGGGATTGACAGGCGGAATCTTTGTATTGGCGTTCAAAATTTTCGCAATTTGCGGAATGCTGCTCGTATCGCCGTGTGCAACCTGATTCCCCAGCTGCACAATGTCATTGATTTGCGGAACCACAGATTGATACGCGTTCGCCGCCATGATAGCTTTTGATTCATCCAAAATTTTCTGGAGCGTCCCTTTCACTTGATCAATCGCTTGAACCGCATCAGTTTGATTTGCCGCAGCAGCTTGGTCTCGCACCATCTGCAAATAGTTCAACAAACCCGTGCCGTCGCCGGGGTCTTCAATCGTTCCATCCCGGTCCAAATCGCCATAGTCGGGACTATTTTTTCCGACGAGTAAATTGATGACATGCTCGGTATGTCGCCGGATAGTCGGCGTATTGGAACGCGTCACTGCATCGCCCACTTCCTTGGCATGAACCGCCAATCCATTCGCTTCCAATTGCACGATTGCAATGGCAGGCACAGGCGCGGATTGAGTTGTGGTAGCTGCGGGTTGTGTTGTCGCAGCTGTCGCAGGTGCAGGCGCAAGATAATTAAAATAATAAATCGCGAAACCCAGAATCGCCACAATCGTCCACAGCGCGAGCGTGGCACGCATCACAGGTTTGAATTTTTTGATGCGATATTGTCGCGGAATGAGCCGAAATCCTTCACCCAAAACCAAATACAACGCAACAATTTCCGTAATCGCGCCCAGTGCCGCGTGGACAATCATCAAGGTTGTAATCATGTCCAGCGAAGCACTACGGAGGACGTTGCGATTAAAGCTCGGAATCATAATCGTAAGAATCAGAACCAGATTCGCGAGAACCATTGTGGTCTGTATGCGAAAATGATGCGGGCGAATTTTGCGATGGTGCGCGAAATAGAAACCAATATACAAGCCGATGAGGATAATAATTTCGGCAATGAGGTTAAAAGTAGCCGCGCCCTGCGTTCCAAGAATCGCTTGCATAATGAACCCCTCCGAAGCAACCACTGAGAATGATGATGCGAAACGCGGAATTCCGAGCTGTCTGTCATTCTGAGCGGAGCGAAGAATCTCGCGCAGGTTAGTCAGAGATTCTGGCGATGAACTCCATCGCACTCCGCTCAGAATGACAATGACGTTATTTTTCGCGCCGGTCCAAATTACTCAGCCGCGCAAGGTCTCGAATGTCCAAGCCCTGTTCCAACCATGCTTCACGTTTGCCCTTCAGCGCGCCAGTGGGACACGCCTGCACACAATTCCCACAATAGACGCAAGTGGATTCGGGAATTGGCACACCTTCAAAGGTCGAGATATGTGCGTCAATCCCACGTCCCGCGCGATGAATCGCAAACGTCCATTGCACATCTTCGCCGCACGCTTGCACACACCGCCAACACATGATGCATTTGGAATAATCGCGTACGTAAAACGGATTGTCGTCGAACAATGGAAACGTGCGTCGCTGCGTATATTCCCCATAGCGCGCGGGGTTTGCGCCATAGTCCCGCGTGTATTCTTGAATCTCCGAAGCTTCACTTACATCTACGGTGCTGTGCAACATTTCCATCAACACGCGGCGCGCGAGTTGGACGCGCGGCGAATCCGTTTTGACGACCATGCCATTTTCCGCCACGCGCGAACACGCTTGCACCAAGACACGCGATTTTTCGACTTCCACCACGCAGACACGGCAAAGCGATGGTGGTTTAAAGTGCGGATGATAGCAGACCGTCGGAATTTTATCGCCCAACATGCGTGCCGCTTGTAAAATGGTCGTGCCTTGCGGAACAGTAGTGCTTGTGCCGTTTATCGTTAACGTGACATCGCTCATGGATGGTTCCTCTACCTTGAGGGGTGAAACGCGGGTATTTTAACAAAAAAGAAGAGGGGCGTCTATCAACCTTTGTCCCTAAAAAAAGAAATGACCCTTGCAATTACGATTTCGTAACTACAAGGGTCGTCTGCGATTGAACTCTAACTTGCTAGAGATGAGTATCTACCCAGTAGGGTTCAACCTTAAAGTAAAAAGCATACCTGCCCGTATCGCCGCCATCGTCGGTGCCTGTCACAACCGCTGGGTCAACGTTATATTCGAGTTTAACACCGGGCGTGTCATCTCGTGTCAGCGTGCGCGTTTGAAAGGGCGAAGTCACACCTTGAATGGTGCCTTTCTTGATTCCCAGCTCTACGAGTATATCTTTGGCGGGAACTCGGGCACGTCGCGGATTATAGGCATCATCGCTTGCGCCCAGCGCGTTGGCAATTATGTCGGACAGCGTTAATGTGACATATTTAGCCGCTCCCGTATCCGCAGCCGCTGCTTCGGAGGGTATGCCCAGTGCCTCGCCGCCAAGTTGCGCTGCTTTCTGTAGAGCGTCCGCTATTGCGCTCTTGATATCATCAATGTTCCCAGAGTCGTGTTCCACAAGATAGCAGTCGAGCAGGACATCGGCTGGCACATCATCGTAAACCAACATCTGCGTTTCTTGGATGCGCTCGCCGTCATGCCCCATCGTGTAATAGTCTGTCCCTTGCGGAAAATGTTCAGGTTGCGACTGTTTACGAAATGGGATGATGACACCCACTGAGCCAAATATCTCATCCTCACCTTCTTGGCGGACTTGGCACTCGAGTCCCACAAACCAGACCTTGACTTTATTCTGTGAATCAACAACCGCCACATCATCAACGTTGTTTAGTTGAATAGTTCCACCTCGGAATGTGGAATTATATCCGTCCCCAGCCGATTTGAGTGTCGGAACCGGCTGTGCATTCAATTGCTCATCAATCGGCAATCCCAAAGGTGAAAAAATTTCGCCGAGTTGTTTGTACTTGTCCCTGATTTTATATGCCGCGACGAGCTGGCGTCCTGACGATGCACCATATCGTGCTTCAAGGTCGCGCAAGCTACTGCTTTTTTCCGCTTGTGCAATTTCTCGAATGCTTGCCATGAGAGACTCCTTTCCGCGCCCTGGCACTACTGCAACGCGATTAAGATCGGAATCAGTCCTTGCCCGTCCGCGAGTGGGCGCAGTGCCTTACCGATGACGCAACCGAAGGCGCGTTGCGGGTCGCTTGCTTTCATGGCATGTCCACTGGTTGGTGAAGTGGTCAATAGATCACCCACTTCAACACTACCGTAATGGGCATCTACTTTGCAAAAGACTTTGCCGAGCAGCGCGACGGGCATCCGCGTTTGGCTTGAGTGTTGTTTGTCGAGAACAATGCCGGGTTTGTATTGTCCTGCCCCTGAGATAACGCCAGCAACACGCTTGTCGTAAGCGAGCGAGCTCGGATGCAATGCGCCTTCTTCGCCCAATACCATAACCGTTCCCGGCTCGACTGTTCCGACTTCAGCAATATCGAAATCTTCGGCGCAGTCCGCATTTGTGAGGTGAATGTCACCCGTTACGTCCACATTCCCTTTCGTCACCAAATTTCCATCTACCTCGACATTGCCATCGAGCCAAGCGGCAAGCGTGCCGCCTTTGGCATAAAGTCCATAGAGCTCATCGCTCGCGCAATAAACCCCGGTATTGGAAATACTATGTCCGTACATCCCCATATGCTTGCTGTTGTCGCCTGTGGCATCCCCTACAACAACAGCGGTCGTGGGCATCATAGTTGTGAAATTCGGTTCTTGTGACGGTTTTCCAACGCGATCACCCAATGGCACGTGTCCCATACGCTTGTACCTCCTTGAATTGCTAACCGCGAACCCTATTACTTTCTCCGCGTCGATACGCTGAATTCCTGTGCTTTGATTGCACCTCCTCTAGCTAACCAGACTCTTGTCAAAAGCACTCATAATCGCACTTGGGGCGAATTGTCCCAGTCCGCACAAGGACGCGTCTTTCATTACCAATCCTGTATCGAATAATAGTTGGCGGTCATCGCCGCGCGCCTGTTGTTTCGCAAAGCGTTCGATGATTTCCAGCTGCCGCTGCGTACCAATCTGGCAGGGAAAACATTTACCGCACGATTCGTCACGGAAAAAACGCGCAATGCGTTTCAAAACCTGCCACATCTCCACACTATCATCAATCACAATCACCGCGCCCGAACCAAGAGTGGCATTGATGGCCTTCAATGATTCAAACGCGAGCGGCACATCAATTTCAGTCGGCGATAAAAATGTGCCTGCCGCGCCGCCCACCAAAACAGTTTGAAGTTTGCGTCCCGCCGCAAGCCCTTGCCCCAAATCAAAAATCAATTCGCGCAGTGTCGTGCCCATCGGAATTTCAAAGACACCGCCGCGATTGACATTTCCACTCAGGCAGGTCAAACGCGTGCCCGGCGATTTTTCCGTACCCAGCGAACGATATGCCGCAGTTCCTTCGCTGATGATAAAGGGAATATTCGCAAGCGTCTCAGCATTGTTGATGACCGTCGGGCGATTGAACAGACCAACCTGAACAGGGAAGGGCGGCTTGACGCGCGGCTCGCCGCGTTTCCCTTCGATGGATTCAAACAACGCAGTTTCTTCACCACATTCATACGCGCCCGCGCCGCGCCGAATTTCAAGGTCAAAGGAAAAATTGCTGCCGAGAATGTTTTTTCCAACATAGCCGTTCGCGCGGGCTTGCTCTAATGCCGCGCGAAAACGTTGATACGCTAGCGGATACTCGCCGCGAATGTAGATATAGCCGTACGAAACATCAATCGCACGTGCCGCAAGCAGAATGCCTTCCAAGATTTGAAACGGATGACGTTCGAGCAGAATGCGGTCTTTGAATGTTCCAGTTTCCGATTCGTCCGCGTTGCAAACGATATAGCCGGGCGTACGTTCGCGCGGCAATGGAGAGTTCGTATCAAACGCGCCGCGATTGCGCGCTTCAACAATCGCTTGTGCAGTGAGCTCCCATTTCAGTCCGGTTGGAAATGCTGCGCCGCCGCGCCCGACCAAGCCCGCAGCTTTGACCTCCGCGATGATTTGTGTCGGAGACATTTCGGTCAATGCTTTTCGCAGCGCGCGAAAACCTCCTTGCGCGCGAAAACCGTCCAATGTGTAAAGGTCAGGTTGATTGATATTTTTCAAAAGACGCACACCCTGTGCGATTCCAAGTGGCATAGGTTCCGGTGCTTTTAGTAGCGGCATGACCTTATCTGGCGTCACTTGCTCGTGAACAATTTCATTGACTTGAACCGCACAGCCCACATCACAGTGTCCGAGACACGGCACGGCTTCAAGCGTATATTCGCCGTCGGGCGTCGTTTCTCTTTCTTTAATCCACAACACATTTTTGAGTTGATGCAAAAGCTGCTGACTGCCGGCAAGATAACAGCGCACGTCATCACACACGCGCACAATTTTTTTGCCGACGGGAATTGTGTAAAGCATCGCGTAATAGGTAGCGACACCGTACACTTCGGAAAGCGGAACGCGCAGCGATTGGCTGATTTGTGCCAAGACCTCGCGCGGCAGCCAACCACCGCTTGCTTCTTGCGCTTCAATGAGCGCGGGCAATAATCCCGCGCACCCTTCAGGACCCCAACGCGCGAGAATCGCCGCGAGCGCGGTATTCGCCCCTTCGCTGCGGCGCAGCTCATCCCACGTCGCAATCACCCACGTATGCGCTTCCGCGATTTCATTTTGATACGCGTCGAAAAATTCGATTTCATAATTGCGTCCGAGGTCAAGCGTCCGTAATTGCTCTGGATGACGAATCGGTTCGCTGTCGCCATCAATCGGGCGCGCCTGAAACAACGCGTAATCGGTGAGCAAGGCGCGACCCGGTGCGTAGTCGAGTCCATTGATGCCAAATTCGCGCGCGGTGCGTGAAACAAAGCCGGAAAGTTTCGCCCAACGGATACGCGGCGATTCGCGTTCTAACGCGAGCGTGGTATAGGCGCGTAGCCAATACAAAGCGGGGAGCTTGCTCGGATTTGTGCGAAGGTCGGCGAGGAGACGTTCGAGTTCGGCGTTGAGTTCAGCGTTCATTCAGGATACGCTTCGAGAAATTGTTTGACCTTGTTCATAAACGTATCGCCAATCGCGCCATCGAGCAGACGATGGTCGAACGAGAGCGCAAGATAGACCATCGGGCGAATTGCAATCGCGTCATTGATAACGACCACGCGCTTTTGAATCGCGCCGATGCCGAGAATGGCGGACTGCGGCTGCGAAATCACAGGCGTACCAAAAAGCGAACCGAACACGCCATAATTCGTCAGCGTAAACGTGCCGCCTTGCACTTCATCAGGATTCAATTTCTTGTCACGCGCTCGTGCCGCGAAATCATTCACATTGCGCGCGAGTCCCAACAGACTTTTATCATCCGCATTCTTGATGACAGGCACAATCAAACCATCATCAATTGCAACTGCGATGCCAATGTTCAAATCGCGTTTCATTACGATGCCCTGCTCGCTGAATTGTGCATTGACGATGGGGACTTGCTGCAAGCCATATACAACCGCTTGGACGAAATAAGGCGTATAGGTAAGTTTGACGCCTTGCCGCGTAAATTCGTCTTGATGCTTGTTGAAATGTGCCAGCACGCGCGACATATCCGCTTCGTGAACCGTCGTCACATGCGGCGCAACGGTCTTGCTGCGAACCATGTGTTCGGCGATGGCGCGGCGCATCGGTGAAAGCGGGCGAACTTCTTCGCCCTGAATTTTTTCGGGCTGCGCGGTGGATGTCGGCGCAGGCGTGGCAGGTGTCGGCTTTGCGGCAGGTTTGCCGAATACCTCTTCGGTTGGGCGGAACAATTCGCCGCTGCCATATTGCTCCCACGCGGGAACTTGAGCTGCGGGCGCAGTTTGCGCGGCAGCTTGTGGCGCGGCTCGCACCTTCAGAAAATTTTCAATATCTTTTTTGCTAACCCGTCCATTTTCACCTGTGCCCTGAATAGATTTCAATTCCGCATCGGTAATATGAAATTCCGAAATCATCCGCGCCACGACGGGCGTCAAACGATTGCGCGCACTGTCATTGGTTTTCGATTCGCCGTTGGTAGGTTTGGGCGTTGCTGCCATCGCGGGAGTGGGTTCGGCTTTTGGGGCGGACGCGGTTGGCGCGGGAGTAGGCGTTTCGTTCGGTTGTGCAATGAGCGCAATGACTGTCCCTGCTTTGACCGTCGCGCCTTCTTGCACCAGAATTTGCGCCAGCGTACCGGCAGCGGGCGCGGGAATTTCCGTATTTACTTTGTCGGTGATGACTTCCAAAATCGGTTCGTATTGTTGAATCGGGTCGCCGACTTGTTTCAGCCATTTACCAACCGTCCCTTCAACTACACTTTCGCCAAGTTGTGGCATCACAACGTTAATGGGCATAAGAACTCCGAGAGATTAGAGATTGGTAAGCAGCGTTCTTCAGCCGCACTGACTTCTAACTTCTAACCTCTAACCTCTAATTTGTTTCCAACGGCATCACGCGGTCAAGCTCCGTAATCTGACTCGGCGGACGTTTCCCTTGCCAGAGCTGCGAAAAGGCGAGAACATTGAGGACAATTAACCACGCCAGCATCAGCGCACCAAATGTGTCAGTCAATGGGTCTGCGCGACCTTGTTGAACATAAACCGCAATGACAATGGTCAATCCCGCGCGAGTAATGGCAGGCAAAATCGGATTGTAGTTTGAGCGCAACGCTAAACGATTCAGAAACGGTGTAAGCAGCAGTGCGTAAACAAGCATTGCGATAAAAAATTTACTAAAATCATCCGATTGATTGTAACGCCCTGCGAATACAAGCGGCAATTGCCAGATAAACCACATCAATCCGACAAATATATTCACAAGATACAACGGAACTATTTTCAAACGCGGGAGCAAATAGCCGCGCCAACCAATTTCTTCGGTGAGCGATACAATGAAAATGACCAACACACTCCAGCCCAAATCGCGCGCATCAGGGATGATTTGTCCCGGGTCAAGCGTGCCTTGATAAAAACGCAGCATGAGCAAGGGTGTAATGATAATCAAAGGGAGCAAGAGCGCGACAGCAAGATTAGCGAGTGAAAGCGTTTTGAACCAGCTCAATCTCAAGAGCGACCATTGATTGAGCCAAACATCCAGAAATAACGCGACGACGAATGGAATAAGGCTGCCGATTGCGGTGAGCGTATCTCCGAGCGATGCGCCGCCTGCCTGCAAAAATGCGCCCGGCATCCAAAACACCCATGATAGAATAATCGTCAGTACGAGGAATACTAATGATTCGCGCCACGGCGAAGTAGCTTGTGGATTGAGTAGTAGGGTGAAGCGCATTTTTGGAATGGAACACGGATTTGCACAGATGAACACAGATTTTTAAAAAATTGTTTTATCTGTGTTCATCCGCGCTTATCTGTATCCAGAGACTCAGTATGCAGCGAGCTTGCGGAGTGCTGCTGTTATTTTATCCGCATTTGGCAAAAAGAAATCTTGCATTGTCCGTGCATAGGGCATTGCAGGCACGTCTGGACCCGCTACGCGCATCACGGGTGCATCGAGTGAATCAAACGCTTCGCTAGCAATCAATGCCGCAATCTCCGCGCCTAATCCAAGCGTGAGATTGTCTTCATGCACAATCAATGCTTTCCCCGTTTTTTTCACAGAGGACAATATCGTATCTTTGTCCAACGGATTCAGCGTGCGCGGGTCAACCACTTCAACATTAATGTCTTCATGCGCCAAATCTTGCGCGGCTTGTAGTGTTTCATGTAACATCAAACCGTACGCAATTGCGGTTACATCGGTTCCTTCACGCTTGATGTCTGCCTTGCCGAATGGAATCACATAGTCTTCATCTGGCACTGCGCCTTTGATGAGACGATACGCTTTCTTGTGTTCCAAAAACAAAACCGGATCATTCACGCGCAGCGCATAACGCAACATGCCGACAACATCATACGGCGTGCAAGGCGCAACCACATACAAGCCCGGCACATGCGAATAAGTCGCTTCGATGCTTTGCGAATGATACAAGCCGCCGCCGATGCCACCACCGTACGGCGTGCGAATCACCAGCGGGCATGTCCAATCGCCGTTGGTGCGGTAACGAAAGCGCGCGGCTTCTTCGACGATTTGATTGAATGCGGGCGCAATGAAATCTGCAAATTGAATTTCGACAACCGGACGCAACCCATACAACGCCGCGCCAATGCCGATTGCGATGATTGACCCTTCCGACAACGGTGAGTCAATGATACGCTTTTCGCCAAATTCTTCAATCATGCCTTTGGTGACGCGAAACACGCCGCCGCGCCGTCCGACATCTTCGCCCGTGATAAAAATGCGCGGGTCACGGCGCAGCTCCTCTTGCAGCGTGCGCGTCACCGCCTCAATATTGGTCAGTTCAGCCATTCGATTGCTCCCCCCAAACACCCTGTAGTGCTTCTTCGGGTTCGGGCAGCGGCGCGTTGCGCGCAAATTCATTTGCATCATCTACAATCTCGCGGGCGCGCTGTTCAAATTCCTCATTCATTTTTTCATCCATCAAATTGTTTTCAATGCAGTATTTGCGCGCAAGCAAAACGGGGTCGCGCCCCTTCCAATATTCCACTTCTTCGCGCGTGCGATAGGTACGGTCATCATCATCCGATGAATGGGGCACAGGGCGATACGTTTTGGCTTCGAGCAAAGTCGGACCTTCGCCGCGCCGCGCGCGTTCTGCCGCTTGATGCACCGCGTTGTATGATTCGAGAAAATCATTGCCGTCGAATATCACGCCGGGCATTCCGTAGGCGTACGCGCGGTCTGCTACATTCTTGACCGGCATCTCACGTTCGATGGGCACAGAAATCGCGTATTGATTGTTTTGACAAAGAAACAAAACGGGCAGTTTGAAAATCCCCGCCCAATTCAGTCCTTCGTGAAAATCGCCTTCTGCTGTCGACCCTTCGCCAAAGCAAGTGAGAACAATTTCATCGGTGCCTTGATATTGAATCGCCAAGCCGAAACCAGACGCTTGGGGAATTTGCGTAGCAACGGGACTAGAGACCGAAACAATATTCAATGCGCGCGAGCTATAATGCGCGGGCATCTGTCGCGCACCCGACATCGGGTCATCGCGCTTGCCATAAATCGCCAGCATCAGCGTACGCGGTGTAAGCCCCAGACTAAGCGACATACACAAATCGCGATAGTAGGGCAGAATGTAATCATGTCCGCGTTTTATCGCATACGCCGCACCCACTTGCGTCGCTTCCTGTCCAATGCCCGAAACGTGAAAGGCAACCTCGTGCTGGCGATGCAAAATCCACATGCGCTCGTCGAGACGGCGCGCAAGCAGAATGTGCCAGTACATTTCCAAAACTTGTTCATCGTTCAAGCCCAATTCAATATGGCGCGCTTCCGTGCGCGTTTGCGGCTGAACTGTTTCCGCAACATGTACCATTCTTTCAACTCCTTACAAAAGTAGCGCAGGAGAGACGGGGTTGCATTCAGAGCGATAGAACAGCGCGTGAGAAGAAAAGTGGGTGACGTGCGTCAAAGCACGCGTGAAGTATCCCACAAAATCAGGTAGCGCCGTTGCTCCCTGCGAGAGGTAAGTTTCAGTAGTATGGTCAAACGAGGTTGACAACCGCGATGATAGCACAAGCATTTGTGAGCGTCAAATAAAATTTTCTTTCTGATGATATTACGCTGTACGGAACAAGAATGAATTGATTTTTGCTGTGTATGTCATTGCGAGCCGCCGTTGCGAAGCAATCCTCTACTTGCTCGAGCTTGAAAGCCAACCATCAGCTTCATTAATAGAGGATTGCTTCTGTCGCCTGCGTTCATATGCCGAATGCTACGTTCCTTCGCAATAACGCTCAACTCATTTATGGTATAATTGCATCACCCCACCCCCTACGGGAGGGGGTAAGAGAAATAGGCAATTGCGGACGAATAGATAGAGGTATCTATGGCGGACAAGAAACAATTGGTCAATCGGGCGCGCTCGATTCAAGGGCATGTAGGCGCAGTTGTGCGGATGCTCGAAAACGATGAGTATTGCATTGACGTTATCAAGCAAACCCAAGCGATTCAAAAAGCCCTCGACAAGCTCAACGCGCTCATCTTAGAAGACCACCTCAATCATTGTGTCACCACCGCGATTCGCTCTAACAAGACAGCGGAACGCGAACGCGTCATTGGCGAATTAATGGATGTATTTGAAACGGCGAACAAGTTATAGCATATGGCTTATCGCGTATAGCACGTAGCAAAGCGGCAACCTTTCTTTGCTTCTTCCGATACGCGATTGGCAATTTGCGATTAGCGAAATGGCTGCAAAACAAATTACGCTCCCCATTCAAGGGATGACCTGTGCGAGCTGCGTCGCGCATGTCGAGCGCGGATTAAAAGAAACACCCGGCGTTGAAAACGCAAACGTCAATCTCGCGTCGGAACGCGCGAGCGTGCGCTACGACCCCGCGCAAGCGACGATTCCCGATATGGTCTGGCATGTCCGCGATGTTGGCTATGATGTTCTCACAGACAAGCTCGAACTGCCTTTGCACAATGTGACTGACCGCGCGCAGCTTCTTGCCGCGTTACAAAACGTGCCCGGTGTGTTGAATGTGACGTTGAACGCCACCGGAGACCGCGCGAATTTGGAAATCGTTCCGGGGCTGGCGACGATTGTAGATTTGCGGCAAGCGATAGAGAAGGCGGGCGCGGAGCTTGCCGAAAATAGCATCGAGAACACTGTAGAACCGATTGACCGCGAGAAATTGGCGCGCCAGCGCGAACTGCAACGCGAACGGACGAACCTGCTCATCGGTATTGCATTTACAGTACCATTATTCTTGCTTTCGATGACCCGTGACATCACGCACGGCATTTTGCTCCAACATACGTTTCTCCCTTGGCTCTTTGAGTGGAAATATTTTGATTGGCTCATGCTCTTGCTTGCAACGCCAGTCCAGTTCTATGTCGGGCGCGCGTACCACGTGGGCGCATGGAAGGCACTCAAGCGCGCCGCGCCGAATATGGATGTGTTGATTTCGCTCGGCACGAACGCGGCATACTTTTACAGTCTCGCAGTGTTGATTGCGCCATTTTTCAACCTCTATCTCGGCGACCACATTTACGCTGAGACTGCCGCCGCAATTATTACGCTCATCAAAGTCGGCAAATATCTCGAAGCACGCGCCAAGAGCCAGACCAGCAATGCGATTAAACAACTAATGGGGCTGACGCCCAAGACCGCGCATATTTTAGAAAAAGGTGTCGAACGCGAAATCGCAATTGACCATGTGCGCGTGGGCGATTTGCTCATCGTGCGCCCCGGCGACAAAATTCCGGTAGATGGCGTTGTGATTGAGGGCGCGTCGAGCGTGGATGAAGCGATGCTGACGGGCGAACCACTGCCCGTCGAAAAGCATGTAGGCGCAAAAGTGTTCGGCGGCACAGTCAACAAAACCGGCGCGTTCACGATGGAAGCGCGTCAAGTCGGCAAAGCGACGATGTTGGCGCAAATCGTACAGCTCGTGGAGCAAGCGCAGGGTTCGAAAGCACCGATTCAAGATTTAGCCGATAAAATTTCCGCAATCTTTGTCCCGATTGTTCTTGCAATTGCAATATTCACGTTCATTGTATGGCTCGTTTTTTCGCCCACGCATTCCTTCAGCAACGCGCTAGTCAGTGCCATCGCCGTTTTGATTATCGCTTGTCCGTGCGCGCTCGGTCTTGCAACACCAACCGCGATTATGGTCGCAACTGGCAAAGGCGCAGAGCTCGGCGTCCTAATTCGTTCAGGTGAAGCATTAGAGCTCTTGCCAAAAATCAACACGATGATTCTCGACAAGACCGGAACCTTGACGTTAGGCAAACCGCGCGTAACGCAAGTGATGGTTATGGAGCAAGCGAACGTTTTTAGCGGTCTGCCGTCATCCGTCGGCGGTCAGCAAGAACTTATCGCTCTCGCCGCGTCCGCCGAAAAATTCAGCGAGCATCCGTTAGGACAAGCCATTGTGGAATACGCCAAGAGCGAACGAACTGCACTTGCGCCCGCAGTTGATTTTGAAGCATTAGCAGGGCAGGGGATTCGAGCGCGTGTAGATAGTCGTGATGTGATTGTTGGCAATAGCAAATTGATGGTGGATGAAAAGATTGATACGACGAAGCTAGACAAGCTCGCCACAAAATTGGCGAACGAGGGCAAGACCGCGATGTTTGTCGCGGTGGATGGACACGCGGCGGGACTGATTGCGGTTGAAGATTCGCTCAAACCAGAAGCGCAGGCGGTAATTCAACAACTCAAATCGTTTGGCATAGCTGTATATATGTTGACAGGCGACAATGCACGCACAGCCGCAGCCGTTGCCAAGCAAATCGGCATCGAACACTTCTTTGCCGATGTGTTACCAGAGCAAAAAGAGAAAAAGGTGCGCGAGCTCAAGAGCAATAAGCGTATCGTTGCGATGGTCGGCGATGGAATCAACGACGCGCCCGCGTTGGCGCAAGCCGATGTTGGAATCGCGATGGGTACGGGAACTGACGTTGCGATGGAAGCAGCCGACATTACCTTGATGCGCGGCAATTTGCAAAGCATCGTGACGGCGATTCAATTGGCGCGGGCAACCATTCGCACCATCTACGGTAATTATTTCTGGGCGTTCGCGTATAATGTAGCGGGCATCCCAATTGCGGCGGGAGTGTTGTACCCATTTTTCGGAATTCAGCTTTCGCCAATCATTGCGGCGGGTGCGATGGCTATCTCAAGTATCTTTGTCGTGACGAATAGTTTACGGTTGAGGAACTTTCATTGAGCGTCATTCTGAGCCGAGTGCGATGTATTCATCGCCAGAATCTCGGTTTGCCCATAAGCGATTCTTTGCTCCGCTCAGAATGACAGTTAGAAACGAAAAATGATTTCCCAATGGGCAGATGACTGGCGCAGCTGGGTCACGGAAAGAGCGAATGGGCGCGTGCTAGAAATCGGCGCGGGCGACGGCGTGAATTTGCCGTACTATAACGAATCCACGCGCGTCATTGCCACCGAACCCGATGCGGAATCGCTCGAATTGATTACCGAGCATGATGACAACATAAGTTTGGCACAAGCGAGCGCGGAAGATTTGCCATTTCCTGATGAATCATTTGATGCAGTTGTCGGCACGTTAGTCTTTTGTACGATTCCCGACGCGCCGCGCGCTCTCGCCGAAGCGAAACGCGTCTTGAAACCCGGCGGCTCGTTGCGGCTCGTCGAGCATGTTCGTTCCAAAAATCCAATTCTCAGTGCGGCGATGCAGGCAGCCAATCCGCTGTGGCATTACCTGACCGAAGGGTGCAATATCAATCGCGATACGTTGACGGCGGTACGCCAAGCAGGTTTTCAAATTTTGCGCGTCAATAAAAAAATGGGTGGCTTGATTTTGGGAATTGATGCAGTTAAATGACGACGGAGGATGGTGGACGAACGACGGAGAAACAGTGACCGTCGTCCGTCCACCGTCCTCCGTCAATTCAAGGAGGATTCTAATGACACAAGAGCAACCGAAAGTTCACATTGACCCTGTCTGCGGCATGGAAGTCGAAGAAGGTCCGGGCGCAATCACGCTCGAATACAAAGGCAAGACCTATTATTTTTGCAGCAACGGCTGTAAGCGCGCCTTTGAAAAAGACCCAGAGGGCGTGTTAGCCAAGGGACCAGCAGGGCATATGTAGGAGGTTAAAACGAGCTCGTGTAGGGGCAAAGCGTCGCGCTCAGCGTCTTTTGCTGAGCGCAGAATGCCTTTGCCCCTACTTTTTTATCCATTCTTGATTTCGTTTGTGAAGAGTTTGACAAATGAATTGAATCGTAATATCATCAAAAACGTTGTAAAAACGCCTCAAAACGAGTTGCGTTCCTGATGGTTCGTCGCGCGCGTTAGGAACGCGGAATCAAGCCATGCCCGCTGATTATTTTCCCCTTTTTATCATGCTTGTCGTGGCGGTTGGATTTGCTGCGGTTGGCATTCTCGTGTCCGCCATGTTAGGTCCGCATCGCCCGACAGCCATCAAAGGGCAGACCTACGAATCAGGAATGCCAACTATCGGCACAGCGCGACGCCGCGTGTGGATTCGCTACTACCTCGTCGCGGTCATCTTCATCCTGTTCGACATTGAAATAATTTTCTTTTACCCGTGGGCGGTTGTCTTTCGTCAAGCCGCTCCGTTTCTGTTTGGCGAAATGGCGGTCTTTGTCGCGATTCTGCTCGTCGGCTATATTTACGTCTGGCGCAAAGGCGGATTTGATTGGTATTAGCTGGCTGTAGGGGCAAAGCATTTTTGTTCGATGGCTTTCGTCGAACAAAAATGCTTTGCACCTACGAATTACTCAATATAAATGCTCTCTGATACGTCTCGGCAAAAAATTCAAGACTTGAAAAACAAGTATCCGCAACCGCGCTCCGCGATTATGGGCGCGTTGTACGTTGCGCAAGAAGAATATGGTTGGCTGCCGAAAGAAGCGATTGACGATGTCGCATTCGAGATGGGCATGACTTCAACCGAAGTCGGTTCCGTCGCGAGCTTTTACGACATGTACCATCTCGCGCCGGTCGGCAAGCACGTCATTGAATTTTGTACCGACTTGCCCTGCGCGCTCGTCGGCGCAGATGCCGCGTATGAGCGATTTTGCACCCGACTTGGATTGGCGCACGAACAAGAAACGACAGCAGATGGACAAATCACGTTGCGTCATGCGCCCTGTCTTGGTGGCTGCGATCAAGCGCCCGTACTTTTGGTAGATAATTCAAGACAATATTCCTCCATGACCGATGAGAAACTCGATGCGCTAGTCATGGAACTGCGCGCGCGCAACAACGGGGCAACGAAAGCATGAACATTCTTGGACTAAACGTTGACCCCGCGATAGTCAATTTTGTCATCTTGATTATTCGCTGCATTGTCTGGATTTTCGCGCTGCTGACGACCTTTGCGTACATTCAGCTCGTCGAACGTTGGGTCATTGCGAAAATTCAAGTTCGCATCGGTCCGAATCGAACGGGTCCGCGCGGTCTATTACAACCCCTTGCCGATGCCATCAAAGCATTGTTCAAAGAAGAATTGATTCCAACCAACGCGGACAAGCTCGTTTTTGTCATCGCGCCAATTATTTCTGTGAGCTGCGCGCTCCTCGCCTTCGCCGTCATTCCCGTCGGCGAGCCGCTGGTCATCGGCAATATCACAATTCCAATGCAAATCGCAAATGTGAATGTTGCGATTTTATATTTGCTCGCCGTCGGCTCGGTTAGCGTGTACGGAACGGTATTGGCGGGATGGAGTTCCAACAATAAATATTCGCTGCTCGGTTCACTACGCGCCGCCGCGCAATTGATTTCGTACGAAGTAACATTAGGGCTTGCATTGGTCGGCGTGTTGATGCTCACCAGTACGCTCAATCTCAACAGCATCGTAGATTTTCAAAAAGCGCACGTCTGGCTCATCATCCCGCAAATTTTAGGATTCTTTCTTTACATCATCGCTGCCATTGCCGAAACGAATCGCCTGCCATTCGATTTGCCCGAAGCAGAAACAGAACTCATCGCGGGCTACTACACCGAGTACTCGTCCATCAAGTTCGCGTTTTTCTTTATGGCAGAGTACATCAACATCATCACCGTCTGCTCCATCGCCGCGACGCTGTTCTTTGGCGGATTTCTCAGTCCCATTCCATTTATTCCCGACGGCATCTGGTGGTTCGCGCTCAAAGTGTTCATCCTCATTTTCATTTTCATGTGGATTCGCGGCACGTTCCCGCGTATGCGCTACGACCAGCTAATGAATTTTACGTGGAAAGTGATGCTGCCGCTTTCCCTGCTCAACATACTAATTACAGCAGGAATCATTTTCATCTGGAATCCCGGTGCAGCACAGGCGATGCTCCATTAACAATTTTGCGTAGCAGGCGTTCGTTGTTCGCACAGCGAACGAATAACGCCGCATGGACTGTATTAACAATCTTGCGTAGTATGCGTTCGCCGTTCGCAACGCGAACTAATAACGCCGCATAGACAAACATGCTCGCCGAGCTCGAACCGCGCAAACAAGAATTGGAGCGTAATCAAAGAACGCTGGACACCTTTCTTGCTACACTCGAAGCGGCAGAATGGAACCAAACGTTCGGCTCGGAGGGTTATAACGTCCGCCAAACGCTCGCCCACCTGTCGGGCGGAAACAAAAGCATGGTGCGGATGGGGCAGAACTGGATTGCAGGCAAAGAAAATCGGCTCCGCCCCGATTTTGATTTGAACTTTTTCAACGCGCGGCAGCAAAGTAAACGCGCACAATTGTCGGATGCGGAATTGGTCGCCGAATGGCGTGGCTCACATCAGGGCTTAATTGATTTCATGGAAACGGTACGCGCCGAAGATTTGGAAAAACGCGGCGACCATCCGCTTGCATCGGACACAACGCTGCGAAATTTGTTTCTCATCATCACAACGCACGAACGCGACCACATCCGGGAATTGATGGACGCATTTTCTCACTAAATCATGCTCAAAGAGTTGGAACCACTCGCCGCCCAATACAAGCGTTCACGCGAAACGCTGCTCAAAGCGTTAGACTCATTAGATGCGACGCAGCTCGAGGAATGTTTGCCGGGGCGCGATTGGTCGGTCAAAGACACCATCATCCATATCGCAACCAACGAGCGATTGATGACAAACTTGCTCAAGGAAATTGCCGAAGGTACGCATACGACACTGCCCGAAGATTTTGACAATCAACATTTTAACGACGAACAAGTTGCGTTGGGGCAGAACAAGAGCATCGCGCAATTACGCGCCGATTTGGATTTCAGCTTTTACAATTTAATGTCCGTCTTGGATGAATTTACGCCGGAAGAATTAGAACATCGCGGCGTACATCCCGCCGCAGGCGATGCGAACATCAAAGAATTTTTGCTGGCAATGTACGCGCATCACGAAGTCCACACCCGCGACGTGATAGAACAAGCCCGGCGGTTACGCGCCATGCCCTAGAGTGTCATTGCGAGCCGCACTTGCGAAGCAATCTTCTAGCCGCGAACTTGGTTGCCAAGCAGTCAGTTCTTAGATTGCTTCTTCGCCAAGAGCGCTTCTCGCAATGACAATTCAATCTTTATGGATTTAGGTTCCTTTACCGAAGCATTTATTTTTTATCTCTTTGCCGCGATTTCCGTTCTCGCGGCATTAGGTGTTGTCATTGCGCGCAGTCCCGTACGCAGTGCCTTATCGCTCGCCGTCGTTTTTGTTTCTCTGGCGGTCATGTACATTTTGCTCAACGCGCCATTTCTCGCCGTCGCGCAAATTATGATTTACGCGGGCGCGGTGTTGATTCTGTTCCTCTTTGTCATCATGGTCTTGAATCCCAAGATTGACATTGTGGGCGGCAGACCGAGCATTCAAGGTATTACCGCCGTGATTGCAACCGTAATTCTTGTTTCGTTGTTAGTCGGCGTTTTCAGTATCGGACAAATTGCACCCGCGACGGGACAATTCACGCCCGAATTTGTTTCGCAGCAAGGACACGTCCAAGTCATTGGCAATTTACTCTATAGCCAATTTCTATTGCCTTTTGAAATCGCGTCAGTCTTGCTCCTCGTCGCAATCGTCGGCGCAATGACACTAGCGCGCCGCGAAAAGAACACGCGCGTTCCCGGCGAACGTTGATTCTGCGACCTGTAACTTGAAACCTGCAACCTGTTTATGCTGACCGTCACACATTACACAATCCTTAGCGCAATTCTGTTCGGCATCGGCGCGATTACCGTGCTAGTGCGGCGCAATCCCCTCATCATGTTCATGGGCATCGAGCTGATGCTCAATGCGGTGAATCTCGCGTTTGTCGCGTTCTCGCGCTACTTGAATGATATGGCAGGTCAGGTGTTTGTGTTTATTGTGTTGACCGTTGCTGCCGCCGAAGTCGCTGTAGGTCTCGCGCTCGTCGTCGCAATATTCCGCGCACGCGATAACGTTGATGTTGACGAAATAGATAGTCTCAAAGGATAACATCACCTTGCCACCGAGTTACCCTGTCACCCTAAGCGAAGCGACGTCACCATGTTAGCACTCTGGTTAATTCCCGCTTTCCCACTGCTCGGCGCGATTTTTAACGCGTTGGTTGGACGGATGCTGCCGAAAATTGTCGTCACGATTGTTGCGGTTGTTTCCGTCGTCGCCGCGTTCATCCTATCGCTCAATGTATTCTTAAATCTGATTGCGCTGGCTCCTGACGCACGGCTCGTCCACGAAACTTTATACAATTGGGTCGCGGTCGGCAGATTTAGCGTTGACATCGGCTTTTGGCTCGATCCACTTTCGGCGATTATGCTCCTTGTCATTACGGGCGTCGGCTCGCTAATTCATATTTACGCCGTCGGTTACATGGAGCATGACAAAGGGTATGCGCGATTCTTTACCGCGATGAATCTCTTTGTCTTTGCCATGCTCATACTCGTCCTCGCCGATAATTATTTGGTGATGTTTCTCGGCTGGGAAGGCGTAGGCGTTTGCTCGTATCTCCTCGTCGGCTTTTTCTTTGACCGCGATAATATCGCCGTTGGCACAGATGAAAAATTTCTCTCGCCCCGTTCTTCCGCAACAAAAGCGTTTGTCGTGAACCGCATCGGCGATTTTGGTTTCACGCTCGGCATTATCTTGATGTTCTGGACGTTTGGAACACTATCGTTTGATGGTGTTTTCCAAAAAGCCCCGCAGCTATTCACCGTCGGCGCACCCGTCGTCACAATAATGACGTTGCTCCTGTTCCTAGGCGCAACCGGTAAATCCGCGCAGATTCCGCTGTTTGTCTGGCTGCCCGATGCAATGGCGGGTCCCACGCCTGTCAGCGCGCTCATTCACGCCGCGACGATGGTAACGGCGGGCGTCTATATGGTTGCGCGTTCGCATGTCTTGTACGAACTCGCCCCGACCACATTAGCGATAGTTGCAATCATCGGCGTTCTCACCGCGTTCATTGCCGCGACGATTGCGCTCGTACAAAATGATTTGAAACGCGTGCTTGCCTATTCGACCATTTCCCAGCTCGGCTATATGTTTTTTGCGTTAGGCGTCGGCGCATTTAGCGCAGGCATTTTCCATTTGATGACCCACGCGTTTTTCAAAGCATTGTTGTTCCTCGGCGCGGGCGCGGTCATGCACGCGATGGATGACATGCTCGACATGCGGCGACTTGGCGGCTTACGCAAACTCATGCCGATTACGTTTTGGACTTTCTTCATTGCTGCGCTCGCTCTGTCAGGGTTCCCTCTGCTCAGTGGTTTCTTTAGCAAAGACGAAATCCTCTCCTCTGGCTTCACGAGTCAGCAATATGTCTTGTGGGTCGTCGGTCTTGTTACTGCATTGCTCACCGCGTTCTATATTTTCCGCGCCGTGATTTTGACCTTTGGCGGCAAGCCGCGCTGGAAAGAGGGCGAGCTCGTCAACGCTCATTCGGAAAACGAACACACCGAACATGGCGCGCACGGTCTTCATCCGCACGACCCAAAGCCCGTCATGTGGATTCCGCTGATAATTCTGGCAGTCCTCGCCGCAATTGGCGGTTACGTCGGATTGCCTGCCGTTCTCGGCGTGAATCAATTCGCAGCGTTCCTCGACCCGGTATTCCACCAACAAGCGGTCGAAATTTCGCCGACGCTCGAATGGACACTCATTGTCATTTCCAGTCTTGCCGGAATTTTGGGAATCCTCTTCGCGCTGTGGTTCTACGTTCGCAATACAAAAATTCCCGCGCAGCTCGTCCGCTATTATCCCGGACTTTATGCCGTTCTCTCGCACAAATATTGGATTGACCAACTCTACGACTACGCCATTGCGCGCCCGGGACGCTGGCTCGCCAACGCATTTTGGCTCGACATTGATGGACGCGTAATCAATGGCATCGCGGATGGTTTAGGCAACGGTTTCCGCAATATCGGACAAGGGCTGCGCTGGCTCGAAGGTGGTTACGCTCGCGTCTATGCCCTCGCAATGTTGATTGGGATTGTGCTGGTAATTGCGGTGGTGTTGATTCACCCTTAAGGAATTTTGATGCCCATTCTTTCGGCTCTAATTGTGTTTCCCCTCGTCGCCGCGCTGATCACCGCGTTCTTGCCGCGCGGCAACAATCGCATCATCAAGGGCTGGGCGTTGCTCGCGGTTGCCATCGAGTTTATTTTGTCGCTCTATCTTCTTTTGAAATTTGTGCCGAACACGAGCGACATGCAATTTGTCGAGCAATACAATTGGGTTCCGCAATTTGGCATTTCGTATCACGTCGGCGTGGACGGGCTTTCCTTTTGGATGGTAATGCTCACCACGTTCCTTATGCTCATTGCCATTCCCGCGTCGTTCCGAGAAATCAATAACCGCACCAAAGAATATTTTATTTTCTTTATGATTCTCGAAGCGGCGATGCTCGGCGTGTTCGTCGCCCTCGACCTATTTCTCTTTTACGTCTTTTGGGAATTTTCGCTTATCCCAATGGCGCTCATCATCGGCATTTGGGGACACGAGCGCAGAATTTACGCCGCGATAAAATTTGTCTTGTTCACAATGAGCGGCTCATTGCTCATGCTGGTCGCCATTATCGTCTTGTATTTTGCGACAGGCGCGAAAACATTCGACCTGCTTCAATTACAGCAAATGCTCACGCCTGCCACCCTTCAGCCATGGCTCTTTGCCGCGTTCGCGCTCGCATTTGCCATCAAAGTCCCGATGTTCCCGCTGCACACATGGCTGCCCGACGCGCACGTTCAAGCCCCCACCGCTGGCTCAATTATTTTGGCAGGCGTCTTGCTCAAGCTCGGCGCATATGGTTTTATTCGCTTCAACCTTTCCCTTTTCCCGGATGCCGCACATCAATTCGCGCCCATTCTGATTGTGCTTGCAATCATCGGCATCATTTATGGCGCAATGGTCGCGGCGGTGCAAACGGATTTGAAATCGCTCGTCGCGTATTCATCCGTTTCGCACATGGGTTTTATTGTTCTCGGCATCTTTGCCTTTTCGCAGCAGGCATTAAGCGGCGCGGTCTTGCAAATGGTGAATCACGGACTTTCGACGGGCGCGCTGTTCTTGTTCGTCGGGTTGTTGTACGAACGCCGCCACACGCGGCTTATCGCGGAATTTGGCGGCTTGCAAAAAGTGATTCCCGTGTTTTCCTTTTTGTTCTTGCTCGTCATGTTTTCTTCGATGGGCTTGCCCGGACTCAATGGGTTCATCGGCGAATTTCTCATCCTGCTCGGCGCGTGGAGCGCGAATCCCATCTATACCATCTTTGCCGCCATCGGCGTGATTCTCGCCGCGATTTATTTGCTGTGGGCGTATCAACGCACAATGCAAGGTCCCGTCTCGAACGAGAAAAACGCGCACTTGCCCGACCTAAGTCGGCGTGAATTGGCGTTGGTGTTGGCGCTGGTCGTATTTATTGTTCTTATCGGTGTTTATCCGAATCTCATTCTTGCGCCGATGCAGCAATCGGTTGCAAACCTGCTAAGTCTGCACGCAGTCGCGCTCGTCAAGTAAATTTGCGCGGCACTCTATTCTAGGACAAACACATGAAACGCGACGAAGCGATACACGAAATGCGCGCCGGACGTAAAGAGTTGCAAGAAACGCTCATCGGTTTCACCGAAGAAGATTTTTTGCGCGCCAAAGCCATTGATAAATGGACGCTGAAAGATTTAATTGCCCATGTCGCTTCGTGGGACGAAGAAATGGTACGTGTCTTGCAACAATTTTCCATGCAAGACGAGCCAATGTTTACCTATACGATTTCCGAACGCAACGGCTTTGCGGTATGGAACGAAGAACAAGTTGCCCTGCGCCGCGAGCGTACCGTCAACGAAACCATGGGCGAGTTTGAATCCGCGCGGCGCGATTTAATTCAAGTGATTGAAGGATTAACCGACCCTGTGTTGAATCGCTCGCGCATGACTTCGTGGGGCAAGCCCGCCACCGGCTTTGAATTGATTATGACCCAAGTCGAACATGACCGCGAACACGCGGTCCAAGTTCGCAGCTATCGCAAGAAAATCGAACGCTGGGCGCGCGCCCGTCAAAAGCTAAGCGCAAAACGCAAAACGAAACCGACCTAATGCCATTCACTCCTCCTGATATTTATTTACTTCCGCTTCTACCGGCGCTCATTCCCGCAGTAACCGCGATGGTGATTATGCTCGCGGATGCTCTCTTGTCGGGCAAGAACAAGAGCTGGCTGTCCCTCGTCGCGCTCGCGGGCTTGGTCATCGCGGTCTTTTACACGCATCGCCTCTATGGTGACAATCAATCCGCGTTCAATCACAGCATCGTCGCAGATAATTTCGCAGTCATCATCACCATCGTCATTCAGATGGCGGCGGGCGTCACAATCCTGCTCTCGTATAATTATCTACAAGACCGCGATTTGGATTACGGCGAATATCTCGCGCTTTTGTTAGGCGCAACGAGCGGCATGTGCCTAATGGCGCTGGCGAACGACCTCATCGTAATTTTTCTCGGACTCGAATTATTCTCGCTGCCTCTCTATGTCCTTTCCGCGTTTTGGCGCACGAACAATGCTTCGCTCGAAGCGGGGATGAAATATTTCCTACTCGGCGCGTTTTCGTCCTCCTTCTTTTTGTACGGCATCGCGCTGCTCTACGGCGCATCCGGCACGACAAACTTGACCGCGATTTATTCCGCGTTGGGTCAAGGCGGCGCAACCAGCAATTTGCTGTTTGTCGTCGGCGGTGGATTACTTCTTGTCGGGTTCGGCTTCAAAGTCGGACTTGTGCCGTTCCAGTGGTGGATTCCTGACGTGTACGAAGGCGCGCCGACGCCCGTCACAGCGTTTATGAGCGTCGCCACCAAAGCCGCCGCGTTCGCCGCGTTCTTTCGTGCGTTCGTCATTGTCGTTCCCCCCGGTGCATTCGATTGGCAGCTCGTCTTGGCGATTCTTGCGGTGTTGACCATGACCATCGGCAATATTGCCGCACTGGTGCAGACCAACATCAAACGGATGCTCGCGTATTCGTCCATTGCTCATGCGGGCTACATTCTTGTCGCGTTAGTGGCGGGAAGTACGGGCGTTTCGGCAGCTGTGTTTTATTTTGCCGCGTACACCTTTATGAATCTCGCGGCGTTCGGCGGGGTCATTGCGTTGGGGCAGGGCAACCGCGAGCGTTTGACCTTTGCCGAATTGTCAGGCGCGGCGCAGCAAAAGCCATGGGCAGCTGCCGCCCTAGCCATCGCGTTATTATCACTTTCCGGTTTCCCGCCCTTTGCCGGATTCGTCGCAAAATTTTTCGTCTTTGGCGCGGCAGTGAACGCGGGCTATGTTTGGCTTGCAGTGATTGGCGTGTTGAACAGTCTCATCTCGGTCTATTATTATCTCGGACCCGTTGTGCGAATGTACATGAGTCCGCCCGCTGAAGGTTGGGAAGCAGCTCCGTCTCGAACGCCGGTGTTGTTGGGGCTCGCGGTTGTGTCAGTTGTTCTCTTGACCATCGCACTTGGGCTTTTCCCCTCCGAAGTGGTTCAATTCGCGCAGGCAGCCATCAAGTAGCGGAATCCCGCGCGAACCTATTTTCTGCAAAATCGCTGGTTGTTTTTCTTAAAAAGAAATCCGCTAAATCTTGTGGTTGACATTACACTATGCCCTAAATGTTTGACAGTGAGCGAAAGAATATGGTAAAATCGCTCACAAATAGAGGCATTGCAAAGCAATGCAAAAGGCACGATGAACAAGGCGTTGTTTGAACTCTCTCTGAAAGCTCATCCGTCCACAATGACGGAATGCCTTAATGTACGCTAATTCTTTCTGGAGCATCGTTTCGCACATTGAGGCGTGAAGCGCGAGCTCACGCTTTTTTTGTGCCTTGCGCTAGAGCATACTTAACAAATCAATACGGGCCGCTAGCTCAATTGGCAGAGCAACAGCCTTTAATTTTGGAGCCACTTTGGGGAAACCCAAAGTTGTGAAGATTGCTGTATGCTGGGACACCCTAAAGTCTTTGCTACGCGTCTGCGCGTGAAAATGCAAAGGATGTAACAATGGGCAATCAGCAGGCAACCTTGAAATGGCAAGCAGTTTCTGTAAATTCTTGAGGTAGGAGACCTACGCTCATGAAATTGCACTCTAAACAACTGGGAGCCATTGGCGTAGTTCGTGTCGCGGCAAAGCTCATGTCCGAAGGGTATAGCGTGTTTGCTGAAATTGGAGACCTCTCACGCGTGGATTTGATTGCGCTTGTAGATTACAAAGCAGTCAAAATTCAAGTAAAGACGAGGAATCTGAAGAATGGCAGGATAACTGTAGATTCACGCAAGAGTGGACCAAGTTATCTATATCGCTATACGCCCGACGATGTTGATGTGTTTGCAATTTACATTCCGCAAAAAGATTGGATTCTTTTTCTGAATGTGAACGAGATTTTGCAAGCCAAAGGCACGTTTGCCATTCGAATAGACCAATCCAAGAACAAGCAGCAAGCGCGAGTTCATTGGGCAGAAGACTATTTCGATTTCAAGAAAGCCCTCAGAGATCATACGCAATCTACCCCAGCGTCGAGTCGGGGGTAATGAGATGATCCAGACTACAACGATATAGCAGAAATCTTCTGCATAATCGGCTCGTGAAAGCGAGAGTGGTAGGTTAAGCTGCAGGTTCAGGGTTCGATTCCCTGGCGGCTCATTGCTCGGCGTATGCCGAGCAAAAATAAGTGACAAGCAGGTGTTCCGTCGCTTGGTGCGCCCTCAAAAGCGCATCGAGAGGAACTTCCCGACTCTCCGTGTCGTCTGCTATGTATCCATAGCACGGCACAAGGTTGCCTGATGAAACAGTAAATCAGGGCAGGTGATGTATTTCTTTACATCACTTGACGACAACTGCAACAGAAAATATTCCCACTTGTAGGACAAGTTTATAAACTTGTCCTGCCAGACAGGGGCGAACCGGCAGGGTAAAAGCCTGCCAGCGTCGGCAGAGATGTCGGCGGCTAGGTGAATGTCCAACTGAGAGCAAGGCAGGTGGGCTGAACATCGCGAGATGTTTGGTCCTGTCGCAGTAATGTTGTAGCATCCGCAAGGATGTAGCAAACATGACCGAAACATTTGTTTCGAGACAGATGACGGAATAAAACAGAATCGGGGGTACGACCACTTGCCACTTTTGATTTTAGATTTCAAATTTCAGATTTCTGATTTGAAAATCTACCCTTCAATCTGAAATCATAAATCTAAAATCTAAAATTACTTCCGGGCGTGCGATTGGAGTCGAATCGGAATAAAGCTGAAATGCTCTCCGATGCACCGGGTTCGAATCCCGGCTCGTCCACTCTGAATCAGCAAGGAGAGTTGCGGACCAAAAATGTCCGCGCAATGAAGCGCGTAACAGCAGGTCTCCTTCGGTTCGAGTTGCGGCGTTCCGACCAAACTTTTTGGTGAGCGCCGTTTTTCGCGCAAACTCGAGTTGCGCGAAGCCATACTCTCGCGGCGTGCTTTTTTGCGCCGCTTCTATCCCTAATACCACCAACGGCAATGCGGCTCCGCAAATTGCCCGTTTGAAGGAGACAGCATGATGCGTGCGGAGATACTCTTTCCACACAAGAGCGTACATGCGCTCGCGGGAATGCGCGATACCAAATGGCGAGAACTCGCCAAGCGCGTAGCGACCCTGCCCGAAGATGACCCGGACAGTCTCGCCTTTTGTTTGATGATGATTCGCCAATGCGGATGCCTTGATTGCAACCCCGACCGCTACAAAGCGTTAATGGGTTGCTCGGCATGTGCCAAGCGAAATATCTCCGGCTACAAGGGACCGGATGAAAACCTTCTCAAAGCGTACAAGCAAGCGCGCAGCGAGATTCTCAAATTCCTTGAAGCGGAGGAATTAGAACAGGCGGCATAAAAGGAGCTGCGCCGCCAGCGCGATAACACGTCACTCGATAAGACTCGAATGAGTGCCGTGTTGCAGTGACACCAAGGGAGCAAGCGGTGAACGGGGTCTTGGTTCTCAACGCTTCGTACGAACCTCTAAATATTGTTTCGGTACAGCGTGCGATTGTTCTGCTGTTAAAAGAAAAAGCAGAATTGATTGAAGCCGCGCAAGCCAAATTTCGCGCGGAACGCATCCAGCTGGATGTTCCGCTCGTCATTCGTCTGGTGACGTATGTACCGATTCCGCGCCGTCTCCCGCTGCCACTTTCGCGTCGAACTGTATTGGCGCGCGACTTGTACACCTGTCAATACTGCGGCGCACAGCCCGGACGCACCGAGCTCACGCTTGACCACGTTCTGCCGCGTTCACGCGGTGGCGCAACCAGCTGGGAAAATGTCGTCACGGCGTGCGGACCTTGCAATCGTCGCAAGGGCAATCGCACCCCGGACGAAGCGAACATGCACTTGATGTCCGAACCGGGACGCCCACGCTTTGTCGCCGTCGTCATGTTGGGCGAAGCGAACGGGCATGAAGTGTGGAGCAAGTATCTGACGTGAGGAATCGGATGGACACGACGTTTTACGTTCCCCGTACGCCCTTGAGTAAGGAAACAATTCTTTACTCCCAGCTCATCGCGCCCATCAGAGACTAATGTCTAGGTTTCGATTGAAATAAACACCGCGGGCGTGTGAGCTGCCTGCGGTGTTTTTTGTTCGATGATTTCAGCACCGTGGGCTGTATTGTCTGCGGTGCTATTTTTTTTGATTTTATGCGTAGCGCGATGTATGCCATCGCCGCGTTCCTCTAACGCGAGCGAAATGTAGCGCAAATGGCGAACATTGTTCGCAATAAATTTGCGAAACGCGCCGAGTGCTTGATTACCTTTTGGCAAAGATATCGGTCTGCCGCACAATGAGTTCGTTAAAGCTGCACTAGCTAAAGTAACAGATAGAGTAAAAAATGCAGAGCTTTATGGAATACATTCATGTCCTGCGCGAGCTAAACCGCAACGCGCGCCTATTCCTCGTCCACACCGCGCTATCCGGTTTGGGCTTGGCTCTGCTTGTACTTTTGTACAACCTCTACATCGTCAGTCTGGGTTTCAAAGAGGACATGATTGGGCTGGTTACGCTCGTCGCGTGTACCGTTGCCGTGATTGCCGCTCTTCCGTTGGGGATGGCATTGCAAATGCTCGGCTATCGGCGCGCGCTAGCGCTCGGCGCATTCGGCACTGCCGCGTCTATTGCACTGCCGCTGCTCATTCCCACCGGCGAAGCGTTGATTGCAACCGAATTTATTTGGGGCGTTGGCTTTACGCTGCTCGTCATTTCCGGCGGTCCATTTATGACCGAGAACTCGACGCCCGAACAACGCGCCCATTTCTTTAGTCTCCAATTTGTCCTCGCGACCATGACCGCGTTTGTCGGCAATCTCATCGGCGGTGAGCTCCCGCGCTGGTTCGGCAACCTGTTGAGTGTTGGTGCAGAATCCCCGCACGCGTATCAAGGCGCGCTCGGCGTCGCGGTGGTCTTACTTCTCATTTCTATCGTGCCGCTCTTGTTTATTCACCATGCGCCCGCGCACCAAGCGCCAGCCGCGCGTTCACGCCTCGTCATACGCAATCGTGCCAATGTGATTCGCTTACTCACCCCCTTCATTTTAGGCGCATTCAGCGCGGGGATGATTGTCCCATTTGCCAATGTGCTTTGGAAGCAGACCCAGAATCTTTCTGACAGTTCGATTGGAAATATTTTCGCCTTGTCCGCGCTATTGACCGCCGCGCTCGGCATGTTTTCGCCCATGTTAACGCGGCGCTTTGGTCGAGTCCGCGTCATGGTCGTTGTTCAAGCCGTGACAGTTGTGGGAACACTTGCGTTCGGCTTTGTCCCTTGGTTAGGAATTGCCGTCGCAGGATATTTGGTGCGTGATGTGCTATGGAATTTGATGCGCCCCCTCTTTGGTCAATTTATGATGGAAGTCAGCGAGCCGGTAGAACGCGCAACCGTTTCATCACTCGGCTCAATGGGTTTCAATCTCGCGTGGGGCATCAGCTCTGAAATCAGCGGCGCATGGCAGACGAACAATCAGCTAGGATTAATGTTTCTCATCAGCGCGGGCTTTTACACCATTTCGACGATTGCCTTATATTGGTTCTTTACTGAGCGGCGTGGAAAGAGGATGCAAGAAAAAGAAATCGTAACGCGTGCGCTAAGCTCCCCAGCAGAATAGCATCTCATCCCTAATAAAGTACATCTGCTGCTTGCGTAGCAGGCGTTCTCTAACGCCGTTTCCACCCTTGCGTCATCTTTTTAAGGATGCGCCCCTTGAAAACCAAGAACATCTGTGCTATGCTCAAAACAACTCCTGCACCTTACCAAATGAGCACATCGTCCGGCGGCTTTCCGGCCAAATCACCCACCGCGCAGGGAGGTAACTTCAAGTTATATCAATTCCTGCTTACCTCATTGGCGAAAATATAACGAAAAACTCACAAAAAAACCAACTCAAGTTACCTCAACAGGTAAGCAGACATTACCAGACTCAGCGAATTTCCCCGCTACCGACGCCAAACAAATAGCGCAATCCAAAGCTCTTTCAGTTCGAGGTAAGCTGCGACTGTGTTCTGCTGTGTCAGGTCTCGCCAAGCTCAATCTGTCAAGCACTATCTCACGTTTGTATCGCTAACCCCCAACCTATGCTCACACTATTCCGCTCGTTATCCCGCAACACTGTGACCCTCGCCATCACCAACGGCTTGGTGCTGACCGGGTATTTTGCTTGGACCCCACTGCTAGCGCTCTATTTGCGCGACCTCGGTGCGAATGAATTGCAAGTGGGTGCGGCATTTTCTGCCTTTACGCTCGCTCACGCGCTGCCCGCGTTGCTTGGCGGTGTGCTTGCCGACCGTATTGGGCGGAAATGGGTGAGTACTGCGCCCAGCATTTTGCTTGCTCCGCTTTTTCTCCTCTCCGGTCTGGCGCACGACTGGCTGATTGTTACGGTTATTCTTACTGCTGGGTATGTCTTGAGTGCCTTGCAGTGGCCCGCGATGCAGGCAATGATTTCCGAATCCGACGAGGAACGACGCGCGGCGGCTTTTTCGTTCGTGGAAATTTTTGTGCTGGGCGCGGCAATCATAGGTCCGCTTGTCGGTTCGCTTTTACTGCCCGTGCTGGGCGTTGGCGGGTTGCTGATTTTTCAAGCTGTCTTTATGATTCCTGCGTCCATTATCCGCGTGCTGCAGCTCCGCGACACCCAACATGCCGCGCCGCAAACCAAAATTCAAGGTCAATCATGGCGCAGTGCGATGAGCAGCACCGTAATTTGGATTATTGTCGCAAATATTTTCTTTGCCCTTGTCTTGGGTTTGACCTTTGAAGGACCGTTCGCCGCACTTTTGGCGAATGATATTTGGAAATTGGATTTGCAGCAGATTCAATGGCTCAATTCATTGGGCGGGCTAGCCGCGCTGCTCGGCGTCTGGCTTGGCGGCAAGGCAGACCATTGGGACGGGCGCAAGATTTGGATTCTCTGTGCGGTTGCGATGGCAGGCGCGCTGATAGGATGGGGCTTGTCCGGGCGATGGGAAATCGGAATTTTATTTTATCTCGCCTCGAATATTTGTTATGAAGCGATATTTCTTGTCGGCGAAACCCTGCTGGCACAGCACACCACGCGCGCGTCGCGCAGTTCGGCGTTTGGTTTGATGTTGACCGTCGGCGGATTTTCAACGGCGGCAGGTCCAACCTTGGGCGCGTGGGCGGTGTCGCTGAGCTCACTCGCCGCGCCCTTTCTTATCGCAGCAGTCTCATCGCTTTTGAGTATTGGATTTTTGTTGCGCGTCGGCGAGCAAAAGGAAGCGGACGCAGGCGAAATTGTTCCCGAAGAATTTGTCGCGGGGCAGTTAGTGGAGTGAAAAAAGTTTAATGCTCGTCCTGCTCACCGCCGCGTGCAAACAAGACCAGCACAATAATCACAGCGGCAATGCCAACGCCTTTCAATAAATCATCCATAGCCGCCTCGTTCTCTTGCACAGCGGTCAGGTAGGAAATGGCGAGCGTCAAAGCGATGATATTGGCGAGCGAGGACTTGAGTTGACCAATCGTAGTAAAGCGGAGAGCGTCGGGCAGTTTCAGCTGCTGGATAAAAATTTCGTACAGTCCCAATCCAAAAATAAGCAAGCCCGTAGCAACCAAAAAGCCATCCACCAACTTGATAAAGCTCACCTCATTCACTTCGAGCGAAGTCGGGTCGGTAACGTGTGCAATGACGTGATAGACCAGCTCAATCGTTTCCAGCGACGAAAGCAAAAATCCCGCAAGCGAGGCGATGAGCAAGCCCACCACACCGACCAACACGATATATTTTGTTGCCGTTAATGCGCGTTCCATGAGCTCCTCCGTACGAGTTAATGAAAACGTGCTATCTATGTTTCGTCGTGCTAGCCGTGAAGCAGAATCGCATCAACGACCATCAGGAAAAATAAAATGGCGAGATACGCGTTCGAGTAATGATAGAGTTTGCGCGCAATGGCTTTTGCCTCACCCGCTTTGCTAAACCACAGCCGCGCCGCGAGAAACAGAAAATACGCGCCGAGCAAAACCGCCCCCGCGAGATAAATCCACCCCATGCCGTGAAAGAGGAACGGCATTATCGTCACAATCACTAGCAATATCGAATAAAGAATAATGTGCCGCCGCGCTTCCGTCTCGCCCCACGCTGTAGGCAGCATCGGAATCGCCGCTTTGCGATAATCCTTTTCCACCAACATCATCAATGCCCACGTATGCGGCGGCGTCCATAGAAAAATAATTACGAACAAATAAATCGAAAGCAGATTGAGATTAGCCGTGACCGCTGCCCAACCGACCAACGGCGGAATCGCGCCCGCCCCGCCACCAATCACAATATTTTGCGGTGTCAGTCGTTTCAACAAAACGGTATAGACATACGCGTAATACACGATGCCAATAGCAGAAAGCAGCGCGGCGAGCCAATTCACTCCGAATCCCAAAATGACGACGGACAACACGCAAAGCGTCAGCGCGAATATTAACGCGTTGCGCGGCGCGATTTTTCCGCTCGGCAAAGGACGCCGCAGCGTGCGCCCCATTTGCTTATCCGTCTCACGGTCAATGTATGAGTTCAACGCGTTCGCGCCGCCCGCCGCGCACGCGCCGCCGAGCAAGGTCAAAATGAAAATTTGCAGCGCAGGCAGTCCGCGTGCCGCAATCAACATTCCGCACAAAGTCGTGACAAGCAAGAGCGCGACAATCCACGGCTTGGTCAACATAAAATAGTCGTTGGCAATTTCTTGCCAGCGACGCGGTTGCGTCATGCTTGGGGATAATTGACTCATACTCGATACCTGTCATCCTGAAGGGAGCGTTCCATCCTCAACCATTCGTCTAAATAAATTCGTGTTCGCCTTCAATTGGACCCTGCGCGCCGAACCAGCGAAAAAATACCAGCGTGAGCGCGAGCAAGAAAATCAACCCCGCGCCAATCCACATAATCAGCCCCGCGTACGATTGGTCGTCCAATACGCCGATACCCCAGATGCGCGGTGCTTCGGCATAAAAAAGATAAATCGGGTCCGGTGCAAGCGTAATGATGGCACCCAATCCAGTGCCAACCACACTGTCCAGAAAAACATACAGGACTTGGACAGGAAGCGGCAAACGCGGCAGCAACCGCGTCGGGCTAAGAATGGGCATCCAATTCAGCAATGCCGCACCGACCATCGTCGCGTGTTCCAGCAGATGAGTCGGCGTGGAATAGAGCGCGAGATTGTAAAGGGCAGGGACGTGCCATCCAACAAATATAACGTTGAACAAAGCAAAAGCGATAAACGGATTTGTCAATGCTCGCGCGGTTCGCAGCAAGGTCGCATGATTTTTGAGCGGGTCAAACAGCCAGCTCGGAAGTCCGAGCAGCATCAGCGGCGCGGCAACAAGCGTGAGTAAAACATGCTGGAGCATGTGCGCGCTAAAGAGATATTGGTCGGACAAAAGCGAAAGCGGCGTAATGAGCGCAACAATGAGCGTCAAAATGCCCAGCGTCCAAAACATCAACTGCCGCGAGGTGACAGGTTTGCTTGTAGGAAAACGCGTACGGAGCGGACCGACGAGCAGCAAATACAATCCATGCAGCGCGACAATACTGAACCAAATGCTCGGGTCAAATGTCCACGCGGTCCACCAAAAATCCGCAGGAGGAAAATAAACGTTCACGACAACAACATTCTAAAAGAAAACGCGCGTTGAGCGATGGGATGTCTCAACGCGCAATTCTCGAAATCCTTGTAGGGGCAATCCCTGATGAGCCGTTTTGTGGCGACGCTTGCCCCCGTCCGACGGGCAACCCGTAGGGGCAATCCCTTCTAAGCCGTTTTGTGGCGACGGTTGCCCCCCTACCCGGTCTAATGCACCGTCAAAGTCCCTACCATGCCTGCCGCCGCGTGACCAGGGACATCACAATAGAAAACATAATCGCCGGGTCCGGGGGCAATAAAGCCCCCGCGTCCCGATGCGCCGGGACCTGCTTTGGCAACTTCTTTGCCATCGTTGGTCAGCCAAGGTTGAGCATCATCCGCTTTGGTTTTATTCTCCAGAACCCATGTGTGATTGACCGTGCCGGTGTTCTTGAGAACCACGTTCACCGCTTGCCCCGCGTTCGCCGTCAACGTGTTGGGCGTGTATTGAAACTCTGTGCCTTCGACATTGAACGTAATCGGCGGTCCCGCATTCGGATTCGCAGTTGGGCGCGCGACGGGCTGCCCGGTATTATTTCCGCCTTCCCCCGCGCGGATGCTGACAAGCTGCGGCGGTGCGAGCAAAAACAAAACTGCCAGCACATAAGGAATGGCCAACGCAAAAATGCCCGAGCCAAAGAATATGGCATAGATGCGATTGTCAAAGCGCAGGTGCATGTAATACAGTACGACCAGCGTCCCTTTAGCCACCGTCAAGAACAAAAGAATGGGTATGCGCCCGATAGTATCGTGAAACAGCGTCGTAATGCCGATTTCGATAGCGGTCAAGACGCCAAGAATCAGAAACACGCCGATATAATTCGGCTTGGCGTGTTCGATGCGCGCTTCTTCGGCGACAAAATCGCCGGGGTCGGTATGACCCTGCTGTGAAACTGCGTGTCCGTGTTCCATGCTTGGTAAAGACCTGACAGGTTTCGGCGATGTAGGCGATAAAGTTCATCGCACATCGCAATAACCTGTCTGGTCTTGAATTTAGATGAGATAAATAATCGTGAAAAGTACGACCCACACGAGGTCAACAAAGTGCCAGTACAGTCCGCCCAGTTCGACGGCGAGGTGATTGTCTTGCGTGACGCCGCCGCGCAGTGTACGAATGATAAGGGCGGTTATCCAAATGACGCCGACGAAAACGTGCGTGCCGTGAAAACCTGTCAGTGTATAGAACGTTGCCCCGAACAAATTCGTATCAAGCGAAACGGTGTTCTGGAACAACTCGTTGTATTCAAAAATCTGACCGCCGAGGAACGTCAAGCCGAGCAGGGCGGTACAGATGAGAAAGAAAATCAGCCGATTCTTTTTGCCGTTCTCGATAGATTGCAGCGAAAGCACCATTGTTAGACTACTAAAGAGCAGAATGAACGTGTTGGCGGAGGCGACGGCAAGATTGAGATGTTCCAGTCCTTCTTCCAGAGGCGTTTTGCCGCGATAGACCAGATAGGTCGCCATGAGCGCGCCGAAAAAAATAGTTTCCGACGCAATGAAAATCCACATCACGAGCTTGCGATGGTCAAGTCCGGTGGAGGTTGCGGCGTGGACTGCCTGCTCATGCGCTTGGTCAACCGTTTCCTCAAGGGCTTCGCCAATATGATGCCCCGCGTGTTCGAGATTACTTATCGCTGACATTGAGAGACCTTTCAGCTGATATTAAAGGATAACTGTCATTTCGAGCCGTTTTTGCGAGAAATCTCTCCGATGAGCATAACAAGGTTTTGGCGTTTAGATTTCTCGACTCCGCTACGCTCCGCCTCGAAATGACAGCTCGTGAATTAGCTACTCGCGGGTTGGGCTGCCCAACCGAAAAAGCCAACCGCAAGCACGAGGATGCCCAAGGGCGCAACAATCCAACCCGTTTCGGGTCCAAAGATAACCCCAATCGCAAAGACTGTTAACCCAAAAGCCGTGACAAGGGGCCAGAAACTTGGATTCGGTAAATGGACGTGCGCTGTCCCGCCACCCGACAAATCAATCTTGTTCGGATTGTCGGCGTGTTCGCTGTGCATTCCGTACTTGGCGTCCCAATATGCGCGCGGGCTATTGACCGGAACCATTGTAGCAAAATTGTAAACGGGTGGCGGCGATGAAGTTGCCCATTCCAGCGTTTGCGCGTCCCACGGGTCGTTGCCTGCCGTTGCAGGTTGGCGCAAGCTCATCACGATATTGATAATGAAAATCAAAACGCCAAGCGCGATAGTGAATGCGCCAAGAGTTTCAATCAGATTCCACAAGTCCCAGCCCTGTCCAGCGGCATAGGTGTAAATGCGACGCGGCATTCCCAAAACGCCTACATAGTGCATCGTCAAAAAGACCGCCGTCATGCCGACCATCGTTATCCAAAAGTGCAGCTTGCCGAGTCTCTCGTTCAAGAACCTGCCGGTAATTTTTGGGAACCAATGATACGTTCCGGCAAAGAGACCCAGAATTGCTCCGGCGAACAACACATAATGCAAATGTCCGACGACAAAATACGTATCGGTGATTTGCCAGTCAACCGGCACGGTGGCGAGCATAATGCCGCCCAAGCCGCCAATCGTGAATTGTCCGATGAACCCTGCGGCAAAGAGGAATGCAGTCGTGGCGTTAATCGAACCTTTCCAAATCGTGCCGAGCCAATTGAAAATCTTGATGCCTGTCGGAACCGCGATAAGGAAACTTGTCCCCGCAAAGACCGCGTCCGCCACGGGCGAGAGTCCCGTCGCAAACATATGATGCGCCCACACCGTAAAGCTCAAGAACGAAATACCCGCGAACGCGAACGCCATTGCCGCATAACCAAAAATCGGTTTGCGCGAATAGGTTGCCAGCACCTCGGAAATAATTCCGAAAGCCGGCATAATCATAATGTACACTTCGGGATGCCCGAAGAACCAAAAGAGGTGCTGCCATAACAGCGGGTCGCCTTGCGCGGCGGGCAGATAAAACATTGTGCCGAAATAGCGGTCAAATAGCAAGAGGATGAGCGCAACGGTGATGCTCGGAATGGCAAAGATGATAAGCAGCGAAGTAACGAGCGTGCCCCACACAAACAGCGGCAAGCGATTAATCGTCAAGCCCGGCGCACGCAAATTCAAAATCGTGACAATGAAATTCAAACCGCCCGCGAGCGACGAAATACCGAGCAGCTGCAAGCTAAGAATCCAAAAGTTGATACCATTGCTCGGATTAAACACATGCTCGGTGAGAGGGGCATACCCGAACCAACCCGCGTTGGGTGCGCCGCCCAAAGCGAAACTCGAATACAAGAGCAGACCGCCCAAGAGATAGAGCCAGTAGCCAAACGCATTCAAGCGGGGGAATGCCATATCACGCGCGCCAATCATCAACGGCACAACATAATTACCAAAGCCGGTGTTCAACGGCATGACGGCGAGGAAAATCATCGTCGTGCCGTGCATCGTGAATAATTGATTATAAATGTCAGGTGTGACGACGCTATTGCCCGGTACTGCGAGTTGAGTGCGAATGAGGAGTGCTTCAAGTCCGCCAATTACAAAAAACGCGCACGCTGTCACGAGATACAAGATGCCAATTTTCTTGTGGTCAACCGTCGTAATCCAGCTCCAAATCCCCGACGGCTGTGATGTACGCGGCAGCGTCATTACATTCGTTGCCATTGCTGCTCCTGTTTGTAGGACAAGTTTATAAACTTGTCCCACGTAACGTAACCATTCCCCTATGTAGGACAAGTTTATTGCGAACAAGGTTCGCCACTTGTCCCACTTGCCCTACTTCAAACTTTCCAAATATGCAGTGAGTGAATTAATCTGGTCCGGCGTAAGTTTGTTAATCACCATCAGATTGCCGGGCTTGAGTGCTTGCGGGTCGTTAAGCCATGCTTTGACATTATCCGGCGTGTTCTGAAATTTACACCCGGCAAAGCAACCACGCGTGGCAAAGTGTGTCAGGTTCGGACCCGTCACGCCTGCCGCATTAGTTCCATTAATCGTATGGCAGCCGACGCATTTATTCGCGGGGTCCAAAATCAAAGCTTTACCTGCCGCTTCGGGCGAATTTGCCGCTGGCTCAACCGGCGGTTGCGCTTGATTCGTCAACCATGTCTGAAAATCCTGCGGCGTCTGCACAATCACCCGGAACAACATATTCGCGTGTTGCGTCCCGCAAAATTCCGCGCATTGCCCATCGAATACGCCCGTAATATTACTCAAAAGCCACGTCGTATTATCGTGATTCGGCACAACGTCGGTCTTGCCCATCAACGCCGGAACCCAAAAGCTGTGAATTACATTATCGGACTCAAGACTCACATTCACGACTTGCCCTGTAGGAATATGCAGCTCGCTCGCGGTCAGAACCTTCCCGTCGTTGTAATCAATCTCCCACCACCATTGATGCCCAACAACTTTGATAGGCATCCCCTTGGCAGGCGGATCCGTCGGACCCGCTTGTGCCATCGTGCGGATGGTCAGTGCAAACACGACGACCAAAATTAACGCCGGAACGAGTGTCCATGTTACTTCGAGACGCGTATTGCCGTGAACTTGTTCGGGGTGTTCGTCCGCGCTGCGCCGTTGGTAGCGAATAACGAAAAAAACCAAAAGCCCTTCGACGAGGATAAAAATGAGAACGGCAACGACAAAGACTATATAGAACAAGGATGCCGTTTCAGATGAGGCAGGCGAATATGCACCGAGAATGCTTTGAGGAGTGGAGCAGCCCGCGAGTGCAAGGACTGCCAAGGAGGAAATCAAAACCGCGAGCAGTCTCACCCATTTAACCCAAAGCGAACGCATTCATCCTCCTAAAGGCTCAGGCGACGTACGGCATGGAAAGAGATTGCGCGGAAAAGTGGTAAAAAGAACAGAATGCGCCGTAAGAAAACCGGCACACAAGCGCGGGATGCCGTCGTTCGTGCGAACGTGATATTTATAACAAACGAAACTATTATATGCCAAAATTTTTTCAATGCAAGACGGCTAAATTTTGCCCGCCTCTCCCAATCATGTAACTCCTTCTCGCCAAACATTCATCTAACGCGTCAATCTAATTGTTAGCTTGCATCACCCCCAAAGGATATTCTCAATCCCCCACTCCGCATCACCACCATTGCAACGCGGTGGAGCTGTCATTCCGAGTGCGATGTAGTGCATCGCCAGCATCGCCGCTGTTGCAATGCGGAGCATATTGTCATTCCTCAACTTCGCATTGCCGCCTTTGCAATGTGGAGTGCTTGTCATTCCGAGCGGAGCATTGCTGCTTTTGCAATGCGGAGTCGAGGAATCTCTACGCCGAGTCCTTGCATGTCTCTTCTATGAATTTCGGCGACGAGCTCCATCGTCCTCGTCCATCGCGAAACATCCTTCTCCCCGGCCCCGCCACATCTAGAAAGAATCCATCACGCTCTTGACATGCTAGAACATATGTGCTATTATAATGCACCATCATATCCCATCTTCGCACTTTAACAATCAAATCGCACTCCACCCCCCCCTGTTAGGCATCTGTTCAGCATACTGCCAAAGGCGTCCCAAAACACGACCCTGCCAGTTTCCACAAACGCCCTCCCGGATGCGAAAGATGCGAAAGATGCGATTGATGCGATTATCAAAATGCAAAATATAACTATTTTTTTCGTACCCCAACAATCGCATCAATCGCATCCTCAAATACCAGAAATTCACAAAACCCATTTCTCCGTAATACCAAATGGTTTATAATTTAGCAGCTCCAAAAGGTACGATTCCTCATGCACATTTCTCCACACGTTCGACGACTCGCCGCAGTCATCCTTGCGCTCATCGCTTTTGGTGTAACGGCAACCGTCATCTGGGCGCATCCACTCGGCAATTTCACAATCAACCATTATGCGCGGCTCGAAATTGCACAGAATCAAATTCGCATCCGCTTCGTCATGGACTATGCCGAGATTCCGACCTTCCAAGAAAAACAAAACATGGATACGGATGCGAATGGTACAATTTCAGATGCCGGGCGTTTAGCATATTTACAATCGCACCTTCCCACGTTAGTCTCGAATCTTCAATTGACAGTAAATGGGCAAGCCGTACCGCTTCAAGTGGAACAAAATTCCGAGCAGCTCGAACTCCTACCGGGCACGGGTGGACTCGAAATCATGCACATTTCGGCATGGCTCGATGCGCCTGTGCAAATCAACAACGCGACCCAAATCCATTTCCAAGACAATAATTATCAAGAACGTATCGGCTGGCGCGAACTACTCGCCAAGCCGGGGCAGGGCGTACAACTCACTGGCTCGAATATTACGCAGCAAGATGTGAGTCAGGAGCTATCGAACTATCCTGCGGACCTGTTGAGTAATCCGCGCAATGACCGCGAAGCGAATCTTACGGTTGCATTGGGAAGCGGCACATCAGTTTCGACAAATGCAGTAAACGCGTTGGCTTCGAGTCCGCTCGGCGTCTTTGAGCGCACGCGCGATGATTTTGCCAAACTGATTACCACTGACCAAGAGCTCACGATACCCGTTCTGGCATTGATGTTCTTGTTTGCAATTGGCTTAGGAGGTCTCCACGCTTTTTCGCCGGGACACGGCAAAGCGGTAGTTGGCTCGTATCTCGTCGGCTCGCGCGGCAATTGGCAGCACGCCGTATTTTTGGGGCTGGTCGTTACAGCGACGCATACGATTGGAGTGTACGCGCTAGGAGCTGTCACACTCTTTTTGTCCGCGTACATCTTTCCCGAGCAGCTCTTTCCTTATCTCGAATTTATTTCGGGAATGCTCGTCGCGATTATCGGCGTACGCTTGTTGATAGAACGAATTCGCTTTGCGCGTAGTGGCGGCAATCCATTAACCAAAATCGTCCCACAAGTAAAGAGTAATGCTGCGCTCGTTCCCGCACTTGCAACGGCTGGTGTCGCTCCATCGGTCAACGGGCATGTGCATGGCGAACACGTTCACCAATTTGCCGACCCGCACGTTCACACTCACGCCGATGGCACAAGCCATTCACATTCGCATGAGCATGAGACCGAAACCGTGTATGTGCATACCCACGAAGATAGAACGTCGCACTCCCATTCTCACAACGAAGACGCACATGAGCATGGACATACCCATTCGCACAATTTCGCAACGCCAGAGGAAGAAGCAGCACACGCCCGCGAGCACCTTGCGGCATTCGAAAAACTCGAAAAACCATCGTGGCGCAATCTGCTTTCGCTCGGAATTTCGGGCGGACTCTTACCATGTCCCTCCGCGCTCGTTGTAATGTTGAGTGCGATTGCACTAGGACGCGTGTTGCTCGGTTTTTATTTGATTATCGGTTTTAGTCTGGGGCTGGCAGGCGTTCTCGTGGGCACGGGCTTGTTACTCTTGTATGCAGGCAAAGTCGCTGGGCGCTTCTTTGCGGGCAAACGAATGGGACTCATCTTTCGCTGGGTTCCCATCGTCGGCGCGGCGCTAGTCACACTATTGGGTATCGCCATTGCCCTTAGTGCGTTTTTCCAGACTGGCTTGAATCTGTAACGACGAGTAAATCAATCGCATACACAGAAAAAAGCGCGGCTGGTCCGCTTTTTTTATTCCGCATGAAATTTTGGTTTGAGAGGGCTGCGCGAGAATTTGGTTTTCAGCTGCCGCCAACGCCATTCCGTCCAAATTCGCATCGGCGTCGGAAAATTCATAAACCATCCGGGGTCGGTCACACCATTGAACAAACTCACATAACGATTCGACCAATCGGGCATCTCTGCCATCGCACGGAACAAATCCAACTCGGCAGCACTGCGGTCTTTGTCCAGCGACGCATAATAATCCGTGAGCTTGTACATCCATTTTGTTTCGCGGTCGCGCGTGTATTGATAGTTACGGAAAGCCGTGTCCCACGCTTGCGGCGATGAATCTGCTCTGCGATATTCAATGTATGCTTGCGCCGCGAGTTCGCTCGACCGCAGCGCGTCGTGAATCCCTTGACCCACAATCGGGTCTTTGTAATACCCCGCATCACCGACCAACGCCCAGCCCGCACCAAATGGCGCGCGATAAAAAGATTCGCGCGGCGAGACACCATACATTGGCGTTTCGCGCTTCGCATTTTTCATACGCTCCGCCATCTCTGGCATTTTTTTCGCAAACTCGGCATGAATCGTTTCGTGATTGACCCTCGCATGTTCAAATTCAGACGCGGGCATTGACAATGAAATTACAGTGAGGTCGCTCTCGCTGTTTGCCGTGATAAATGCAAAGTGTTGGTGCGGCTCATAATAAACAATCGCCGAAGGTTCATTGGACGGCGACGTGACATTTGTATAGTAGGCGTAATAAACGCAAGTGCGCGGCGGAATGATGTTATATCTCCGCACATTGACCTGCTCAGCGACAGTAGAAAAAACGCCATCCGCACCACCAACCAATTCCGCGCGGATCTCTTCGTCTGATTTTTCTTCACCATGCCCGCGCACGCCGACGACGCGCCCATTCTCCCAAACTAATTGAGTGACGGTAAATCCTAAACGCGTTTCGACATTTGGCAGCTGGGCAACGTGCTCAAATAGCATCGTATCAAATCGTTCGCGGCGAATTTGGTAGGCGTAATCAAAGCCGTTATAGGGCAGCATCCGCCCACGCAAATGAATATCGAGTATATGAGTTTGATGGAGATATAGCTTGGGGGCGTCGAACGCGGGAATTTTTTCGAGGACGCCGATACGATTCAAAATATCGAGAGCATTGCCAAAGTATATCGGACAAGAAAGCGTGGGTTTGGGGAACGTCGCACGGTCAACCAACAGAACGCGAAATCCGGCTTGTGATAAAAACGCCGCCATGCTCGCCCCCGCCGGACGCGCACCGACAATAATGGCATCATACAATTCAGTTCCCATTTCTATCTTGCTTCGTGGCAAGTAATGAACCGCGAATCTGCGGGAATCTCCGCGAACAAGTTAAATAAATTCGCGGAGATTCGCGCAGATTCGCGGTTTGCATATCTTGGCTTCGGCTAGCTGATTTTACCGGCTGCTTTCGCACGACTGATAACGCGCTCTGCCGCTTTGATAATCGGCATATCTACCATTTTGCCGTCAAGGGCGAACGCGCCGCGCCCGCCGTTCAAGTTTTCAGATGCCGCATTTACAACCCGCTGTGCTTGGGCGATTGCCGCGTCGTCGGGAGTGAAAACTTGTTGGACGATGGGAACTTGATTGGGGTGAATGACCTGCATCCCCGCATAACCCAGCTGCGCGCCTTTTTGTGCTTCGGCACGCAATCCGTTCGCGTCTTGAAAATCGAGGAACAATAAATCAATCGCTTGCAGTCCGAACGCTGCACATGCCGCAACAATGGCACTGCGCGCGTACAACACTTCCATCCCCTCGTGCGTACGAATTGCACCAACATCAGCGGCGTAATCCTCTGCGCCGAAAATTAATGCTTGTAATCGCGCGTCGCAGGAAGCGATTTGATTGACATTGACCAGTCCGCGCGCATTTTCAATCATGCCAATTAACGCGATAGTACGAGGCGGTAGGTCGTGCAATTGTTCCAAGTCGTTGATTTGTTCACTTACCCATTGCAGTTGGTCAGGAGAGCTGGTTTTGGGGATGACAATTGTATCGGGACGCGCGGGAACGACGGCGGCGAGGTCATCCGCGGCGAAACCGGAATCAATCGAATTGATGCGCGCAAATTTTTCACTCGTGCCAAAATCAAGCGTGCGGAGGGCATTGGCTACCAGCTGGCGCGCTTCCTCTTTACGATTTAGCGCGACGCCATCTTCCAAATCAAAGCAGACAGAATCCGCGCCGAGTGTGACTGCCTTTTCCATTTTGCGGGTATCACTGCCGGGGACATAGAGAAAAGCTCGTCGCGCGCGCATTATTGCTCCTTGTACTTTTTGAGAAACATGACGGTTCGTTCACATTCACACACAATCTTGCCATCTTGTTTGCGCCCGATGTGTTTGAGCCGAACGATGCCACGATCAGGTTTTGATTTTGAGACGCGTTTATCGAGAACATCGGTTTCAACAGAAATTGTATCGCCGTGAAAAACGGGATGGGGTTGCAGAACCTTGTCAAAACTAAGGTTCGCCACAATCGTGCCTTCGCTCAAATCCCCAACCGAGAGACCAACTACAAGTCCTAAAACAAAAATGCCGTTGACCACACGTTGACCGAACTGCGTGCCTTTCGCAAATTCCGCGTCAATATGGAGTGGCTGGTCGTTCATGGTGAGCGAGCAGAACAGCACATTATCCATCTCAGTCACGGTGCGTCGCTGGCTGTGCTCGATATGCTCGCCGACATTTATTTCTTCAAAATATTTTCCGTGTGCCATTCTGGAGAGAGGCAGGACGCAGAACGCAGGTGGCAGTCTGATGGATTTCGCCGCCTACTGCATTCTGCCTCCTGCTTACTGCTTACTTGGTTCAACTGTCGCTAGAATTTGTTCGCGCTCGACGCTTTGCCCTTGAGTGACTTGGAGCGTGACTTGACCTGCGCTGGGTGCGTTTACACGAATTTCCATTTTCATCGCTTCGAGCAACAAAAGAGGTTGACCTTCTTGAACATCAACTCCATTCTCGACCAGCACTGCGCGAATTTGTCCCGGCATTGGCGCGGTTACGACACCTGATTCAGTGATGTTATCGAAAGTGGATAAGGTAGGATGAACGACCCGTTCGCCACGCTCAATTATATGTGTCCCCCCGTTGAGATGAATCCACAAATTTTTGTCTTGACGTGCGATATGGGCGGTGATGATTTGATTCTTGTACGAAAAGGTCAAGCGTGGACGTTCGTACGCGATGATTTGTATTTGCTCAGGCGTGTCATTGAGTTGAATTGTAACGCCGTCGTTTGTGCGCGTGGCATCAAGCGCCTGCGAATTGTCACGAGTGGAGAAAGTGAATTTCATTGTGAGAGTCAAGGACTCAGTTGTTGCTACCAATCCTAAAACCGTCGGTCACGCGCCATGGACTATATGGGTCACGTAGTGCAGGCGCGCTAGAACTGTCGGGCTTGGGTTCAAGCAGTTCAGCGAGTGCACCAGCAACCCAAACCTCTTCGGAAATTTCTGTAGGTGGTTGCCAATCTGCAAATTGGTCGCCAATAAAATTTGTGGTGGCTTGCCCTGCGCGGAAAGTCGGATGTGCCAATACTGCTTGTAAAAAATCTATATTTGTTGTAATGCCCAATAGTACAAAATCGCGTAGCGCGTTTTGCATTCGTGCAATTGCTTCCACGCGATTTTCAGCGTGGGCAACAAGTTTTACGAGTAACGGGTCATAAAACGCTGTCACTTGGTCGCCGCGTGAAATGCCCGCATCGGCGCGCACGCCGGGCATATTTGGCAATTCAAATTCCAGCGCGCGCCCGGTGGCAGGTAGAAAACCATTTGCGGCATCTTCCGCATAAATGCGACATTCGATGGCATGTCCGCGCTGGTGCAAATCATTTTGTTGAAAAGGTAATGACTCCCCCTGTGCAATGCGAATTTGCCATTGTACAATGTCGAGTCCGGTTAGCATTTCCGTAATCGGATGCTCGACCTGAAGCCGCGTGTTCATTTCCAGAAAATAAAACGCGCTCGTACCAGGGTCAACAATAAACTCTATCGTGCCGGCATTTTCGTAATTCACTGCGCGCGCTGCTGCTACTGCTGCCTGTCCCATTTTCGCGCGGAGAGAATTATCCAGAAGTGGCGACGGCGTTTCTTCAATGATTTTTTGATAGCGGCGTTGAATCGAGCATTCGCGTTCAAAAAGGTGCAGCGTATTGCCTTGTTTATCCGCGAGAATTTGAAACTCAATATGGCGCGCATTGGATACATATTTTTCCAGAATAAGCCTCGCATCGCCGAACGCGTGCTGTGCTTCGCGTCGCGCCGCATCCATCGCATCTTGCAAATCGTTTGTGTTGGTAACGACGCGCATCGCTTTGCCACCGCCACCAGCCGCCGCTTTAATCAAAACAGGATAACTGATTTGTTCTGCCGCTTGCTGGAGAGAAATGTCATCGTCTATTCCTTGATAACCAGGAACAATTGGCACGCCATGTTCAAGCATCCGCGTCCGCGCTGCCGCTTTATCGCCCATTGCGCGAATGGCATCAGGCGATGGTCCGATGAACGTTATGCCCGCATCAATCACCGTCTGCGCGAAATCCGCGTTCTCGGCGAGAAAGCCATAGCCGGGATGAATTGCGTCGGCGTTGCTCTCTGTAGCTGCACGCAGAATTGCTTCGACGTTTAGATACGATTCGCGCGGGGCGGATGCGCCGATAGGAATGGCTTGGTCGGCGAGACGAACATGCAGCGTGGCTTGATCCGCATCCGAATAAACGGCGACTGTTCCGATATTCATTTCGCGGCACGCGCGGATGATACGGACTGCGATTTCGCCGCGATTGGCGATTAGAATTTTCATCGCAATTTAGCGTGGGCGCTTGCGAAAGCGGCTAATGCGTTTTTCAATATCGTTAAGAATTTCTTGGAGTGTCGCAAGGTCTGTTTCAGAAAGAAATGGCTTGAGCGTAGATAAGAGCTGTTGTGCGTTCATTGGGTACTGTTGCATCAGCTGCGCGATGTCGGTTTCATAAAGTGCCACACGGTCAAAGCTGCCTTGACGATACAAGGAGGGGAGCGCGTACAATTTTAGCAATGCCAAGCCGTTGGCTGTAGCAAGCCGAAATTTATGTCCTTGATATTCGCTTGACGTGGAATGATGTTGGCGAACAAGGTTAAATAATTTGTTATCGGCTTTGAGAACGTCAATTGTCAAGCCGCGATAATTGGCGCGCGCAAAGTCCTCGTCTTGAGAGGTAATTTTTACATCCCGGACGCGTTCGAGCTCTTGGAGCGCAACAATCAGGTCAATAACTTTGGTATTGCGTCCCTCCACATAAGCAAGCATCGCAATTCCACCGACGACCACGAAATTGATTTTCGATTCGGTGAGGCGGTCCAAAAATTCGCCAATGATTTTGGAGATATGTGCTTGCGCCATGCGATTCCCCCACAAATCAAAATCGTGCGCGTCCTGAATGACTTGGGCAATGTAAACCGTTCTTGGCATAACTCTTGAATCCTACATCCGAAACACACCAAAATTATTTTTCACAGGCGGCGCATTCAGCACGATAGACAATGCGAGCGACAATACTTGACGTGTCTCGGCGGGGTCGAGAAGCCCGTCATCCCAAAGGCGCGCAGTGGAATAGTAGGGACTGCCTTCGTGCTCATATTTTTCAAGCGTGGGACGCATAAACTCGATTTGTTCTTGCTCGGTCAAGAGTGGTTTGCCTTCGCGTTCGAGCTGTTCTTGTTTGATAGTCAATAAAACATGTGCTGCTTGTTCGCCGCCCATGACGCTGATGCGTGCATTGGGATACATCCACAAAAAGCGCGGCTGATAGGCGCGCCCCGCCATGCCATAATTCCCCGCACCGAATGAGCCGCCGATGATGATGGTGAGCTTGGGAACGGACGCGTTGCTCACCGCGTTCACCAATTTTGCGCCATCTTTGGCGATGCCGCCCGCCTCGTACTCTTTGCCGACCATAAAGCCGGTGATGTTTTGCAAAAAGAGCAGGGGAATGCCGCGCTGCGAACACAGTTCGATGAAATGTGTACCTTTTAATGCACTCTCGCTGAAAAGAATACCGTTGTTGGCGAGAATACCAATAGGGTAGCCCCCGATGCGCGCAAAACCGCAGACGAGCGTCGTTCCATAGCGCGCTTTGAACTCGCGGAACTCGCTGCCATCTACAATACGCGCGATGAGCTCGTGGACATCATACGCTTCGCGAAAGCTGCGCGGCAGTACGCCATAAATTTCATCCGCCGCATACAAAGGTTCTTGGGGTGGTTCGACGATTGCGGCGAGATTGGTTTGACGATTCAGCGTCGCGACAATCTCGCGCGCCAGCTCGAGCGCATGCGCGTCGTTTTCGGCAAAGTGGTCAGCGACGCCACTTTTGCGCGTATGCACATCTGCGCCGCCGAGTTCTTCCGCCGTCACATCTTCGCCCGTTGCGGCTTTGACGAGCGGCGGACCAGCAAGAAAAATTGTGCCTGTGCCGCGCACAATAATCGTCTCATCACTCATCGCGGGAACATATGCGCCGCCTGCCGTGCATGAACCCATTACCACTGCGATTTGCGGAATGCCCAATGCACTCATGCGCGCTTGATTGTAAAAGATACGACCAAAGTGGTCAGCGTCGGGAAAGACTTGGTCTTGGAGGGGAAGGAACGCGCCACCTGAATCTACAAGATAAATGCAGGGCAAAAAATTTTCTTGTGCGATTTCTTGCGCGCGCAAATGTTTTTTTACAGTGAGTGGATAATATGAGCCACCTTTCACCGTCGCATCATTCGCCACAATCATTACTTCTTGTCCGGCGACGCGTCCGATGCCCGTGACGATGCCTGCGCTCGGTGTTTCGTCTTCATACACTTGGTACGCGGCGAGTGGTGACAATTCTAAAAAGGGCGAGCCTGCATCAAGCAAACGGTCAATGCGTTCACGCACAAACATTTTGCCTTGTGCTTCGTGGCGGGCGCGATATTTTTCCCCGCCACCTTGCCGCACTTGAGCGAGACGCGTGCGGTATTCTTGCGCGAGCGCACGGTGATATTCGCTATTCGCTTGAAATTCTCGGGCACGCGTTTGCAAATGAGAATGGAGTACAGACATGCAGAGGTAACTGCGGCAAAAATCTATATGGATTGTCGAATCGGCGTGGACGCCTGCGCGAAACGCCCCAATGCGCGTAAATCAAGGACAAAGACAATTCCAATGATGATAAAAACAGAGTTGATATAAAGGGAGCCCGGTACACCTAGATTAATAAATCCATAATATGCTTCCGCAAAGGCGCGTGTTTCAAGTGGTGCCCAATAATATTTTGTGTTCAAGACCGGAATAATATGAATGAGCGAATCGAGAAAATAGAGTGAGAGGACGAACAAGCCGGTTCGCAATACCCCGCGTGCGCACCGAAAATTCAGCGCAAGTGCTGCCGCGAACGCGATAAGCAGTGTTGACGTGGATCCTGCAATCACTATTAAATTCGGAACAATTGGGTTGTACGGATTTGTCCAAGATACAAATCCGCCAAATCCGAATTGGGGCATCCAAGTAAGTTTAGGATACCACTCGATGCCAAGTACATTTATCATTTGTACATGCCCGCCGAGCAGCAAGGCTACCACTGCATGACCTAACTCATGCGCGAAAAATGCGGCAATAACAAAAACAAGCACAGCGAATCCATGAACAAAAATTTTTCCGAATGAAATCTGCCGCGTGCGTACAAGGACAATTCCTTGATTTGTTTGATCAATCGGAAGCGCAATCTCGCGCGGAAGGGTTGACATATACTTTATCGCGCCGAATGATTGAGACGCGATACGTGCAGATTCATTCGGGCACCACTACTACTTTACCGAATTGTTTGCGCTCGATGAGATACTTTTGCGCGGCAACGAGTTCCGATAAGGGGAACGTGCGATCAATCACCGCGTGAAATTTTCCGCGCGAGTACAAATCAAGCACTTCATAAAATTCGCGATGCGTGCAGCCATTCGAACCGAGCATCGTCAATTCTTGCCAAAATGTCCCCCAGATGTCGGTTTCGGCCCAACGACCCGAAGAACCGCCGCACGTGACCAATCGCCCTGTTGGGCGCAGCGAGGCGATGCTTTGTTTCCATGTCGCTTGTCCGACATGCTCAAAGACCACATCCACCATGCGCCCATTCGTAATGCGTCGAACCTCGTGTTGGAAATTTGGCGTGCGGTTGTAATTTATAACGCCGTCCGCGCCCCATTGTTGCGCCAATTCGAGCTTGTCGTCGGAACTTGAGGTGGCAATCACCTTAGCGCCCAGATGTTTCGCCACCTGAACTGCTGCGCTCCCAACACCTGAGCCAACCGCGAGCACCAGTACCCATTCATTCGGTTGCACCTTGGCGCGAAAATTCAGCATGTGCCAGGCGGTGCCGAATGCGCCAGGAATCGCGGAGGCTTCGATGAAGGGAAGATTATCGGGTAAACGAATCGCCGCGCTCGCCGGAAGTTTGACATATTCGGCGAACCCGCCATCCACCGAAACGCCAATAATGTTCCGATTGACGCACAAATTATCATGCCCGGCGAGGCAAAATTCGCACGTGCCATCGGAAGTAAACGCGCCAACCAAAACGCGTTCGCCGATTTTGAAATCATATACGCCCGGACCCATTGCAGCGACTTCGCCGGACGGCTCAAGTCCTCCAATATGCGGCAGCGGAGCTTTGACCCCGTGCGAACCTTCCCGCGTATAAATATCCAAATGATTTATGCCGCACGCGCGCACGCGAACCAAAATTTCTCCTGCGGCTAACTGCGGATCGGCAACCTCTTTATACTGCAATACATCGAGATCACCGCGTTTATAAAAGATGGCAGCTTTCATTCAGCACACACAATTCGATGCACAGACGCACCTCTAATGTTGAGATTATTTTTCTCGTTCTAACCACTCGGCACGAAGCATGGAATAGACGCGCGTATTGCGAAGTCCGCCACTTGTATCGCGCGCATCGTGCCGATGCGTACCTTCTAATGTGAATTTCAAGCGTTCGGCAACGCGCCAGCTGCGCTCATTGCGTTCGTCCATGTGAATTTCAATACGTTCCGCGTTTAGATATGTGAACGCGAAATTCGTTAGACCCCACGTTGCTTCAGTGATGTAGCCTTTGCCTTCGCAGCTCGTACGCACCCAATACCCAATTTCAAATCGCGGCACGTCCCAATCAAACCGATGCAGTCCGCTGCCGCCGACAAATTCGCCGGTGGTTTTATTCAAAAGATAAAAGGGCAAATCTTCGCGCGCAAGAAAATTTGCCGCCATGCGCCGCGCAACACCTTCTTCGCCTTCGAGAGTAATGTCTTGGTGCGCCCACGGCATCCATGGTTTCAAATTCTCGAGCGATTCTAAAACGGCTTCGCACAGCATTCGCCCATCGCCGACGCGCGGCGAACGAATCAGCAAGCGTTCCGTTTCAAAATGGTCAGGAAAATCGCGGAGAATCGGATTCATGCGCCTTCATCCAAAGGCAACATAATGCGAAATTGAGTACCGCGCCGCGTGTCGCTCGAAACAGAAATGTCGCCACCGTGCGCTTGAATGAGTAATTTTGAAATCGCCAAGCCCAAGCCGCTTTCGGTATTGGTGTTCGCATCGGCGGGACGATAAAAGCGTTCAAAATACCCGCTCAACTGTTCAGGCGCAATCACTGACGCGCGATACGCGATTTCGATTTGTGCGAAGGGCGGCGTTTTTTTATCTTCTTCGGTCTCGGTTTCGGTCAATTCGACCCGAATATCACTTTTCAACGGCGCGCGTAGCGCGTCTTCGAGCAAATTGCCAATGGCTTGTTGAATCCGCGCGGGGTCAACCATTGCTGTGAGCGTTTCATCCGGTACTACCGCGTGCAATCCGATGTTATGCGCTGACGCGTCGCGATGATACAACGCAACCGTATCGCGCACTAACGCGTTGAGGTCGGTTGGCTCGCTGTGCATAATCAAGCCGCGACTTTCGGCAAGAGCTAACATTCGCATTTCTTGGACCAGATTCGAGAGCCGAATCGTTTCGCCAAGAATCAATTTGAAATGCGCGTCGTCGCGGGCAAAATTGCCATTGAGCAAACCTTCTACATCTTCCTTCAACATCGTGAGTGGCGTTCGCAGTTCGTTGGCAATGTTGTAGATGAGTGTGCGGCGTTCTTCTTCATTGTTACGCAATTGCTCCGCCATGAAATTGAAGGAACGCGCGAGCGAACGGAGTTCACGCGGACCTTGCTCATCTACTCGCGCGGAATAATCGCCTTGCGCGATACGTTCGGCGCTCTCCATCATTTCGCGCGTCGGCAAGCTCACACGGCGCAGCGCGCTAAAAATAAAAAACAGACCCGCCGCGCCGAGTGCTAACGCAATCAAACCCGCGCCGCGCACAAAATACAATTCTTGAGCGCCGATATTGAAATTGCCCGACACGCTGGCGAGTATCCAAAACGCCAGCGTGCAGCCGCCGACTGCGAGGAGAAACAGCGTGCCCCAATATAACCCCAAACGCAACAATGTGTTGCGCGTGATGGGGACTGGGCGCGCGGCGGCAGAACGAACGGTACGCGAACGACTCAACGCGCGTTATCCTGCGCTTTCTTGTCCGCGCTCATTGGCAGGAATGAGACGAATGTCCGTGTTGGATTCTTCCTCGTCATCATCGCTCACTGTCACAATGAGTTGACTGCCATCCTCGAGTTCGAGCGTGAGCTCCAAAAAGCCATCGAGGTTGTCGCGCGAAATGACTTGGTTATCTGGCACTTCGGGTTTGACGCGAAAGATAAGAGTGCCGCCTTTGACCGTAACCGTTATTTGGTCGGGACCTTGCTCGCTGACTGCTGTTCCTTCTTGCGCCATATCGGGTTCGCCGTGAAAAGCTTGGCGTAGGCTTACACGTTCCATAGAATAGACTCCTTTTTAGGTCAAGTTGGTCAACTTGACCTACGAGGTGTAAACAACATTTCCGCCGCTGATAATGTAGAGCAATTTCGTATTCGGAATTTCGCGCGGGGGAATTTGAAAAATGTTTTCCGACAATACGACAACATCGGCACGCTTGCCGACGGTCAATGAACCTGCGCGTTGCTCTGCGCCTGCGGCTTGCGCGGCTCCCATTGTATATGCGTGGACTGCATCATTGACCGAAATTTTTTGCGCGGGATACCAACCATCTGTGGGTTCGCCTGCTAAATTTTGCCGCGTGACTGCCGCATGAACACCGAGCAATGGGTCAATCCGTTCGACGGGACAATCGGAGCCAAAGGCAAGCACTGCGCCCTCGTCTTGCAGCGATTTGAATGCGTACGTCCATGCAGCACGTTCTTTGCCTAAAATTGCATCTGCAACAAACATATCGCTTGGCTGGTGAAGCGGTTGCATCGAAGCAATGACATTCAATTCACGAAAACGCTTTACGTCCGAAGGATGCAAATGCTGTACATGCTCGACGCGCAAAATCGCATCGGCATACCCTTCCGCGCGCAATTCGGCAAACACATCGAGTACGCGCGTAATCGCGTAATCGCCGATGGCGTGAATCCACACATCAAGTCCCGCCTCAACCGCGCCATGTGCCAGCTGGCTTATTTTCTCCGAGTTAGTGACGGCGACGCCACAATTGTTTGGCGTATCCAAAAAAGGTTCGCGCATTTCGGCGGTGTGCGAACCAAGCGAGCCATCGGCAAAAATTTTGACGGCGCGGAGCGAAAGCCATTCATCGCCGAGACCGCGCATAATACCAAGCTGGATAGCAGTTTCCAAACTCGCGTTTGGAATTGAATGCACCACGCGCAAAGTCAATATATTTTTCGCGTGAAGGGTTTGGAACGCGCGGAGTGAATTTGCACCCTCGATATTATGAATCGTTGTAAGTCCTGTGGCGTGTGCATGTTCAATCGCACGCAGTAGAGTGCCTTCGCGAATCTCTGCGCCGAACGCGCCAATCGAGCCGCCGAGCAGCTCCATCGCGTTCTCGCGCAAGATGCCGCTGGGTTCGCCATTCGCATCGTGGTCAATCACACCACCATTGGGCGGAATCGTTTCGCGTGTGATATGCGCGTGTTGCATGGCGAGCGAATTGAGCCAAATACTGTGACCATCCTTGCGTGTGAGGATGACAGAATTTTGCGGCGCAGCCGTATCGAGCGAATGGCGGTCGGGGAATGATGGGTTGCTCCATTCGGCATTGTTCCAGCCGCTGCCCCAAATCATCTCCCCAGCTGGGGTCTGGCTCGCGCGAACACGCACGCGCGCAATCGCTTCTTCGAGCGAAGCGCACCCGACGAGATTCACATTTTCTAAACTTTGAGCAAAGCCCGTGAAATGAACATGCGAATCGGTGAACGCGGGCAGCGTCAATTTGCCCTGTAGGTCAATCGTCTCGCTGTCGTGTTCGCGATAGCTGCGCGCCGTATCATTGTCGCCGACATAGAGAATTTCATCGCCGCGCAGGACGAGGGCAGTAGCGCGGGGTTGCGCCGCGTCCATTGTCACGATGTCACCGTTGACCAGAATCAAACGCTGAGGCATTGCGACGATTCTACCATAACAACACCCTCATCCCAACCCTTCTCCCTAGGGCTGGCGAAGTCAAGACCCGAAGGGTTTCCGAAGCTACATGGCAAACAATACTCTTGGAACGCACAGTAATGCGGGCATCCAACGTGTGCGGCGATGTTCTTTATCGCAGAAATCCCTTCGGGTCTTGAGCCGCGACCTTGTGCCAGCCCTACCCCTCTCCCTCCTTCGACTCCCTCTTCGACTCGCCTTGCTCGCGGAGTCCGCTCAGGATGAGGGAGTGAAAGGAACGAAGCTATGAATCCAAACGTCCATTGACACGGTGATAAGTGAGGGTTATGGTGAAGTTATGCGCGTCTTGAATCGTTTGGCATGTTTTTTATTTGTGTTCGCATTGGTTGAAATCCTCGCGCCACACGTTTCGGCACAAACATCGTTGCGGCGTTTGACGACAACGGGCGACGTGATGGAATTTGTTTGGTCGCCGAAGGGTGATTCACTCTTTGTAACACGCGCAGGGCAAATCGTTTCGCTTTCGCCAACGCGCCAACAAATTACGGGGCAACTGTACCAAATTGAAATTGAGAGCGCGCAATCCGAGTTATTAGCATCCAACGCAAACGCCGCGCGCCCATCGCCGAACGGCAATGAAATTGCATTTACACGACCCAATGCAAATGGAAGCGCGCAGCTGATTCGTTTGCAGCTTGCGACAAAAGCCGAAAGGAATGTTGATGCAGTTACGTGGGGCGCAATTCCTCAGTGGAATCGGGCAGGGAATACTCTCTATTACGCGCAATCAGGAAGATTAACCCAATCAGCACCGAACGGACGCGTGAACGCATTTAATGGTCAGAATTTGCCACTCAATGCACAGGTTTCGCCATTAGGTGATAGCGCCGCCTATGTAGATACACGCGGCTTGTGGGTTACACAAGCCAATGGGACGACGCTGCTGGTGCAAAATGCGAATGGTACGAGCGTCTTGTCTGATGTGCAGTGGTCGAATACAGGTGACGAGCTTGCATACATCGTTACGCACAATGGATTTGACCCCGAAGTGTGGGTTGCGGATATCGCGCATGGCACTATAAAAAAAATCACACAAGGACAGCTGGTACATCTTGCAGGTCTCGCGTGGTCGCCCGATGATACATATGTAATTTTCGTTCAAGCCCAAACCGGAACAATGGGTGAAACGGAAATTTGGCGCGCAATTGTGGGTGGCTCACGTTCGCGGATGCTAAGGAGTGATAATGCGTCAGATGAGCTCCCTCAATATTCCCCCGATGGCTCCTCTATCGCGTTTTTGCGTGACGGCGATGTTTGGGTGATGAATTTGAATGATAGAGGTTTACCCCAAGCCCAGAATTTGCCCCGCAGCCCGTTGAATTTCAAACAGGAAACCGCGACACCTGCACAGCGCACTCCACCAGCGACGATTCGCGTGCAACACGGTGCAGCAAACAGCTGTCGCAGTGCGCCGATTGGACAAATTGATACGTTAGAGTTTGAAACATACATAAAACGCGTTGTGCCTGCGGAAGTATATGCGACGTGGAATGATGACGCATTGAAAACGCAAGCGGTAGCTGCGCGCACCTTTGCGTGGTTCTGGATTTTGCAACATTCAGCAAATGATTTTGATGTTACCGATACAACTGCATACCAATATATGTGCGACACGCGTTATGCTTCGACGGACAATGCAACCGATGGGACGCGTGGGCAGTATTTGAATTATCAGGGCAACATGGTCTTTGCCGCGTACGGGGCAGAGAACGGCGACCCAACGCTGACGAATAATTTCAGCAATCCGTATTTGATTGGCGTGGATGACCCTGTTGGATTTTTACAAACCCGCGCGGGCAATGGTCTTGGTATGAGTCAATGGGGCGCACAGCGTTGGGCGTCGCAGTATGGTTGGAACTATCAACAAATTTTGCTGCACTATTATTCCAATGTGACGATGGAATCGCCTGCCGGAACAATGCCTGACACTACGCCACCGATTGGTGGAATTATTACGCCATGGTCCAATTGGGGCATCACGTCGAATCATGTCCAGCTGCATGTGAGCGCGAGCGATGATGCTTCGGGAGTTGCTTCGATAGATTTGAACGCGCAGTATTTCGATGGAACGACGCAGCACAACACGACGATTGCGACATTGAACGGTTCGGCGCGCGATTTCACATGGGACGTGTCTGCATTGCCGAATCAAACAGGCATCACCATCATACCTGTCATCCATGACAACGCGCATAATTCCTTTACGGGCAGCAGCATTACTTTCGATTTGGATCGCCAGAATCCACAAGGTACTCTAAACGCTCCCGCATCTTCGCCAAATCAAAATGTGACATTGACGCTGAACGCATCGGATAGCGGCGGCAGTGGGTTACAAACGATGATGTTTAGCAACAATTGGGAGTGGCAAGGCGAAAACCAAAACGTGCAAGCGGGCAGTGGTGATGTAGTGAATGACGCGGACGCGTTGAACGAGCGCGCACTGCGCGGGCTGGTCGGTATAAATTCTGCGGGCGCGTGGTATGGTCCGTACACAAATGTACTAGCGGGTAATCAGGCATACCGCGCGTATTTCCGATTAAAGACAGACCACATCACCACGCCGAATGAAATTGCATTATTGGATGTTGTATCGGATGGCGGTGCGACAATTCGCGGTCTCAAATCAGTGCATGGGACAGATTTCAAAGCAGCGAATCAATATCAAGAATTTTATGTGGATTTTGCTGGACCTACTGCAACCGATATGGAATTTCGTGTCGCGTATCACGCTGTCGCAGATTTATGGCTCGACCGTATTCTCGTCGTCCGCTATCCGATTGCCTACGGGACGAGCTCCCAATGGACGCTTTCACCGGGCAATGGTTTGAAACGCGTCATTGCCAAATTTGCCGATGGCGCAGGCAATGTTTCCACCGATGCGATTGCCTCAATTTACGTTGGAAGTCCACCAACCCCAGCGCCAAAACTGACGCCGCGCGAGTGGCTGCCGCTAATAGAAAAGTAGAGATTAGTTGATTGGAGATTGGAGATTCACAAATTCCAATCTCCGATCTCCACAGACTGTTTCAAAACCACCGTTGCTCTTACACGGCGCGCTTGACTAATTAGAACGTATGTGCTAGTATGTCTCTGCCGACGTTCACCGCATCTGCCACGCGGCAGCTCGAACACGCACCCTGCTTATGTATAGCAAAGCGCCCAAAAAAATCGAGGATTTCCAACGAGAAATTTAAGGTTTTGAGGGTCGCGCGACACAAGCAAGCTTATATCAAATTCTGCTTATCTCGCCGCGCAGTTTTCGCCCTAAAAACAGGCACTTTCGGCTGTTTTGAGGTAAGCAGAGATAAGCAGGAATGAGCGGAGCTTGTGTTTTGAAACCGACTCTAATCAACGAATCCTCTATTTTTCGTTCCCCGTTCGGCTATGCTATAATCGCGCTAATGCGCGCGTGGAACGGAATGTGGCTTGCCGGACTCGTCCTCTGGCTCGCGGCGTGCGGCGCAGCGAACTCTGTTACTCCGTCTCCTGCCGCGATTACGCCTGTTACTACTCCCACGCCCCTTATTACGGCTCCCGCGTCTCCGGTACAAACTGGACTTGCTCCGACGCGTGTTCCAGAAATTGAAACTGACCTACCCATCACGCTGACAGTCTGGGTTCCAGAAGATTTCGCGCCGAGCGCGGAGCTCGGCGGCGATGTGTTATCCGCACAACTCGCGGAATTTGAAACAGCGCATCCGAACGTCCAAATCAAATATGTGCTCAAAGCATCCTATGGCAAGGGCGGCATCGTTGATTGGTTGGTCCAATTGCATGAGCTGATGCCTGACCATTTGCCCGATACGGCGATTGTTGATTCGCGTGAGCTCGATGTACTACAAAAGCAGGGACTTTTACATCCCTTAAATCGCGATTTGCCTTCGGGTGCATATTGGGATTTGTTTCAACCAGCGCAGACGATTGCCAAGCGCAACAACACGTGGCTCGACCAACCGCTCGTCGTTGAGACAGAACATTTGGTGTACGACACGCGGCGTATCGAGACTCCGCCTGCGACATGGGAGCAGGTGCTTGCGACTAAAAACGCATTTGCCTTTCCCGCCGATAGTCCTGATGCTTTCATGTTTCAATATTTGGAGAATGGCGGGACTTTAGCCAGCGAACATTCCGCATCCGATACAAACGTCATGCAAAGCATTTTGGATTATTACCAGCGTGCGCGGGCGAACGGAAATTTGAATGATACGACGGCGGTATTAAAAGCGGCAACTGAAGCGATGCCGTTGTTTGCCAAAGGGCAAGTGCCGATGGCGCAAGTGGATGCGCGCGATTTTTTGATGGCGCGCCAAGAGTTGCCGAACGCGCTTCCCGCCGCGATTCCCACACGCGATGGTCGGGCGAGCTCACTCGTATCGAGTTGGAGCTTTGTCGTCTTGACGAGTAATCCAGAACGGCAGCAGGCGGCGTTAGATTATTTAGAATGGTTGAATGAACCCGCACATTTAGGCGAATGGGCGCACGCCGCGCAAATGATTCCCGCGAGCAAGAGCGCGTTCGCTCAAACCATTGAACCGCAGGCGTACGCGGATTTGTTGTGGTCACTTTTAGAAAATGGAATTGCTGCACCCGATTTGGACAAACAAGCACCCTACGCGGACGCGTGGCACAATGCAGTGCAAGCGGTGTTAAACGGGCAGCTCTCACCAGAGGATGCGGCGTTCCGCGCAATTCAAACACTTTCACAATAATTACAAAAATTCCTGACGGAATCTTGTTATGATTGAAACCTCCCTTCGACTCGACGCGCAGAGGCGTCTCGCCGATGTAGGCACAGCCGATGTTGTGGTTGGCATCCCAACGTACAAACACGCGCGCACGATTGCGCCTGTGATGCGTACCGTGGCGGAAGGATTGGCGCGTGATTTTCGCGGCGCGCGTACAGTGATTACGGTGGTTGATGGTGGCTCGCCCGACGATACGGTTGCGGTGGCGAATCAGTTGTCGTTACCGCCGAATGTGCGGCGTGTCGTCACCAGCTATCAGGGATTGCAAGGCAAGGGTAGCGCGGTGCGCGCGATTTTTGAAATTGCGCGCGTACTAAGAGCACGCGCGATTGTCATTCTCGAAGCGGACTTGCAATCTATCGGTTCGGATTGGGTCGCCAAGCTCGCGCGCCCGATTCTGGAAAATCAATTTCAGCTTTCCGTCCCGTACTATTATCGCCCCTTGCCCGATGGCGCGATGACCGATTTGCTCGCGTATCCCATTACGCGGTTGTTGTATGGCGCAGATTTGCGTCAGCCGATGGGCGGCGAATATGCCTTGAGCGCAGAGCTCGCGCAAAAATTAAGCTCGCGCGATGTTTGGGAAACGGATGTAGCGCGGCACGGCGTAGATATTTGGCTTACGACCGTCGCGGTGAATGAGAATGTAAAAACGTGTCAGGTGCGGCTGGGTGTAAAATTAGATGACAGCCGCGAATTGCTTCTCTCGTTCGACCCGACCTTTGTACAAGCGATTGGCACAATGTTTCGAATGGTGGACATCTACAAACGCCGTTGGCAAGATTCATTTCAAACGCGCAACGTTCCTTTCTATGGCAATGGTGTGAGCGAGGAACCGCCGCCGCGTCCGCGTATCCCGAATGTCAGTGCAGCGGCATTGGCAGACGCGTTTGCCGCAGGCGCGCGCCGTTACTCGCGATTGTGGAAAAGCGCGTTGACGCCTTCGACTCGCGCAGTCATTAAAGAATTGAGCGAAGCTCCTGACGGCGCAGTACGCTTTGACGCAAGATTGTGGGCGCGGACGGTGTATGATTTCGCCGTCGTTTATAATCAGGGCGAAGGCGACCCGGATAAAGTGGTCGCGGCATTACTGCCGTTGTATTATGCGCGCTGTGCAACTTTGATGCGCGAAACAGATTTAGAGCCAACTGCCGTGGAGCACGCGGTGCAGCTTCAGGCAAAACATTTTGCAAATGAAAAACCGTACCTTGTGGATTTGTGGAATAGCTATACGCCGTGGGCGTGGGAAGGTGTGAGGTAGGCGGGCGATTGGAAATCGCTGCAACACATTGCCAAGTCTGCCTCCGCAGACTACGAGGATGGATTTTGTGAAGCGTGAATATTTGATTGCGCTGGGAATTTTTCTAGTCGTCAGCGTCGTGTTGTTTGCGGTGCTGACGATTTTTGTCGCGCCGGGCGTTGCGCGTTCCTCGCAATCGCTATCGGGCGATTTGGATGTGCAAACCCTCCAAGTTGCAAAGGGATTGTATTGTCCCGTTTGTCCCGGTGTGCCGCTCGATGTATGTGATACGCAGGCGTGCCAACAATGGCGCGAGCTCATCAAAGAAAAATTGGCAGCAGGCGAAACGCCTGCGCAAATTGATGCCTACTTTGAACAGCAGTACGGTGAACGCGTATTAGGCGCGCCGCGCCCGGAGGGAATCAACTTACTGGTATATATTTTACCGTCGCTCGCGGTTGCGGCAGGCGCGGCGTTTGTCTATTTATTTGTACAGCGCCGAATCGCTGCAAGCGCGTCAACACCTGCAACGTCGCCCATTGTTTCGAATGAGTATCGCTCCCGCATTGAACGCGAGCTAAAAGAAAATGAATGAAGCAAAAATCCATGCACAGCCGACGCGCCGAATCGGTCCGCTGATTGTTTTTGGAATTATCGGTCTCGTATTGGTTGGAATCTTGTTATTGTTGGCACTTGCCGTTCGACAGCACAGTGCGCCGCCGTTAGCGTCGGGCAACGCACCTGATTTTGTATTGAATAGTTTTGATGGCAAGTCCTATTCGCTTGCGGATTTGCAAGGCAAAGCAGTCGTCATCAATTTTTGGGCATCGTGGTGTGTGCCATGTCGTGATGAAGCACCGGGCTTGCAGCAAACATGGGATACCTATCGGGACCGCGGCTTGGTCGTGATTGGCGTGGATTATGTGGATACGGATGCCGACGCGAAAAAATTCATTGAGCAATTTGGCGAAACGTATCCCAACGGACCTGACCTCGGCACGCGCATTTCGCAAGCGTATCACATCACGGGCGTTCCCGAAACGTATTTTATTGGGCGTGATGGAAAATTGTTGCAGGGGATTGACGACCAAGGGCGCGTCAAAGGAAATTGGATTGGACCTGTGCCGCAAGGCGTGCTGACGCAGCGAGTGGAAGAAATGCTAAAGCAATAAGCTGTCCTAATTCGTACGTGTGCGACTATCATTGCGAGGAGCGCAGTTCGCGACGAAGCAATCTACTACTGACTCCAGATTGGACGCCGATGGTCAGCTTGAGTTGTCAGTAGATTGCTTCGCAACTGCGGCTCGCAATGACAATTCCAGCTCTTTATTTTGAGAGCGGAATTTCCTTTGTACTGCCCACGCGAAAATTCCAAATGTAATTAGCAAGGTTAGCCCACTGATAATTGCTCCTACTTTGTACGACAGCGGATCATAAATCATGCGGATTTGGTGCGCGCCAGAGGGAATAGGCAGGGCGCGGAATAAGTAATTCGCGCGAACGACAGGGACTTCTTGACCATCCACAAACGCGCGCCAACCGGGTGCATAGACTTCACTCAAGACAACATAGCCATCAAAGCGTGCGTTGGCTTGTATGTCAATTTCATTTGGACCGTAGCCTGTTATCGTGACAGGATCGGTTGCTAAATAATCAAGGTGCTCGATCTTTTTTGCATTATCGCCTGATAAACCAATCATAACTTCAGAGGCGACCCACGGCGTTGGAACATTACGCGATGTACTCAGTGCAAAAAGAAATTGGGTATCATTATCCAGCACTTGCGAATTATAGGTGATCCATGCCCGGTCATCGGCAAAGCTATTTTCATAAACACTAATCGAGCCGCTACCGTCAAGCACCTTGGTAAAACCTTGCGGTAGTGGTGTGCCCTTTTGCACAAGTACATACTTGACGTTCAATAAGCTGTATGCAAAACTATCACGTCCGCCCATGCTCTCCCAAAACGTATTAAAGCCATTCAACACCAGCGGATTATCCCCATAAATATCTTGCAAGCTATAAAGCAAGCCCGCGTCAGGATGCCAAGTCCCTTCAACATCGGTGCGTGAATCAATCCGCGCCAACCCTATATTCGCTTTCAAGAAACTTACAATATCATCGCGTTGATAGCTCAAAGTTGGGTCGCTTGTACCCACATCCACATACGCGCCAAGCGAAAACAAATCGAAAAAGATTAGCGCAAGGGCTAATAGCGACCAAAGACGCGGTGCAATCCATTCTCTCGCGCGAATAATAAGAAGCGCAAACGAAAACGCGAGCAGCAAAATGAAAAAGCCGAGCGCGTTTGCGGCACTGGCGATGCGTTGAAATAGCGCGGGGTCTTGCCCTTGCCCCAGAATCAAAATTCCGAGTGCAAGCGCGCCGCTAACTAGAGCGACGATGAGCGCAATCCACGCGCCGTTTCTCACAAGCCATCGAAATTGTGTTCTCATTGCGTCAGTCATTGGCGAAATGAGCGCGTCGAAACCAATCGCGGCTCCAACCGCCAATCCAAAATCCAGAATGAAAACGAAACGCGAGGGCGCGCGCAATTGACCAAAACCGGGTACAAATTGAAACAACCAGCCATGCAAAATTGCATAGCCACCGAGCGAGAGGAGCAAGCCAACTATAGCAAGGAGTAAAAAGAAAATAGTTTTTGCGTTGCGGCACAGAATGAGGGCGATTGCGGCAAGAATGAGTGGGAAAATTCCAAGATAACCTACTTCAACGCGCGACCACGGTCCCCATGCATTCTCAGGACCACGCCCAAAAAAGCCCGGCACGAAAATTCCAACCAATTCAATCGGCGGCAAAGAAAATTGCGCGGCGTCTTGATAAGTATATGCGCTCCGTACCGAAAGCCGCGTCAATTCGAGCGCAGGCAGCAGCGTAATCGCACTCAAGCCAGCGCCGATAGCAAGGGCGAGACAAACTAAAAAGACGATGCGCCTCCATTCGGCGCGATGAAGCGCAAGGGAATAAGCCGCATAGAGTACAAGTGCAAGAACAATAAAAAGAAACGGTTGAATATGTCCGGCGAAAAAAGCAATGGCGAGGGTAATGCCTGTTAGCAAAGCAAATACAAGATTTGATTTGATATTCGCCGCGAGCGCGCGCATAAAAAATAAAAAGATGAGAGGAAGCCATGACGCGGTGGCAATGAGATTCAGGTTCCCAAAATGGGTGATGAATAAATCGGAAAAGGCAAAGGCAACTGCGCCCGCGAGCGACGCCGCGCGAGGTAATCCGCCATTCGATTTGATTGGCGCATAACGCAGTAGCGCGTACATTCCAGCGCCTGCAATATAAAAATGCAAAATGGAAAGATATTCGAGGTCGCGGTAAGTAAGGGGATTGGAAAGGAAATAGGTGAGGAGATTGAGTGGATAGAACAGCGCGGTTTGAATATCACCAACAAAAGGCGTGCCGCTGAAAATATACGGATTCCACAACGGAATCACGCCACGCGTCAGCCACTCTTGGGCAAAGTGATAGGTGGGATAAAGAAAACCCGCAAGGTCGCCACCGCCTGCGGGCATCCACACATTCGAGCTGAAAAGCAGTTGCCAAAAGAATCCGGCAGTTGCAATGCCCAGCACGCCGAACGCGAGAATATCGAGCTGCGCGGTACGCCGCGCTTGTTGTGACAAGCGCGGCGTAAAGGTAAACACAATCAAGACGAGCAGCCAGACAACGGCGGCAGCAATGAGAATCATCTACGCCATTAGCGCGCTACTTGCAGCAGTCGCGTTTTGCCATCCAGCGATGTCCATGCGAGCTGCAAATTTGGAACATCGGAATAGACATAGAAAATCAAATCGCCTTTGGCAGTCTTGCCTGGGGCTACTTCGCCGGGTTTAAGATTTTCGCCTGTCGTGATGCCGCCAATGTTCACGGCAAAATGGTCGCCTTCCGGTGAAACAAGCGCGAATTCTTCCGGCGTGTATTTAATCGGTCCGCCGGTTGTACGTGTGTTTTCGATTCGCACCGAAACGAGGGCGAGTTCTTGCCCATCGGGAATTTGTATGTCTTGTGTTGGCAGTGGACGTTGATACGCTGTGACCGTAACGCTCAAGCCTGTATCACTTTTGACCGCTTTGCCATACGGCACGACGGTTGGCGTTTTGCTCACCGCTTGCGGCGTAGGCGTTGCGCCACTATCAAAAGCGATTTGCAAATCGCCTGTTGCCAGCTGCAAGCCAAAATAAGCAACTCCAAGCAGCAGAAGACAAACACACGCGAACAAAACTCCGCCTAGAAACAGAAGCGGGGTTCGATTCGGTCGGCGCGGTTCAAAATCATAACCCTGTCCCATATCTACTTCGCGCGGAACGCGATAACTTCCCAGATCGTCCATCAACCCTCCATTGCCTTTTTCATTTCAACGTGAATGAACCAAATGTGAGCGCATCATTTGGCAAGCGTGTTCCATTTTGCGTCAGCGGAACGCGCTTGCTATTTTCCAACGAATACATCCCTGTCTCGTACATATAACTACCCGGCGGCATCTCATCGGGCAGTTTGAGATTGTATTGCTCAACAATAATTTGCCCTGCGTGCCATTGCAAAGTCGGATATGTTCCACCACCCGGTTGTTCATCTTCTTGCGCCCACACCGGCGAGCCTGTTGTCGGATTTGTCGGACCGACCAAATGGACAAAAACGGTATAGTTCTCCGACGCGGGCTTGAGCACTTGCCAACACAATTGCACATCCGATGGGGCGGACTGCTCCTCTATCTTGGGACAAAGCTCTTGACCGAGAATTGCAAAATCCCCTACATTTGTAACATTAGTCACAGGATGTGATTGACTATTGGTATCTAATTTCAAAATATTCGCGTACGGTTGCCCTGCCAAATCGGAGAATGACTTCAATACGAGCGAGCGGGTAGAGTATTGTTCCAGCGCGGTAAGCGTTTGCGTATCTTCATGCGTGATAATACCATAAGTCGCACGATGGCTTGAATCGGGCAGCACGAGCGCGCGGCGTCCATCAAAAGAAGAAATCGCTCGCCCATTCAATGCCCACTGCACCGTCGGGTGGTCGTCGTATTTCGGCGTGAGATATAACGCTTCATCAGCTGGGCGTGCAGCGAGGGCAGTTGCCACCTGCAAAATACCTGCATCGAACGAATAATAAAGACCAGGGTCGTTCGCCCATTCGACAAAATACGCGCGCGCGCTCCAAAAGGCACTCAGTAATAGAGCGAGAAAAAGAATTGCCGGAAATCCGATTTGTACAATACGACGAGAACTCGCGGCGGCTTGTTCCCCAAACTTAAAGGTAACGAATTTTTGCGCGAGCCAATCGAAACCGAGCGCACACAATAAAATCGCGGCGGGCATTGTACCAATCGCGCGGCGCATGTTCGGTGCAAATTCCGTGAGCGCAGAAGGCAGTGACATGACAACTAGCCAAATCAGCAAGAACGCGTAAAACGGTTTGCGAACGCGCACGAGCGAAATAATGAAACCAATCGCGAAAAAGATAAAGAGTATTCCGTCGAGCGCGGGACGGCCCGGCAAATTATCGCGCGGGTCAGTGTCACCTGTGACAAGAAACATGCCCGCCGTACGCGCTAGATTCGGCAGAATTGTCTCTGGGGTGAACACTTGGTCGGAACGTCCCGTGAGCGCGATGGGATTCGCGATGAAAAATAACGCGAGCGGCGCGATGATGAGCGCGGCGAGAATTCCGATAGCGAGCCATTTAGAAAAATTCGCGCGAAAGGTGGCGCGATGAAAAATGACGAGATAGATGAACCAAAGTAGTACTGCGAAATACCACACCCGCGAGGCAAGATACGTATAAATCGTTGCCCCAAGTAAACCACCTGAACCAATGACCCATTTCCAATTCGACGTTCGATACGCGCGTGCCAACGTCGCCGCGCTCAAGGTGAGCAGCATCGGCAAACTATTGCTCTCAATACCGATGCGCGAAAAATTGATTGCCCAATAAAGCGTTGCCGCAATAAACGCGGCGACTGGCGCGAGTAAATTGCGGCGCGGGAAAAACGCGCGAGCGCACGCGTAAAGCGCCGCGACAAAAATTACGCCAAAGAACACCGAACTCAAACGAATTGCCCACGGCGATTCACCGACGAGCGTGAGCATTAGCGCCGTGCTGTAAATTTGCAGCGGCTCTTCGCCAAAATTTTCGGTGAAAAAAATTGGACGTTCGGCTCCGCTCAAAACCGCGCGGGCTTTGACACCTTTGAACGCTTCGTCATAGTGCAAGCCCGGCGGTAGTACATCTAACTGCCAGACGCGCAAAAAAAGCGCGAGCCAGAGAATGAGGATAATTGGCAGCCAATGGAAAATGGCGCGGCGCGAAGAAAGAGACGCTTTGGTATGCGTTTGAGCAATTTGGGACGAGTTCGCGGTCAAGGGTAAATCTTACTTGTCGGCTTTCGGCTTGGGTTTGTCCGCCGAGAGGAGCAGGGAGCGGCTCTTGCGTTTGCGTGATCGGGAGGAGGCGCGCTTTTTCGCGGGCTTTTTCTCTAATGTCTGCGCTGACAAAATGCCCAGCGCGTGCGGTCCTGGAGATTGCAACCAAGGAACGACGTTATCGGTCAAAAGTTGGCGTGCTTCACCCAATTGATTCGCTTCGATGCGGCGAATCGCTTCTTCGCAGAACCAGCGCGCGGTCGTGTGCGCTTGCGCGTTGGCGAGGTCGTCGGAATGCTGTGGCGCGGTGGCATAGAACCACGGCACAACCGATTCCTTGAGAATCGCCCGCGCACTTTCGGCATCGCCACTGCTCAATTTGTCCATTGCTTGCTGCGTGAGCTGAAGCACGTCGGCAACAAGCAGCTGACCGGGCAAGCGCGGCACAGGTTGCGGGGCAGGTGGAAGTGTTGGTGGAGTTTGCGGCGCGGGCTGCGGCGTGGGTGTGATTTCAATGGGCGGTGTTGGTGTTGCTAAAATATATTCGCGCAGTACGCGCGTCATGTCGCCGCCAATGTCATACGTTTTCCACTGCGACGCGTTGATGCCGTAGCAATAAATCATCGCACCGATAACATTTGGGTCGCGCATTAATTCGCGGTCATAGCCCGAGAGCAGCGATATATAGTGTTGAACATTGATTTTGCCTTTATAACCTTGCTGCCCTAAATAGTCCGCACCGCATTCGGTAATCAAAAGCGGTTTGCGCGCATCGGCAGGGATACGTTGGTAGATTGCGCGGTAACGATTGCACATATCCAAATTGAAATCAGTCCACGATTGATTGGGTGCAATATATTCGTGCAATGCGAGATAATCGCTCGCGCGCAAACCATTCAATAATAAATCCCAAAGTTCGACATGCACTGGATTGCCCGTGCTAAAGGAATACGCGGCATATTGCCAACCGTCTGCGTGCATGAGCCGCGCCATCTCAACGGTGAACGCATCAGAATTTTTTGCTTTTTGGCGTTCGCGTTCGGTGAGGTCAGCTTGCGTGTCAATCGGAACTTCGTTGTAGCCTTCCCACACGTTGATTAGCCCGCGCATCTTTACCATGATGCCTTGCATTTGCTTGAACGCATTTTGCGCGTCTTCAAGCGGGTCGTAATTGAACACGGTATCTGCGGGCGTCTTTTCGTCTTTTTCGAGACGTTGGTTGGGAAAATAGATGCGTCCAACAAATAACGTCGTTGGCGAACGGCGTTTCGCTTCGCGAATTTTTACATCGTCGAGTCCCACATCGCCAAACACTTTGATAACGGGCGGACGCGTCTGCTCAATGAAATCATACGTGACTTCGGGATTGAGCCATTCGCTGATGTGAAGGGAAAGCTTGCTCATTAAAAATTAGTGTTATTTCGAGCGGAGCGAGAAATCTCATGGGCGAAGCCCGGATTTTTTCGCTCCGCTCGAAATGACAAGCGGAACACTCACGGTAGGAAAGGTGAACCAGAGGCGAGAAGTTGTTGGAAAATATTTTCGAGCGCGTAGCTGTCCGCCGCTTCAAGTCGCGCGACGCGGCATCCGCTATCGCGCAAACGCTGCTCATCTTGCGGGGTCACTGCGCTCGTGCTGCCAACAATCGTGATGCGTTCGGCGTTGATGGCTTCATCTACAGAAAAACCAACCGTCGGCGCGTAATGCACAATGTAATCGAGCGCGAGAATCAGATTCGTCATGGTACCGGGCTGTGAGCCGGGACCGAACAACAAATAGTGTCTGAATATTTTTTTCGATGGTGCGGGCTGCACAGTCGGATAATCGAACGAGACGGTTTGATTCGCAACGACGGTGAGCGCGGGATTGATTACACCGACACCGGCGAGTTCGAGTGTGTATGTGCCAACGGGAACATTCGTAAAAATGTACGTCCCATCGGAAGAAACCAGCGCATCAATCGAACGTCCAGTGGTTCGTAGCACAAGACGCGCACCCGCAGTCGCGTTTCCAATATTGCCACGCACATTACCTGTTTGCAGCGGTGTGATAGTCGGTAGCGGTGTCGCTTCCTGCACAGCGAGCTCGGTACTCGATTCAATTTCGGGCGTGGTTGATGGTGGCGGTGTATCGGTATCCAGAGCAGGTGTAGAATCCGCCGCAACGGTCACAATAATCCATTGTGCAAGACCCGCCGGAAACGGAAACGGAATTGGCGCGCTCAACGATTGGTCGTTGTTATCTACCACGCGACAAAAAAAGTCGAGCCGGTTGTCCGGCGCGCCCCCCGCGACGCTAAATTGAAATTTGCCGTTCGCATCCGTGCGGCGATTCGGGTTGTTGGGGTCATCATCCACAAAGTACGGCGGTTCACCCGTCGGCGGTGGTCCACCATAAATTTTTATTTTTTGATTGGGAACTGGAGCACCGTTCGCATCTTGCACATACAAATACAAGACGCTGTCGTTATGCGGTTCGGATTTGCGTGATTTTTCGGTGAAATTCATTCATTGCTCCAGATTGTTGCTGAAATTGTCGCGATTATAGCACGTTTGAATCTTTCTGCTATTTGGCTTGACGCTGCAATCCCAAGAGACTTAGTACTTCAAACCCAACGCGCGCGGCGAACAATGCCGTAATGCCTGCGGTATCATACGCGGGCGAAACTTCGACAATATCCGCACCGACGAGATTCAAACCGCGCAAGCGATGCAACAGCGCGATCATTTGCTGCGAAGTAAAGCCACCGATTTCGGGCGTGCCGGTGCCCGGCGTGAACGCGGGGTCAACACCATCTACATCAAAGGTCAAAAAGACAGGCGCGTTGCCGACGCGTGCGTGAATCGCGGCGGCGATTTGGTCAACCGTCCAATCCACAATCGCGTCCATCGGCAAAATATCAATACCTAACGCTCGCACATCATCCATGTCTTTTCGTGAAAACAACGGACCGCGTATGCCCACTTGCAAAGAATGATTCACGTCCACCAATTCTTCTTCAATCGCGCGTTTCATAAAACTGCCATGCGTGTACTTGTTTCCAAAATACGTGTCCCACGTATCGAGGTGCGCGTCAATTTGCAACACTGCAACCGAACCACGCGCCGCAGTCACGCCGCGCAGCTCGCCCAGCGCGACCAAATGGTCGCCGCCGTACGAAAGCGGAATCACGCCCGCGCGTACAACTTGCTCATAATGCTTCGCCATCATGTCGAGCGTTTCAAGTGTGTTGAATGGATTGACGGGACAATCGCCCGCGTCGGCGCAGTTCAAAACACGATACGGGTCAATATCCAATACGCGATTGAAGGGACGCAAGAGACTGCTCATTTCGCGTACCGCACGCGGACCAAAACGCGCGCCGGGTCGAAACGACGCGGCGCCATCGAACGGAATTCCATAAATCGCAACATCGAGTCCGCTCAAATCGGTTTGCTGCGGCAAACGCAAAAAGGTGGGACCGCCTGCAAAGCGCGGCGTAATTTGTGCATCGAGTGGATAGTTCATGTGTTACCCCGTTTGGAAAATGAAAGCACGAAACTATAGACGAAGGCAAACGCGGTGTCAATTCTAGATAAATTGTGATTACTAATGATATAATCGTGGTCTATGAACCGAGTCGCCTTGTTATATCACCCGCACAAAGAACGCGCCCGCGAATTGGCGCAGGAATGGCGCGCGGAAATTATTGCGCGCGGCGCGCCCGAACCAATTGTAGCATCTGCTTGGGATGAAGACCATGTTGACCAAGTGTGTCATTCCGTAGATCTAATTTTGACGCTCGGTGGTGATGGTACATTATTGCGCGCGGCGCGCGTCGGTGCGCCGTGTGGAGTTCCCGCGCTCGGAATCAAATTGGGGCATGTTGGTTTTTTGTCAGGACTCTTGCCCGAGGCTCTTTCGCAAAATTTGGATCGTCTTCTCAAGGGTGATTATTGGATTGAAGAACGAATGATGATTCGTGCCCACTGGAAACGCGGCGAACAAGAGATGGGGATGTACGACGCGCTCAATGATGTGGTAGTGAGTCGTGGAAAATTGGCGCGCGTGATTCGCATTGAAGCGGCGGTTGATGGCCAGGTGCTGCATCAATTCGCGGCGGATGGCGCGATTGTCGCAACCGCGACGGGTTCAACCGCGTATTCGCTCGCGGCGGGCGGTCCCATTCTTGCGCCGACGGTTCGCACAATGCTGCTCACACTCATCTCGCCTTATCTTTCACCTATCAATTCTCTTGTCTTGCCTGAAGGCGCGCAGGTTTCACTAAAAGTTCAATCGCCGTACAAACCGATGTTGACGATTGATGGGCAATCCGATTACGAACTGCAAGATGGCGATGTGATTATCACGGAAGCGAGTCCTTTTCCGGCGCGCTTTGTACGTCTTGGTGCCAAGACCTATTTTTATCGCACGCTGATTAATCGCTTGCGCGAGACAGATGATGCCGCGTGAGATGATTGAATAATTAGAAAATATGTGCTAATATCGCCATAGGACAAGTTGAGCAACTTGTCTCACAGGAGCAGCGATATGTTGATTGACCCCCGACTCATCGGTATTGGTGCAGCGATTCTCGCGGCGGTGTTGGCAATCTTTATGCCCGTTAGCAAGCATCGTGTAAATCAGACGCTTGTCGCGGTCATCATCGGCATTTTGATTTTCGCCTCGGCGTTTATATTATTCGATCCGCAGCTTGCCATTCTCGTTGCGGTGGTTGCCACAGTCGTGGTGGTCGGCGGTCGTTTTATCCTTGGAACGATTCGTACCACGATTTATCATAATTTCACACGCTACACGCGGCGCGATTATTGGCAGCGCAAAGTCGGACAAACAATTATTGGTGGAAGTCGGCGGCGACGCTCTTAACAAAAATGAAATGCGGAGCTATCAGCTCCGCATTTTTATTTCAGCATTTCCGTTACCTTGTCCAAAATAATCGAGGCGAGATTTTCCTTGGACATTGGCTCCAAATCCAGCATATCGGCATTTTGAAACAGTAGCGTAGCTTTGACATTGTCACTGCCGAATGTTTGCGGCACAGGATTCGCCACAATCATATCCAATCGTTTGCGCTCCAATTTGCTCGCCGCGTTTTTGAGCAAATCATTCGTCTCTGCCGCAAAGCCAACCACAACGCGCGGCGCGTCTTGCGGCTTTTCTGTTCGAATCTGCGCGACCTCGCCTAAAATGTCATTGTTGCGAACCAAGTGAACAGTTAAATCTTCCATCGCTTCTTTTTTGATTTTTTCATTCGCACTAGATTCTGGGCGAAAGTCGGCGGGCGCGGCTGCCATAATCAAAACATCCGCGCCGCGCATCTGGTCAATCACCGCGCGCTCCAAATCTTGCGTCGAAACGACGTGCGTTACATTCGCGCCATAGGGTAGGGGTAGGTCTTCTATACTTGTAATTAATGAGACTTGGGCGCCGCGCATTAATGCTTCTTCCGTCAACGCGTATCCCATTTTCCCCGATGAATGATTGGAAATGACGCGCACCGGGTCAATCGCTTCGCGCGTTCCGCCTGCGGTGATGATGATTCGTTTCTCCGCAAGCGGACCATTTTTCGAGAGAATGTAGCGCGCAACTTCAAAAATTTCCTCCGGCTCTTTCCAGCACAGTGGGATCCGAAGCTTGGAATTCACGTGACTTGAAGTCGCGGC
>JADMIO011374011.1_pt1 | contig 100754 bp, 103 predicted proteins | sample 8958161 | NCBI WGS metagenome assembly JADMIO01 (sample SAMN16585339, study PRJNA669376) | soil metagenome | isolation source: Crop rotation soil | place: USA: Cullars Rotation, Alabama | collected 2011 | reverse complement strand
CGCGACAACTTGTCCACGTGGAATTCTAAGCTTAGGATCCCAATGTGCTGGAAAGAAAAGCGCAGATCGACAACGCGGAATGAGCGAGATCAAAATCCCGCATATCAAAGTCAAGCCGCCGGGACCCAAGGCCCAGGACTTGATCCGACGCGACGAGCGCTACACCGCGCCGGCTTACGGCCGCGTCTATCCGCTGGCGGTGAAGCAAGGCCGCGGTATGGCGATCGAGGACGTCGACGGCAATCTCTATCTCGATTTCACCGCCGGCATCGCCGTCTCCTCCACGGGGCATTCACATCCCAAGGTGCTCGCTGCGGTAGAAGAACAGGCGCGGCGTTTTCTCCATTATTGCGGCAGCGATTTCTATTACGAGCCGATGGCCCAGTTGGCGGAAAAACTCGCCAAGCTTGCGCCTGGTGCTTCGGAAAAGAAAGTCTTCTTTACCAATTCCGGCACCGAGGCGGTCGAGGCCGCGATCAAGCTTGCGCGCTACGAGACGCGACGGACGCACCTGATCGCGTTTCTCGGCGCATTTCACGGCCGAACGCTGGGCTCGCTCTCGCTGACTGCGAGCCGGGCTACACACCGCGCGCACTTCGGCCCGCTGCTTCCCGGCGTGCATCACGCGCCGTACGGGATGCAGGGTCTCGAAGTCATTGAGAAAGAAATCTTCCGCCACGAGGCGGCGCCGGACGAGGTTGCCGCGATATTCGTCGAGCCCATTCAGGGCGAAGGTGGCTATATCGTACCGCCGGCCGAGTTTCTTCCGGCGTTGGCGGCGCTCTGCCGCCGCCACGGGATCCTGCTCGTCGCCGACGAGATCCAATCCGGCTTCGGCCGGACGGGAAAGATGTTCGCGTGTGAGCACTGGAACATCGAGCCGGACATTCTCTGCGTCGCCAAGGGCATCGCGAGCGGCCTCCCGCTCGGCGCGATGATTGCGCGCAGCGAGATCAGTACTTGGAAGCACGGCAATCACGGCTCGACGTTCGGCGGCAATCCGGTCGCGTGCGCCGCCGCGCTCGCGACGATCGATCTCATTGAAAACGGGCTCATGAAGAACGCCGCCGAAGCCGGCGCTTATCTGAAGGAAAAGCTCGCGCGGCTAAAAACGTCTAGTTCGGCAATTGCCGATGTGCGCGGAATGGGCTTGATGATCGGCGTCGAGTTCGCGTCCTCCGAGGAGCGTGAACGCGTCGTCCTCGCATCGTTCGAAAAGGGATTGCTGCTGCTCGGCTGCGGCGACCGCGTGATCCGCTTCTGCCCGCCGCTGATCGTTACGAACGCGGAAATCGATACCGCCGTGGAGATCTTTTCTTCCGTATTGAAATCGTAGCGCGGTTCCCGAAACGCCCTTACAATTCTATATTCCCCAGGCCCCGCTCAGATGAATATTGGCGCCGTTGACGTACCTCGCGTCCTCAGAAAGTAAGAAGCGAACCGTTGCGACCGCATCGTCGACCGATCCGACGTAGCCCGCCGGGATGCGCTTGGCCATCGCCGCAGTCTCTTCCGCGGGCGCGCTGCCGGTATCGATAAATCCCGGTGAGATCGCATTGACGGTGACACCGTGCGGCGCGGCGACCTTCGCGAATGTGCGCGTGAGCACGAGCACGCCGGTCTTGGCGATATAGTGTGCGGTCAGGTTCGGTTGCGCGATCATCTGATCGGCGTTGGCCATGCTGAAATTGACGATGCGGCCCCATTTGCGCGCCATCATGCCGGGAAGCACGGCGCGGCTAAGATAGAAGACAGGGTGGAGGTTGTCGTCGAACATTGAGTGCCAGCCTTCGATGGTTTCCTTCAATAAGTCCACCCGGTGATACGGCCCGGCGCCGTTGATCAAGGCATCGATGCGCCCCCATTCTTTCTCGACGCGCTCGACCATCGCCGCGGCGGCTTTCGGGTCGGAGACGTCGCATTGCGCCGCGAGGGCCTGAACCCCGCACCGTTTCGCGCGGTCGGCCACTTCGGCCGCCTCGGCGGCGCTCGTGCGATAGCAGATCGCCACGTTCCATCCGGCGCTCGCGAGGTCGAGCACGACCGCGCGCGCGATGCCGCGCGCGCCGCCGGTGATCAACGCGGTCTTAGCTCCCGTCTCGCTCATGAAAGGCTTCTACGCTATACGAAAAACATCCTGAGCTTTGTATTGCCGCACAGAGGTGTAGTTGGCAATATAACAAAGAGGCCGCTGGAGTCATAGGAGGATACGATGCGCCGGATGATCATCGCCGCTCTCTTCTTTGTCGCCGCCGGCAGAGTTTTCGCCGCCGACATCACAGATGCCGAGTTGGCACGCCGCCTGCGCCTGCCCGCGGGATTCGAGATCCATGTCTTCGCGCGCGGCCTCTCCGGCGCTCGCTTCATGACGGTCGGTCCCGATGGCATGATTTACGTCTCACTGCCGGGCTCGGGTACCGTCGTACGGCTCCGGTCTGACAGCGGCGGCACCGCAGGCGCCGAGCGCGTCATCACCGGCCTTGACCGCGCGCACGGCCTCGCCTTTCGGGACGGCAAGCTCTATGTCGCCGGTACGCGGAAAATCTGGCGCGTCGATCAGTTCCGCGCCGACGGCGCGGCGGGGCGGACGACGGAGATCGTCTCGAACCTGCCCGACGGCGGCCACTCGACGCGCACGATCCTTTTTGGCGCCGACGGGAAGCTCTACGTCTCGATAGGCTCCTCGTGTAACGTCTGCAAAGAGAAGGATCCGCGCAGAGCGGCGATCGTCCGGTACAATCCGGACGGAACCGGCGAGGAGATCTTCGCTACCGGCCTGCGCAACTCGGTCGGCATCGCGTGGCATCCGGTAACCAAGGAGCTCTGGGGTACCGACAACGGCCGCGATTTGCTCGGCGACGATTTGCCGCCGGAGGAGATCAATATCATCCGGCAGGGGAAAAATTACGGCTGGCCCAATTGCTTCGCCGACCGCGTGCCCGATCCCGAGTTCGGCAGCGAGGAAATCTGCCGCAAGACGGAGCCGCCGCTGGTGAAGATTCAGGCCCATTCGGCGCCGTTGGGGCTTGCGTTCTATACGGGCAAGCAATTCCCGGAGCAATACCGCGGCGATCTCTTCGTCGCGCTGCACGGCTCGTGGAACCGGAGCAAAAAAACCGGCTACAAAGTCATCCGCACCAGGCTGGCCAATGGTAAACCCGCCCCGCCTGAGGATTTCATTACCGGCTGGCTTAGTCAGGAAAACGGAGCGGATACCGTCTGGGGCAGGCCGGTCGACCTCGTCGTTGGCGGCGATGGCAGTCTTTATCTTTCGGACGATGCCGGAGGACTCATCTACCGCATCAGCTATCAAAAGAAATAGTCTCGCACGCTCTAGCGTGGCAGCCACGCGCAAAAATCGCTGCTGGAGTCTGCTGGCACGGTTGTGGTAAAAACAGGTCATGGAAGCCGATCCGCTCAGCATAACCGCTGTTCCGGCGCTTAGGCGGCCGGTGTTGGTGCTCGCCTTCGGCGGCTGGAGCGACGCGGGCGCCTCGGCGACGACTTCCGTACGGTACCTCTCCGAGCAGGTGATGGCGACCAAGTTCGCCGCGATCGATGCGGAGGACTTCTACGATTTCTCCCTCCAGCGGCCCCAGGTGCGGCTCGCCGACGGCCTGCAAAGGGAGATTCACTGGCCGACGTACGATTTCCACCACGGCGCCGGCATGGGCATCGAGCGAGATTTCGTCTTCGGTATCGGCGGAGAGCCGCATCTTCGCTGGCGCGGGTTCTCCGAGACGATGCTGCGCGTCGTCCGGGAATGCAAGATCGAGCTCGTCGTCACGCTCGGCGCTTACCTTGATGAGGTCCTGTACACGCGGCCCGTGCCGCTCACGGGCTTCTCGACCGACGCCCAGCTCATGAACGAGCTCGAACTGCTGCCGTCGCGCTATCAGGGCCCGACGGGCATTATCGGCGTTCTCGGGGATGCGTTTCGGCGTAACGGTGTGCCGCACCTGAGCCTGTGGGCGACGCTGCCGCATTATCTCTCCGCCACGCCGAATCCGCGAGGCTCGCTGGCGCTGGTGCTGAAGCTCACGCAGTGGCTCGGGCTCCGCGTCGATATCGGGCCGCTCGAGCGCGCCGCCGCCGATTTCCAGAACAAGGTCAATGAAGCCGTCAACAACGATGCCAACCTGTCGGCGTTTATCCGCGAGCTGAAGAAGCGCGAGTTCGAGCAGTGAAGCTCTCCGTCGTGATGCCCGTCTACAACGAGGCGGCCACGCTCGAAGAAGCCATCGCGAGGGTGCAGAGCGTCCGTTTTCCGAAAGAGATCATCGCCGTCGACGACGGCTCGACCGACGGCAGCCGCGACATTCTGCATCGGTTCGCGGCGGGGGCGATCGCCGCCGGTGCTTCCGATACTTTCAAAGTGGTGCTGCAGCCTTTCAATCAGGGGAAGGGCGCCGCGCTTCGAACCGGCATAGCGCATGTGACGGGCGAAGTGGTGATCATCCAGGACGCCGATCTCGAATACGATCCCGCCGACTACGACCGGCTGCTGGAGCCGATCCTCCAAGGCAAAGCGGACGTCGTCTACGGCACGCGCTTTGCCGGCGGCGGTCCTCACCGCGTGATGTTTTTCTGGCACTACATCGGCAACAAAATGCTGACGCTGTTTTCCAACGCGCTCACGAACCTGAACCTCACCGACATGGAAGTCGGCTACAAAGTTTTTCGCGCCGAGGTCATCAAGCGCATCAGGATCGAATCCGAGCGCTTCGGCTTCGAACCCGAAGTCACGATGAAGGTTGCGAAAATGGGCTGCCGCGTCTACGAAGTGCCGATATCCTACTACGGCCGCACCTACGCCGAGGGAAAAAAGATCACCTGGAAGGACGGCGTCTCGGCGCTGTATTGCTTGATCCGGTTTTGGTGGAAGGACTGATCGCTATCCCCTGATCCCCTCGCTCCACAAATCTTCCATATAATCCTTCAGCGCTTCTTTGAGAGGGAACTGCGGCTCATATCCTAATTCCGTCTTCGACGCGCTCAAATCCAACGGGTATTCCGCGTGGCTTTCGCTCGCCGCGCCCGACACGCTGACTTCCAGCTTCGGCACGATCTCGCGCGCAGCTTTGGCGAGGTCGTCCGCCTTCGTCACCACGCCGCTGCCGGCGTTGTAGATGCGTTGCTTCGGCGCTTTCGCCGCGCAGGCGAGGTCGATCGCGAGCGCAACATCTTTCGCATAGACGTACTCGTTCGAGAAATAAACTTTTCCGTCGAGCGCGAACGGCGCGCCTTTGATGAGCTTGAGCGCGAGGTCGCGCATGACCATGCCGACGGTCGAGCCGCCGACGTAATGGCCGCGGCCGAAGACGCCGGCCGGGCGGATGATCACGGTGTCGAGGTTGTACTGGTGCGTGTAGGAGTGGATCAGCTGCTCCGAGCAGATCTTCGTCGTCGTGTAGAGATTGTGTCCGCCGGTCGGCGCGTCCTCGTTGATCGGCGCTTTGATTTTCTCTCGATCGTACACGCCGAAGGTGCTCACATAGACGACGCGGCGCAAGCGGCGCAGCCGCGCGGCCTCCAGGGTATGGATCGTCGCGAGAATATTATTCGTTGCGCCCGTATAGGAATTTTCCGCGACGCGCTTGCCGATAAGGCCGGCGGTGGCGACGACGGTGTCGATGTTGGAGCGCTCGAGCGCGCTCAACAGCGCCGGCAGATCGCGCATGTCGGCGGCGACGATCTCCGCGCGGTCGCGGCCGACGATCTTGTCGATGTAGTCGCGGTTCGGCGAAAGGTCGTAAATGACGACTTTGTTGCCGGCGTCGGCGGCGCGCTTCGCGAAATGACAGCCGATCAGCCCGGCGCCGGTGATGAGGACATTCATGCGAGTAACCTCCTGGTGATCCAACCTTAGGCCAGCCTGCGCTATGCGTCAATTGCTCTTGCCATCGACGCTGTTTTAAGGCTAGCTTCTATCCGCTGGAAAGGAGACCGCCATGAGGATGATCGCCAAAGCCGCGGCCGCATCGCTTTCGCTCATTCTGCTGCTTATCGTTGCCTCGCTCGCGGACGCGCAGTCGATCAAGATCAGGGTCGGCCGAACGACCGGCGGCAGCGGCTTTCACATCCCGTCGTACGTCGCGATCGACAAGGGCTTCTTCAAGAACGAAGGCCTCGACGCCGATTTCATCGCCGCGACCGCCGGGGTGCTGGTGCGCGCGACGATCGCCCGCGAGATCGAGTTCACGCCGATACCCGGCGGCGGCTCCGAGGCGATGCTCCAGGGAGCGCCGATCGTCTTCATCGTCGGCGAGTCGCTGATCTCGCAGTGGACGCTCACGACCACGCCCGACATCAAACGCGTCGAGGACCTGAAGGGCAGGACGCTGGGACTCGGCCGCCCCGGCTCGGCGGATTACAGCGAGCTCGTGATAGTGCTGGGCAAGAATTTTAAGATGGAGCCGGGCAAGGACTATAAAGTTATCAGCTTCACCGGCGAGCCCGACCGCGTCGCGGCGCTGATACAAGGCTCGATCCAGGGCGGTGTGCTCTCGTTCCCGCACGCCGCGCGCGCCGAGAAAGAAGGCATGAAAATTCTAGTGCGCACCGGCGACTACCTGCCGCGCCTCGGCGGGACATTCCTGACGCACAAAGACTTCATCAAGGAGAAGCGCGAGGTCGTAAAGCGCTTCATCCGCGCAATGGTCAAGGCCGAGGACTACATCAAGGCGAACAAGCAGGGGACGATCGATGTCATCGCGAAATATTTCGAGATCAAAGACCCGAAGGTGAACGAGAGCATCTACAAGCAGGTCTTCGACAAGTATAGTCCGGAGATGCCCGCGAACCTGATCCGCGACCTCTTCGAGTCGCGCACCACGCCCGAGCTCGGCTGGCCGAAGGGCAAGCCGCTGCCTGACCCGGAGCAATTCGTCGACCGGGGGCCGCTGAACGAAGTGCTGAAGGAGATGGGAAGGACGCCGGGGAAGTAATTCAGAAAGTCTTCGCCGTCTCCGGACGCCAGCTCGCGAGGCGCGATTCCAATCGCTTGACCGCGAGCGTCAGCACCAGCGACAGCGCCATGAAGATGGCGACGCCGACGAAGACGACATCGATCTTGTAGTTCGTCGCCGCGGAGGCGATCATGTAGCCCAGCCCGCGCGACGAGCCGAAAAATTCGCCCACGACAACGCCCAGAATCGCGCGCCCGATCGCAAGCCGGAGTCCCGCGATGATGTACGGCAGCGAATTCGGCACGACGACGACCTTCATCAATTGCCATTCGCTCGCGCCGAACGAGCGCACGACGTTGACCAAAACACGGTCGACGTTTTTCACGCCGACGTACGTATTGATCAGCAGCGGAAAAACCGCGCCGGCGAAGACGACGGCGATCTTCGACCAGATGCCTATGCCGAACCAGAGGATCAGCAGCGGCAGAAACACGATGCGCGGCGTCGCGTTGAAAGCGGTGACGTACGGGTCGAGCAGCGCCTCCAGCGTCTTCGACCGACCCATGATGATTCCCAGCGGCAGGCCGACGGCGATCGAGAGTCCGAGGCCGGCGACGAATGCGAGCGCGCTGACGTAGAAATGTTTTTCCAGCTCGCCGCTGCCGAGGAGCTGCCAGAAGGCCGCGGCGACGGCCGAAGGCGTCGTAAAAAACAGCGCCATACCGCGCGGCAGCGTGTACCAGAGCGGGACCGACTGCCAGACGAGCAGCAGCGCGGCGATAAAGCCGACGCCGAGGATGTACGGCTCCCGCTCGAGGTAAAATTTTTTCAACGCCATTACCGCACTTCCTCGCCGGCGCGCCAGGGCGCGAGCGCGGTTTCGAGCCAGCGCATGCCTTCGGTCAAGATCACCGCAATTACCGAGAGGATGAGAATGCCGACGAACATGTCCGGCAAGCGGTAGGTGTCGCCGGCCTGCGAGATCGCGAAGCCGATGCCTTCCGATGCGGCGTAGAATTCGCCGACGATGATGCCGACGAGCCCGCGGCCGATGGCGATGCGCGCCGCCGCGGCGAGATAGGGAAGCGTGCTCGGAAGGATGACTTTGACGTAGAGATCCTTTTCGCGCCCACCGAATGCGCGCACGACGCTGATCAGCAGCGGATCGGTCGACTTCACGCCGGCGAAGACATTGAAGACGAACGGAAACACCGCCAGCAGAAACACCAGCACCGCCTTGCCGGTAAGGCCGACGCCGAAGAAGATAATCAACAGCGGCGCGACCGCGACCAGCGGGCTCGCGTACATCGCCGTTAGAAACGGATCGAGCGCGTATTCCATGCGGCGATTCCAGCCCATGACGATGCCGAGCGGTATGCCGACGGCAACCGCAGCCGAGAAGCCGAGAACGAACGCGCGGCTGCTGACGCCGAGGTCGTGCCACAGCTTGCCGGTCGCGATCTGATCGCGGAACGCGGCCGCGATGAGCGACGGCTTGGTGAAGAAGAAAGGATTCAGCGGAATGACATACGTCAGCAGCAGCTCCCACGCGGCGACGAGAACGACGAGCGACGACAAACCCAGAATCAGCCGCCGGTGGTCGTTGTAGAATTCCCGCGGGCGCATATTATTTCTTTTCCACCAGCTCTTCCTTGAGAATGTCCCAGATGCGCGATTTCAGCTCGTTGAACTCCGGCGTGAGCCGCATCTCGTAATCGCGCGGGCGCGGCAGCTGGACCGTTAGGATTTGCTTGATCCTGCCGGGCCGCGCGCTCATCACGATGACGCGGTCGCTGAGGTAGGCCGCCTCTTCGATGCTGTGCGTGACGAAGAGCACCGTCTTCTGCGTTTTTTCCCACACCTGCAAAAGCTCGCTCTGCATCAGATCGCGCGTCTGCGCGTCGAGCGCGGCGAACGGCTCGTCCATCAAAAGCACCTCGGGATCGGTGGCGAGCGCGCGCGCGAGCCCGACCCTCTGTTTCATACCGCCGGAAAGCTCGTGCGGATAGTGGCTCGCGAAGCCCGCGAGCCCCGCCATGTCGATCAGCTCCGCCGCGCGCCGGCGCCGCCGCTCGGCGTCGACGCCCTTCAGCTCCAGCCCGAGCTCGACGTTGCCGAGCACGGTGCGCCAGGGCAGCAGGCCGAACTCCTGGAATACCATCGCGCGGTCCTGGCCTGGGCCTTCGATGCGCCTGCCGTTCAGCTCCATCACGCCCGCATCCGGTCGAACGAGCCCCAAAAGTATATTGAGGAAGGTGCTCTTGCCGCAGCCCGACGGGCCGACGATGCTGACGAACTCGCCTCTGGCGATGTCGAGCGAGAGATTCTGTAGCGCGGTGACGGGATCGCGATTTTTCGGACGGAAGGTGAGGCTTACGTCTCGCGCCTGGATGCACGGCCGCATGGCGTCCACGCGCGCTAATCTACACAAAAGCCGCGCCGCTCCACAAGAAGAAAGCGCCGTTGCCCGCCCTTGAAAACAGCCGTGGCGGCGCGGTATAAAATCAATCAGCGCAGGAGGAGAAATCTATGAAGATTAAGAAGGTCTACCATATCGGCTTGCCGGTCAACGACCTCGACCGCGCGACGAAATTCTACAGCGAAGTCCTCGGCATGAAATGCACCAAAGTCGGCTTCGACGTCGACAGCGGCGGTCCCTACAAGGAAGTCTACGGCATGTATCCGTCGATCTCGCGCCTGTTCTGCGAGGACGGCATGTGCCTCGTCCTCTTCCAGCGCCCCAAGCCGATCGAGCGCGGCGACTTCGACGACGGCACGGCGCACATCGCGCTCCAGACGAGCAAGGAAGATTTCGACAACGCGGTGGGCGAGCTGAAAAAGGCCGGCGTCAAAGTGCTCATCGACAAGCCGGTCGCGCGGCCGACGGGGCGGGGACTCTACTTCTACGATCCCGAGGGCAACTACATCCAGCTCCAGTGCCCGGAGTGATTCGAAAACCGATCCCAAAAAATCAAAGTGAAAGCTACGAAAGGTGAAAGCGGCGAGCCGCTTTCACCTTTTTTATTTTCTCTATCGGGCGGCTACGCGCGAGGCCGTGTGCGGCTCGACGATCCAGTCCCAAGAACGCAGAGTACGCCCGTCTTTGAGCGTAATCCCGCGCGCGTTGGTCGGGTGGATGCCGTCGTATTCGCTGAAGGTCACGGCGATTGAAACGATTCCGAGGCGCTGTGCCTGAACTACTTCGCCAGGCTGCGAGACACCGTCGCCGTTTTGGTCGAACCACACGCTGATGCCGTCCAGCTCGGAGCCGGAAAGAACCCCGTCGTCGTTGTCGTCGAGCCCCCGGAGCGCGTCGTAGCCGGTGCGCCAGAAAATCTGAAACGTGTAGCCGCCGAACATCTGCCTCGCCGATTCAATGCGCCCGCTCTCGTCCGGGTCCCAAACGAGAAAACCCAGCTCCGGCTTGACCCACGGCCAGGTCTCGCGCGGCCCGTAGCCCCGCAGGTCGAAATCGACTGCTTTGTCGGAGTCGAGGAGGTCGGCGATATATAATAGCGGCTGAAGCGAGAAAACGATCGGCGTGATCAAACTGGAGGGCGGCAGCCTTCGAAAAAAGGCGACTGCTGCCTCGGCGTCAGTGAGATCTTTTTTTTCCTTTTCCGAAAGAGGCTCTTTAGCGCCGCGGGAAAGCCGTACAATTCCAGAGGCAGCTTCGTATGCGGTGATATCTTTAATTCCAGACATCGGCTGTTCCCGTAATCTGGAATCTTTAACCATCGCGAACCTAAACGCATTCGTGTATTCGTTGCGAACCTTTTTCATGTTTATATCTTGTAGTGCGATGGGTATGGAGATTGGCTTTTCTTGCTGTCTCCATTTCCAAAATTCTTCGAGAAGAGAAGCAAGGCCCAAGTGATAATTAGCAGTTTCCGGATCAAGACGTATCGCCTCGTTGAAGCTTTGGACCGCTCGGCTGGCATGGTCCAGCAGCTGTTGATCGGAGAGCTTCGCCGCGGCGACTTTCGATGCTCTATAGTGAACCTTGTCTGCCATCCATTGATCAGCGGGCAGTAGCCGTCCTCCGGGATCGCTGTAGTCTAAAAACGCAGGTGCTTGGTCCTGTTGGGAAGAAAACGCCAAGTAGTGAATTCGCGCTAGCGTGTAATGGGCGTCGGCTTCATCGCGGTGTTTGGCTAAATAAGTCTCGGCGTTTTTTACGAGTCGATCGATCGGTGTCATTTCCGGTGCGATAAACCGAGCTGTCGCTGCTTTTTCGAACGCAAGGAACAACAACAACGCCAATGAAGCGCTTAAATATTTCGTCATTGTTATTTCCCCGCCAATCTCCGCGCGACCGTAATAAATCCCGTGTGCGCGACCATGCGGTGCTGCGGGCGCATGCTCATCTCTTTGATGTGCCAGTAGCGGAAGAGCGTCTCGAAGGTCTCGACGGCGGCGAAGCCGCCGTGGCCGCGGATCGAATCGACGAGCGTCTTCACCTGGATCACCGTCGGCAGGTAGCTGAGCAGGATGCCGCCGGGACGGAGCGACGCCCAGGACTTTTCCGTCACCTGCCAGGGCTCGGGCAGATCGAGGATGACGCGGTCGACGTCGGTATCGTCGAGTGCTTCGGCGACATGGCCGAGCTTGAGCGTCCAGTTCTCGGCCGCGCCGTAGTAGCGCGCGACGTTTTCCTTTGCCATACGCGCGAAGTCGTCGCGCAGCTCAATAGAGACGAGCTTTCCCGACGGGCCGAGCGCGCGCAGCAGCGCAACGGTGAGCGCGCCGGCGCCGACCCCGGACTCGACCACGGTCAGTCCCGGCTGAATGTCCGCCCAGACGAGGATCGAGCCGATGTCCTTGGGATAGATCACCTGCGCCTGGCGCGGCAGATTCGGAATCAGCTGCGCGAGCGTCGGGCGAAAGACGAGGAACGTATCGCTCAGCGACGAGCGCACGAGCGTGCCTTCGTCGCGGCCGATCACTTCGTCCGCGGCGAGCTTGCCGTCGCGAATTTTGATTTCTTTGCCGGCGGCGAGCCGCCGGAGATATTCGCGCTCTTTGCGGTCGATGAATATGACCGTCTCGCCGTCGCGCAGCGGGCCACTCGGGTTCATGCGCTCTCCATGAGAAGAATGAGCAAACGTAAAGCAGCGATGCGATGAAGTCAATGTAAACGGAGTCGAGAGTTATATGAAGCGGCATGGCCGGCGATTTTCTGTTGGCTTTTAAAATCTCGGGTGGTAGCTTCCACGCATGGCGGAACCCGCGCTCATCCAGCACCATCACGTCGAGGATTGGCACACGCCGAAGGGGCGTGCGATCCGCGAAGTCATCTTCGGCATGAACGACGGCCTCGTGACGACGATCGGCTTCTTGGCCGGCGTCACCGGCTCGATCGCGCAGATACGCTATATCCTTCTCGCCGGTATGGCGCAGATCGTCGCGGGCGCGGTCTCGATGGCGCTCGGCGCCTATCTCGCCACCAAGTCGCAGCGCGAGTTCTTCCACTCCGAGATCGAGCGCGAGAAGTGGGAGATCGAAAAGATGCCGGAGAAGGAGGCGCAGGAGATCCGGGAGATCTACGGCGCGATGGGCTTCACGCGGCCGGAGCAGGAGATGATCGTCAACCGCGTCATGTCGAACAAGGATCTGCTCCTGCGCTTCATGACGCGAGAGGAGCTCGGTCTTTTCGAGGAGCATCTCGACGAGCCGGTGCAGGTCGCCGGCACGATGGGGGTTTCCTTCGTGGCCGGCGCGCTGCCGCCGATTATCCCGTATTTTTTCATGAGCAATGCCCGGACGGCGATCTGGGCGGCAGTTCTCGTATCGGTCGCGTTTCTATTCGCCGTCGGTACAGCTAAGACGCGCCTTACGAAGACGAACGCGCTGCGCTCCGGACTGGAGACGACATTCTTGGGCGTCGCCGCGTGCGCGATCGGCTACATTCTGGGCTGGGTCGCGGAAAAATTCATTTAGCGACGTATTTGCGGAAGCCGCGGATACCGAGCTCGTCCGTTAAATCCTTGATTTCCTGCGAGCGCCGAATGTCCGCGACGAGGATCGCGTCCGGCGTGTCTACCACGACCGTGTTTTGCATGCCGACGAGCGCGACTAGCCGGCCGTCGGAAGAATATACGAGACAGTTGCTCGAGCGGAACGGGAAGTTCGGCCCCACTCCGGCGTTGCCGGACCTTTTCTTCGGCAGCATCCGGTGGAGCGCATCCCAGTTGCCGACGTCGTTCCAGCCGAAGTCCGCCTCGATCGTCATGACTTTGTCGTCCGATCCGGCCTTTTCCATAATGGCATAGTCGACCGATACGTTCGGCATCTTCCTGTACTCGCGCTTGAGCGCCGCGCGGGCGGCGGGGGACAGGCCGGCGAGGCTGCGGCCGTGCGCGATCGCGGCAATGGCGTCAAGCCTGCGCGCGACGTGCGGCGCGTAGCGGCGGAATGCCGCTAGAAAGCTCGCGACGCGCGCGACGAAGATGCCGCTGTTCCACAGCGCGCCGGAGGCGATCAGCTTGCGCGCCTCGGGCGCCGGCGGCTTTTCGACAAAGCCCCGGACGCGGCGCGTAGGCGCGCCGCGTCCGCCTCTCGCTTTTACGATATAGCCGTAACCCGTTTCGGGGTACACGGGGCGAATGCCGAGCGTGACGAGCGCGTCGGTTTCAGCGGCGACAGCGATCGCTTTTTGCAGCGTACGGGCAAAACGGCGCGCGTCGGATATCCAGTGATCGGCGGGCAGGATCGCCGCGATCGCTTCGGGATCGCGCTCGAGGAGCTCGACCGCGGCGAGACCGCTGCAGGGCGCAGTATTCTTTCCCAGCGGCTCGACGAGGAAGTTGCGCTTAGGCAGCATTCGCAGCTCGCGGCGCATCGCGCGCTGCTGCTCCTCCACCGCGACGATGAGAATGTTGCGCCGGCCGAAGACCGGCGTCAGCCGGTCCACGGTCTCACGCACGAGGCTTTTCGACGTGAGCAGCCGCAGCATCTGCTTCGGACGGCTCGGACGGCTCAGCGGCCAGAAGCGGCTTCCTTTGCCGCCGGCCATGACGACGGCGAAAAACTCGGGCTTCATTGTTCGACCCCGATGGGTTAGATACCATTAAAGCCGCGATAAAGCGATGAACCATCCGACAACCTGGATCGTGCCCGCGGACATTCGCGCGATTCGTCTCGACGCATTCGTGCGCCGGTGCCTGCCGCATCTCTCGTCGAGAGAAGCGCAAAAAGCCATAGAGGCGGGGGCCTTCTGGTTCGCCGGCCGCCGCGGCCGTAAAGGCGACAGCCTCTCCGGCGGCGATCGAGTGATTTTCCGCGGCGACTCCCACTGGCTTGCGACCGCGCCGCCGGCCGAGCCGGACCTCGGCATCGTCGTCCGCTACGAGGACGACGCAGTCATCGTAGTCGACAAGCCGGCCGGCATCGCGACGCACGGCTTTTCGGGCCGCGAAAAGCGCAGCCTCGCCAATTTTCTCTCAGCCGCGCGCCCGGCTCTCAGCGGTGTCGGCCGGAGCCCATGGGAGCCGGGGCTGATCAATCGCCTCGATCGGGGCACCTCGGGACTCGTTCTCGCTGCCAAAGATCAGACGTCGTTCGAAAGCCTGCGCGCGCAATCCGAGGCCGGGGGAATCAAAAAAACGTATTGGGCGTTGGTGTGGGGCGTCGCCGACGAAACCGGGACGATTGCGGTTCCGCTCGCGCACGATCCGAAAGAGCGCGGGAAGATGAGGCCGGTTGCGAAGCAGGATGAAAAGCGCCGGACGCGGAGCTGGCCCGCGTCGACGCGGTTTCGCCGCCGCTTGAGCGCGCGCGGCTTCAGTTTGCTTGAAATCGAGATCGCGCGCGGCGTCACGCATCAGATCCGCGCGCATTTGCAGAGCGCGGGTCATCCGATCGCCGGCGATCCGCTTTACGGCGGCAAACAGCGCGATGTGTTCGGTCTCGGGCGGCAGTTTCTGCACGCGCAAGCGATCGAATATCGCCACCCGGCGGAAGCCCGCACCATCCGGGTGGAATCGCCGCTGCCGGATAATTTGAAACGCGTGCTGGCGGATTTGGGAATGCCGGTGTGATGCGCGGGATCAGCTCGCCGCCGCCTTGATGCCTTTTTCCTTCGCGCAGGCGGCGCAGTAGTTCACCTGGTTCACCGGATCTTCGACGAGTCCCTCGTCGAGGTTGTGCGCGATCCGCTTGCAGGAAAAACAGATGTAATAAACTCCGTCGATGCTCTTGTTGATCTTCTCGCGGTTCAGCACTCTGCCTTTGAGCTTCTCGACCCGAATACCGAGCAGCTCTTCGTAATTCTTTTTGATCTTCAGCCGGCCGGCTTCGTCGCTCGCAAGCCCTTGCTCTTCCGGCTCGTCCTGGTTGTGTTCGTCGAGCGCGCTTGCGTTGCGCAGTTTTGCGGTCGATGTTTTTTTCTTCACCCGTGCCATGATTGGACTGTCTCCTAAATCCGAAAGCCGGCGAGTCGAGGACTGCCGGCTTGCAGTTTCATAATTGTCATAGGATTTCCGGTTGTCAATAGAAAGAGTCAGTAACGCCGGCCTAGCGATTTGAGTCCTTCCCATGCCTCCCCGTTGCTCGGCTCCATCGCCAGCACCTCGCGGTAGCGAAGCTCGGCTTCGCGGGTCCTGCCGAGGCGCGTCAGCGCGCCTGCCTGCAGCACTCGCCATCCGCTGTTCTTGCGCTGGCGCAGCAGCGCCTCCTCGAGCGTCTTGACGGCATCGTCCCAGCGCCCGAGCTGCACATACGCGTTGCCGAGGGTGCCGTAGAGAATCGACGACTCTTCGCCTTCCGGCGCCGCGCGCGCGGCCTCGAGCAGCGCGACGGCGCGGGAATAATTTTTTCGCACGACTTCCAGCCGGCCGAGCGCGAGCAGGACGGCTGCGTGCTTGGGCTGCAGCGCCTCGGCCTTGCGCAGCCACGATTCCGCTTCGTCGACGCGATTGCGCTGGAGCTCGACGGTTCCGAGTCCGAGGTACGGAATAATCTCTTTGGGGTTCGCCTCGATCGCCTTCAGGTAAACCTGTCTCGCTTCACCGGTGTAAAGATCTTCCGCCAGCGCCATGACCTTTTTAACTTTGCGGCTGTCGAGTGCGATGACGATCTGCGCCGCCCGGGTGGCCTCGGCGGTCTTGTCCTGCGCGGCAAGAATCTGCGCGCGCAGCAGATGATAATCGGCGTTCGCCTGATCGACCGCCAGCGCTTGCTGCACTTCGGCGAGCGCGCGGTCGTCCCAGCCGCTCGCGTGCAGCGCCTCGGCGATAAGGTAACGCCGCCGCGCGGGCGCGACCGGCGCGTCGGCGGCCCACGGCGCCGGCGTCACGTGCGGCTCCATAATCTTGCGGTTGAGCTCCGATGTGTTCGCGCCGAGGCTCCGCGGCGCGGAGAATTCCAGGCGCGCGTTGTCGTCGGTATTGTACTCGGCGCCGTCCGCGAGCTTCAGCAGCTCCGGCCGTCCCATGCGGTAAAAGCCGAGAACGGAATAGGCGTCGGAGAGCCCGAGATCGTGGAAATCGTCACGGAGGACCTCGTTGCTCGAAAAGAATTTCTGCGCGCGCGCATAATCGAAGCGCAGCTCCTTCTGGCTGCCGACGAGGACGAAGTCGGTCTCCTGAAGATTCCACACCGAGACATGCGGAAACGCCTCGGCGAACGTGCGCAGCACCATGCGAAAATCGTCCGGCGACATGGAGTAGTTATGCAGCCACTGCGCGAAGACGCCGTCGGGCGTGAGCTTTTGCCGCGCGGTCGCGTAAAAATCGCGCGTGAACAGGCTCGCGATGCCCGCGATCCACGGATTGGAAGGCTCTGAGATAATGAGGTCGTAGTGGCGCGGCACAGCCATCAAATAATTCCGGCCGTCCGACGGGATCAGCCGCACGCGCGGATCTTTGAGAATGTTGCCGTTCTTTGCGCCGAAATAAGCTGCGGCCTCGGCCATCGCCGGCTCGATCTCCAGCACGTCGATCTTATTCACCGGGAATGTACCGACCGCTTTGACGGTCATGCCGGTGCCGAGGCCGATGACGGCCACGTCGCGCGCATCGGGCTGGAGCAGCATCGGTAGATAGCCCGTCATGAGCATCGTGAGCGCGTCGCCGTAAGATCCGTCGACTTTACCGTTGGTTTTGAAATAGCGATAATTCTTGAAGCGCGTCTCATGCACGCTGACCGTCGCGGTGAGACCCTCGCGGTAATAGAGCAGACGATCGCGGTGCATCTCCTCGAGTCGAAGCGAATCCGTCGGGATCGGCTTGTAGCGCTTGGCGTACACCGTGACGCCGCTCGTCATCACGACGGGATCCCAATGCGTAAAGCGCAGCCCGAAAGCCACCAATGCGGCGGTGAGGGCTCCGCCGATCGCAAGACGAAAGCTTCTGCCGGGGCGCGCGTCGCCGATCAGCAGTGAGCAGCCGACCGCAAGATTCAGGATACCGCCGATAACGACGCTGTGCTGGATGCCCACGAGCGGCAGCAGGACGAAGCCGCCGGCGAAGGCGCCGCCGATCGCGCCGAGCGTGTTGCTGGCGTATGTGGTTCCGACGCTGCTGCCCACGCGGTAGATATTTTGCGTGAAAAGGCTCACCACGAGCGGAAACGTCATGCCGAGCAGCAGCGCGGGTATGAACATCACCGCGAACGCGAGCAGCACCTGGATGCCGAGAAAGAGCGCGAAGGAATCGCCGAAACTCTCGTGCAGCCGGAGAAAAACGAGCGGCAGCTTCTCGAACATCGGAATCGTCGCCACTGCGGTGATGCCGACGCTCAGCTCGACGACGCCGAACGCCGTGATGCTGACCGGCTGGCGGCCGAAGACGCGCGCGTAAAGATAGCCGCCCGCCGCGAGGCCGACGAGAAACGTGAGCAGCATCGTCGTGAACGAATAGACCGAGCCGCCGATCACGAGCGTCAGCGCATGTGTCCACGCGTTTTCATAAATCATCGCCGCCGCGCCGGATAACGCGATCGAGGCGAGGAGCAGCCATTCCGTCGGCGTGCGGCGTCCGGGCGCGACTTCGGCCCGTTCACCGGCGGATTCGGCCGCTTCGCCATACGGCGCGAGGCTTAACATCATGACGATGACGGCGATGACGATGTTGCCGATGGCCGCCGTATAAACCGTGCTGCTGAGCCCCACCTGCGGAATGAGATAGTAGCCGGCGAGCGCGCAGCCGAAGACCGCGCCGAGCGTATTCGTCGCGTATAGATCGCCGACACGCTGGCCCAGGTGGCTCTTATTGCGGACGAAAACCTGACTCAGCACCGGCAGTGTCGCGCCCATGAGGAATGTCGGCACCGCGAGCAGGAGAAACGCGAGAATGAAAAGGACGATGTTGAACGCGCCGGGCGAGAGCTCGTATAGCCAGAAGAGCGGCGCGTAGATTCCGCGCGCAGCGTAGAACAGCGACGGCGCTACGAATCCGTAAACGCCGACGCCGAGCTCCAGCGCTCCGTACAATCGGAGCAGGTTTCTCCGCTGCTCGGCGAGCCGTCCGAAGATGTAGCTGCCGAGCGCGAGGCCGGCCATGAAGGCTGCGAGCACGGTCGCCACGGCGTAGGCGGTGCTGCCGAAAATCTGCGTCAGCATCCGCATCCAGACGACCTCGTAGACGAGGGCGGCGGCGCCGGAGAGAAAGAAGCAGAGAAACAGAGCGGGAATCATCGAGGAATGGCGGCGATCAGCGCCGGAGTTCGAGCCCGAGCCACACGGTCGCCGCGGCGATGACGAGGAGCGGCAGCGACGAGCCGCGAACCCGCTTCGCTATCGAGTCGAGCTCGGCCGGGGTGATCGCGTCTCCGCCGTCGTAGCGCCGCACGAAGCGGAGCGCAACGCCCATGCTTTGATAAGTGCTGAGCAGGATCAATATAAATGCAAGAACGAGCTTCCAGCCGAGCGTGGCGCCGAACGCCTGCGCGAAAGAGCCGCGATAGGCGTCCTTCAAGTCCGTCACCTGGATCGCGCCCGTGAGAACCAGCACGCCGAGCGCGCCGCATTGCACGGGGTTGTAAATTTTGAGGCTCCGTCCCAGGAGTTTGAGCCGCGATTCATGGCTTCGCACGGCCGCATAGCTCGGGAAGACGATCGTCCAGAGTCCTGCGACGGCGCCGAGATAGGCGGTGAGCGCAATGAGATGCAGTGTGGAGGCGATCATCCCCAGGCGAACGAACCCTTTTTCGCGGGGCGTCCCGGCGCGTCGTAGTTATCACCGAGCTCGGCGAACCGGGCTTTGATCTTTTCGAGCCCCTGGCGCCGGCGGTTCTCGAATTCGCGCAGCTCCTTCGCTCGCTTCTCGCGGAATTCTCTCAGCTCATGCTCACGGCGGGCGCGAAACCCCGTCTCGTCTTTCTCCCACCCTTCGTAAAAATCCTTCAACAACGTGCGGATCTGATAGTTCACGTTATCGCGGACGACCATCGACTTGTGGCAGTGCGGGCACCAGAGGACGTTGCCGACCATGAAGCGCCCGACGGGAAAATCGAAGCTTTCATTGCATTTGTAGCAGCGGAGCGGTATCGACCAACTATCGGCAGGCGGAAGCGGCGGTTCGATCGTCTCCGCGTCTTCCAGCGTCTCGACGGCTGCCGGAGCAGTTGATTCGGCCGACATCGCGACGCCCGCCGCGGCCTCGCCCTGAGGCTGCACGGCGGGTTTCTTCACTGCCGTGGGGGCGGGCTTATCGCCTTTGCGGAAGCGCGATTCGAACGTATCGCCGAACTGGACGTCTTGATGAATCGCTTTGGCGCGGCCGATTAGCGCCTCTTCGCTCTCGACGTTGTTGGGATCGGTGACGCAGCAATCGACGGGGCACACCGCGGCGCACGCCTCGTAATCGTGAAACCCGACGCATTCGGTGCAGAGCAGCGGGTCGATGACGTAAAGCTCTTCGCTCTGCGAGATCGCATTATTGGGGCACTCGGGCTCGCAAGCGCCGCAGTTGATACACTCGCTCGTAATCATCGTCGCCATGCAGCAATGCCTCTTGTAGGGATTTTGTTTTCTCGAAAGGGAGCGCGATCATCCTAGTGGAAAACGACGCTCGATGCAAATTAACGCGGCGATGAACGACATCCGGATCGGCACCTGCGGTTACTCCTATCCCGGCGCGCCGCCGAAAGGCTGGGACGGCATCTTTTATCCAGCCGAGCGGCGGCGCGGCTTCGACGAGCTTTCGTATTACGCCGACTTTTTCGACACGGTCGAGATCAACAGCAGCTTCTACCGGCCGCCCGCCGTGGCGATGGCGCGCGCATGGGCGACGAAAACGCCGGACGGCTTCGAATTCGCCGTCAAAGCCTGGCAAAAATTCACGCACGCGACGAAGCTCGGGGAGCCGGAGGCGTCGCGCGAGCGCTGGGAAGAGCCGACGGCCGCCGATGCCGAGCTTTTCAAACAGGCGATCGCGCCGCTGGCCGAGGCCGGCAAGCTCGGCGCGCTGCTGTTTCAATACCCGGCGGGGTTTTATTTCACGCCGGCCAACCATGAGCGCGTCGCGTGGACGCTCGACGCATTTCGCGACTTCGAGAAGGTCGTCGAGCTGCGCCACCGGAGCTGGAGCGACCGGCGGCAAGCGACGGAGAAGCTTCTCGCCGAAGGCGACGCCGCGTGGGCGGTCATCGACGAGCCGAAGTTCGCCTCCTCCGTACGCCAGCCGTTCGCGCCGAGCGGCGGCGTCTTTTATTTAAGGCTTCACGGGCGCAATAGCGCGCAGTGGTGGGAACACGGCGAGTCGTGGGAACGCTACGATTATCTCTATGGAACGGAGAAGATGCAGGCGCTCGCGAACAAGGTGAACGAGATCGCCGGCAAGCCGGAGACGCGGAAAGTCCGCGTCTATCTTAACAACCACGCGCGCGGCCGCGCCGTTGCGGACGGTCTCATGCTGAAGCGCGCGCTCGGCCTCGATGTGCCGTCGTTACCGAGAGAGCTGAGAGACGCATTCCCGGAGCTAAGAGAAAGTTGACAGGTTTAAAAGCTAGAGGGTTAAGAAGCGGGTTCGCGTTTAACCCTTCAACTCTGCAAGCCTTTAAATTCTGAAACCAGACAAGCTCGATCAGCGATCCTTTAACGTTTTGCTTGTATGAGCTCGATCTTGTATCCGTTCGGGTCTTCAACGAAGGCGATCTCGGTCGTGCCGTGTTTCATCGGGCCGGGCTCGCGCACGATTTTGCCTCCCTTGCCGCGGAGCGCCTCGCACGTCGCGTAGATATCGTCGACGCCCACCGCGATGTGGCCGAAGCCGTCGCCGACATTGTATTGATGTGTGTCCCAATTATACGTGAGCTCGACGACGGCGCTGGAAGCTTCGTCGCCGTAGCCGACAAAGGCGAGCGTGAAGCGTCCCGACGGATACTCTTTTTTTCGCAGCAGCCGCATGCCGAGCAGGTCGCAGTAAAAGCGGATCGATTCGTCGAGATCGTTCACGCGGATCATCGTATGCAGGATTTTCATGGGACCTCCGTCGGATTATTCTTATACCGGCCGCTAACGCCGCACAACGGCGCGCGTGATTGACAAGCGCACGGCGCGAAGATAGAAGCCGGTCTCGACATGGCGAAGAAAAGCGCTTCGTGGATGATATGGATCAAAGCGGCCGTCGGCGTCGGGCTGCTCGCGATCCTTTTCTGGAGTCTCGACTGGCGGCAGTTCCTCCAGACGCTCTCCACGGCAAAATTTGACTTTGTCGCGGCGGCGCTTGTCGCCTATATAGCCGGGAAAGTTCTGACGGCTATTCGCTGGGCGATGCTCGCCCGTCCGCTGGGATTCAAGAATTCGCTGAAAGAGTTCGTCGCGTTCTACTACATCGGGATGTTCTTCAATCTCTTCGCGCCGAGCACGCTCGGCGGCGATGCCGGCAAAGTCTACTATCTCGCGCGCGAGACCGCCGCCGCCGGCCGCGCCGAGACCGCCACACGCGCGGTGATCTCGATCCTGGCGGACCGCGTCATCGGCATGGCGGTGCTGTTCTGGATTGCCGCCGTTGCGCTGCTCGGGTTTCCGGGCTACGCCGAGCTTTTCCCCCCGCCGGTACGCTACGCGACTTATATCGTCGCCGTCCTGCCGCTCCTTGCCTACGCGGCGTTTCCGCTCGTGGGTCGATCGCTGGCGAAGATTCGCCACTCGCTGGCGCAAAAGCTTTATGACATGGGAAACGCCTATTGGCGCCGGCCCGACGTTCTCGCCGGAGCCGTGCTGATGTCCCTGGCTTTCCATCTGATTCAGGTCGCGATTCAGGTTCTCATCGCTGACGCGCTCGCTTTCGAGCTGCCGTGGAGCTACGCGCTGGTTTTTTTTCCCTTAGTTGATGTCGTTGCGATGCTGCCGGTGAGCATTAGCGGCATCGGACTGCGCGAGGGTGGTTATTTGTTCTTTCTCGGGCGCCTCGGCGTCGCTCCCGAGCGGGCGATCGCCAGCAGCATCGTATGGCTCGCGATCGTCGTCGCGAGCGGTCTGGTCGGCGGCCTCGTCTTCGTGCTTTACCGCGAGCGCGGTCAGTCCACTCCGTCTTGATCGAGCGGCGGCGGCAGCTGCGCCTTCTCGATCTCACAGGCCCGAGGGTCGGGCATAGCGCCTCTCATAACGACCGTCTTTCCATCCGACGAAGTTGCGACGACTTTCAAGTCGCCCTCGTCGCCGGCTCGCGCGAGAAAGTACTCGTCGGGTGTGCCGCACGACAGCGGCATCCGAAGGACGTGGCGGCTCAGGCGGTAAGCGACGACTTCCAGCGTCGGGTTCGATATTTCCGGGACCGCAAACAATCGCCCATTCGCCGGGACCGCCGCTCCGACCTCGCGCACGAAATCAAGCATACCGGCAAACCCAACTTCTCGCTTCCATACGGAAGGATTCGGAAGGATCAACACAAGGTCGACGAGCGCGACGAGCAGGACGAGGCTTTGCAGCCGTCGTCTCTTGAGCACGGCGAAACGCCCCCTGAGCGCTTCGCCGTCGGCCAGCGCCGCGAGCGCCCGAGCCGCGATAAGCGCCACCGCCGGATAGGCGGGAAGCAGATAAACGGCGCGCTTGATCGTGGAGAGAAACACGATCATGAAGATCGTCATCCACCAGGCATGGAGAAAGCGCCCGGTCGAGTCCTCGCGCCCGCCTCGGAACCGATGGACGAGCGCCGCGAGCAGAGCGAGGTTCCAAGGAAAGAATCGCGTCGCGAGCCAGCCCAACGCGGCGAATTTGCCGTGGCGCGTCGAAAATCCGTGCGTGCCGAGCACCTGGTCGAAGTTCTCGCGGAAGATCTGCACGTCGAGAAAGCGCTCGCCGCCGACGCGATAAGCGCCGGCGTACCAGCCGACGTCGATGGCGAGCGTCAGCGCGACCCACGGCCAAGACCAGAGTTGCCAAAGTTGCCCTAGCCGCCTATCGGCGGCGAGGAAAGCGATGAGGACGAGGGCGGGGAAAGCGGCGCCGGCCGGTCCCTTGGCGAGCACGGCGAGCGCCGCGCCGAGATAGCAGAGCGCGCGGCTCCATTCGCGCCCGTCGCGCTGCCAGAAGAAGAAGCCGGTGAGCGATGCCGTGACGCACGCGGCGAACACCATGTCGACGCGCGCTTCGGTCCCGGAGACCCAGAATTCGTACATGCCGAGCAGCGCGCCGACGGCGAGCCAGCCGGTACGCCTTCCGCCGATCGCTTTCCCTATCATGAAAGTCATCGTGGCCATCGCGCCGGCGGCCAGCGCTGAGGGGAGCCGCACGGTCCAGTCGGAAAGACCGAGCGCCATTGCGAGAGCCGCGGCGATCCAGTGAAACAGCGGCGGCTTGGAAGGGATGCCCTCGTTGGGATCCGGGAGAACCCATTCGTGATCCTGCACGATATCCTGCACGACCAGCCCCTCGCGCGCCTCGCCGTGATTCCAGATCGGCGGCAGCAGATAGGTCCAGGCGGCGAGCGCGATAAAAATCGCCGCGAGAAAAAGAACGTCCCAGCGCGTGCCGCGCTCGGACGCCGCGATGGGCTTGTCGTATGCGAGTGTGGATATCGTGTTCAGGGCATTCATGAAAACTTTGCAGCTAGCGGTTTGTCACCAGGGCGACGCCGTCGGTACGGCGCAAAACTTTAGCGCCTTGGAGCTCGAAGAGGCGTTTTTCTTTTACGAATACCAGAAGCTTTCTCTGGCCCCATTGTCGGTCAAATTCTTCGTAAGTCAATAGCGCCGGATCGTAGCCGGACGCCGGGGCGGGCCACTCTTTGGATAGATAGAAGCTTCCCAGGATTTCATTGTCGCCCCGATGCGCGACGATCAGCATGGGGCGGTGAATCCCGAGGTAAAACGGCAGGCTTGGAAGGTATGTATCGTAGATCACGACGGGCACCGTCGCGTCCGCCGACTGAACGGCGGCAGAGGCTTCGCGCGCGAGATTTTTATCAGACCGTTCAAGTGATATCGGCGCTATGACGCGGTGCGCGATGAAAAAGAGCGCCGCGAACGCGATGCAGCAGAGCGGCGTCAGCCGCTCGAGCGGCGCCGCGAGCGTGGTCCATGCGGCTGCAAGGAAGAAAGGCGCGGCGAGGAGTGCCATCGGCGCGACTTCCGTGCGCGGGAGTTGGGCGACGAATTCGCGGCCGGCGGCGGGAACGACGGCGGGCGCAAACAGTCCGACAAATAAGTAGAGGCAAGCCAGGCCGAGCAGCAGCCAGGCAGCGGCAAGTAGACTGAGATCGATGCGCTTAAGACCGTGGGCCAGAGTTGTTCCGGCGAGCGCCGCGAGCGCGGGATAGATCGGCAGAAGATACTCGGACATCTTCGAGCTGGAGAAGCTGAAAAAAACGAACGGCACAATTGCCCACAACAGCGTAAACAGTGCGAAGTCATCGCGGTCGCGCCACAGCCGCGCAGCAATGCGCGGCAACGTAAGCGTCCACGGAAAAAAGCCGACGGCGACGACGCCGAAGAAGTAATGCCACGGCTTGCCGCGGTTGAAGTGCGGCGTGAGAAAACGTGCGAAATGCTCCTGGCCGAGAAAGTAAGCGAGGTATCCGGGGCGGCGCATCTCCGCTGCGGCGTACCAGGGCGCGACGATCAGCATAAAGATCAGTACGCCCCATCCAATCTCCATCTCTCTGAGCGCCGACCATTTCCGCCGCACGGCGATGTACGCCGCGACGATCATGCCGGGAAAGATGAAGCCGATCGGCCCTTTGACGAGCGTCGCGCCAGCCGCCGCGGCGTACATCAGGAAGTAATAACGCCGTTTAACAGTCTGCGATTCCGCTATACTCGCGAGATAAAATGCGATTAGGGCCGCCGTGATGAAGAACGCGAGCGCCATATCGACGATCACGATGCGCGCGAAGATATTGAACTGCACTGCGGTCACGAGCGCGAGCGCGCTCCAAAGCGCGGCCCGCTCGCCGGCTATACGGCGGACGAAAAAATAAGTCATCACAAGAATCCCGAGCGCCGCGAGCGCCGATGGTAGCCGCGCCGCCGCCTCGGAGACGCCGAAGAGCTTGTAGCTGACCGCAGTCGCCGCGTAGAAGAACATCGGTTTTTCGAGCCGCGGGAGAAAATTGTAGTAGGGCGTGATCCAGTCGCCGGTCTCTAGCACCTCGCGGGCGATTTCGGCGTTGCGGCCTTCGTCGGGATTGAAGAGGGCGGCGCCGCTGAGATCGTGAAACAGGACAAATACCGCAGCGACCGCGAGAAGCGCCGCCGTCAGGCGCTTATCGTCGAGCAGGGCGAATAGCGAGTGCGGGCGGTCGACGGCTGCCGCCGGTCTCACGGCTCGTCTCCTTCGTTGGCCGGCTCGACGACGTCAGGCAGCCGAATATCAGCTCCAGGCGCGACGGCCACGAGCAAGAGCCGTTCGCTTCCGCCCCAGCCGGTCGTCTCGCTCGAGTCGACCTCGCGCAAACCGGGCTTGCCCTTGAGCATCTGCCACTCGTCCTCTCGGATGAGCATATAGTAGGGCGGCTTCGCCGGCCGCTCGAGCGGCAGAAACGACGGCAGATACGCGCGGGCATAGAACTGCGCGGCTTTGTTCGCGCCGCTGTAAAAGATGACCGGCGTACCGGCCGGAGTCTCGCCGCGCACGCGCGCCATGAACGGCCGGAAGCTGTAATTGCCCGCCAGAGCCGGATGAAACGTGCTTTGAATCGCGCTGAGCGCGATCATGAGTACCGTCGCGAGGCTTAGCGCGACTGCGTTCCACGCGCCGCGCCGCGCTTCCCGGATGAGAAAAATGGCGCCGGCCAGCGAGACCGCCGCGCAGAAAAGCATTGTCGTACGGAAGTCGTTTAAAACTCCGGCGGCGAGCGCGACGCTTTCGCGGCTCCTGGGGGGGATGAAGCGTTCGGCCGCCGCGACCATGTCGAATCCGAGGGCCTGGGCCGCGAGCGCTGCGCCGCCGAGAGCGAAAACTGCCGCGATGACGTACACGGCCGTTTTGGCCCATCGGGTTTCCGCCGACAGGCCGAGCGGCAAATCGCTCCACCACGCGGCGAAGAGCAGCGCGACCGCGGGGTAGAGCGGCAGGATATAAACCGAACGCTTGCCGAGCGCGACTGACAGCACGACGAATACGGCGGTGAACCAGACGAGCGGGTAGAGCAGCTCTTTTTCCGTAAGACGGCGGCGCCGCCGAAACAAATAGATCGCCAGAGCCGGAAAAAATAGGCTCCACGGCGCCATGCCGGCGAAAAGCGCGGACACATAATAAAAGACATTGTGACTATGACCGGCGGCGCCAAGCGGCGTGCCGATAATCTCATGCACGACCTGGCGCAGAAAGAACCTTTCGCCGCCCTGAAGCCATGCGAGAAAATACCAGCTCCCGGCGACAGCCAGTCCGAATGGAATGGAAATCCAGAGATAGAGCCGCTTGATGAAAGCCAGGTCGCGATTGAGCCAGAGAAACAGGACCGCGGCGATTCCGGGAAGCGCGGCGCCGACCGGCCCCTTGGCGAGCGTCGCGAGCCCGGCCAGGAACGCGAGCAGCAAGCTCGGCCCGATTCCTCCGCCGGCTTTGTACACGAAATAAAAATACAGGAACGTGCAGAGCATGAAGAAAGTGAGCGTCATGTCGACGCGCGCGCTGATCGCTGCGCGCCACCACTCGGGACTCGTAGCGAGGACGACGGCGGCGACGAGACCCGCCGTCGCGCCCCACAGACGCGCGGCGGTGATATAGACCGCGAGAACGCCGAGCGAGGCGAGCAGCGCGGAAGGGAAGCGAACGGTGAACTCGTTGAATGTTCCCGATGCGACCGAGGTCGCAGCCGCGATCCAGTGGAACATCGGCGGCTTGGACGGAATGTCGACGCCGGCGCGCAGCGGCAGGATCCAGCTGCCGTTGTGCCAGATCTCCCAGACGACGAGGCCCTCGCGCGGCTCGCCCTTTTCGTAGAAAGGCGAGACCCAGAGCGCCCAGATAAACAGAATGAAGCAGAAGGCGGCGACGAGAATCGCGCCCGCGGCGACCGACGGCACGGCCTCGGCTTTGCCGCTCCGGGCTGTTTGCTTCCTGGCCGAATCAGCGCTCATGGCGGAATGCGACCGGCGCGCGCGCCAGCCGAGGTCAGGATTCGACGGCGATTTTCTTTCCGCCGGCGCGCAGCGAGCGCTCGCCCGCTTCTAGCACGGCGAGGACTTTGAGTGAGAACTCGCCGTCCGAAAGCGGCGCGCGCCGCCTGCGGATGCTGCCGAGAAAATCCGCGACGGCGGATGCCAAGGGCTCTTCCACGGCGACCCCCTCGAGATTGCGCTCCGCCAGGATCTTCGACGGGATGGTATTCGCGTCCGGCGCCGCGCCGCCCGCGCCGGCGCCCGTCGCGTACTCGTAGAGCGTCGCGGCGCGCTTATCGAATTTACCCTCGTAGACGAGCATCTTTTTGCTGCCGACGACCGTGAGCTTCGCCGTGTTCTCGGGGAAAAGCCAGTTGTGGTAGATGAACGCGGAGGCGCCATCGGACATTTCGACGGTCGCCATGTTGAGATCTTCGACATCGGGCTGAAGATAGCGATAGCCTTGGAGCGTGACGCTCGCCGGGCGGCCCTTCAACACGAACAACAGGATCGAGACGTCGTGCGGCGCGGAGTTCCACCACACGTTGGAGTCGCGCTTGATGCGGCCGAGATTCAGCCGCTGGAGAAATACGTGGTAGACGTCGCCGAGCTCGCCGCTCGCGGCGAGCTCCTGTGTCATGCGGATCGCGCGGTCATAGAGGAACGTATGATCGACGAAGAGCACGGCGCTCTTCGCCTGGGCAGCTGCGACGAGCGCTTTTCCGTCTTCATAGCGGAGCGCGAGCGGCTTCTCGATCCAGATGTGCTTGCCGGCGTCGAGCGCCTTTTTGCCGAGTGCGAAATGCGTCGCCGGGGGCGTCACGAGCACGACGGCGTCGATCTTCGGATCTTTCAGCACGTCGTCGTACGACGCCGTCGCCGGGATGTCGGGAAAGGCTTTTTGGCATTCCGCCCGCAGACCGGCATCGAGGTCGCATACCGCCGCGACCGAGCAGTCTTTGGCTGCGCGAAATTTCGGCAGCAGCTTGCGGCCCCAGTAGCCGGCGCCCACGAGTGCGACGTTGATCGTCATTTACCTAACGAAACTCCTTGATGCGGAAAGGCGGCCGTTCCTGCGCTTCCACGAAGCGCTCCAGGCTGCGCCCGTTGGCGTAGATCAGAAACGCGAGGACCAATAAGAGGAGCGCCGGAATGGTCCAGCCGAGAATTAAAAAAAAAGCGCCGACCGTGACAGTCAGCCACTGGAGTCTGAGAAAGGCGCCGATCCAGCGCTCGGCGCCGGCCACGGCGAACGGCAGCACACAGATGTCGCGCGCGACTTCGAAGACGCGGCTCAGGCCGTAATGCGACGTGCCCGCCTTGCGCTCGCGGTCGACGATCTCCACTTCTGAAAATTCGTTCGCTTTCACGCCGAATACCACCGGCGAGAAGCGATTTAAGAATCCCTTGGGCACATACCGCCCGGCGATCACCTCGCGGCGATACGCCTTCAGGCCGCAGCCGCAGTCGTGCACCGGCACGCCGCTGACGATCCGGATCAGCGCGTTCGCCACGAGCGACGGCAGGCGCCGGTCCCAGAAGCTGCCGACCCGCTGCCTGCGCCAGCCCGAGACGACGCGATAGCCGTGCGACAAGCGGTCGAGCATCGCCGGAATGTACGCCGGATCGTTCTGGTAGTCGCCGTCGATCGTCACGATGACTTCGCCGGATGCGCGCGAGACGCCGGCGAGCAGCGCCCAGTTCTCGCCGACGTTCGTCTCGAGGTCGGCGTAGTGAAAGTGCGGGTCCTGATCGGCAATCGATTTCATGATGGAGAGCGTGGTGTCGCTGCTGCAGTCGTTCACGAAAATAATCTCATATTCGCCCAACGGCGCGAGCGCGTCGCGAATCGCTTCGTAAAGCGCCCGCGCGTTTCCCTCTTCGTTGTGCATGGGCGCGACGACCGAAATCCGGAGTTTCTGCACGGAGAGGGTTCAGTCGCGCGAGAAGTATTCCCGCACCGCCGCGATGATGTAATCGACTTCCTCGTCGCCGAGCTCGGCGAAAACCGGCAGCGCGAGGTTCTCGCGCGCGTAGCGCTCGGCCTCGGGAAGCGAATATTTCGGCAGCTTTTTGGCGATCCACGACTCGTGGTGGTGCAGGCAGAGCGGATAATAGATGCCGTTGCCGATGCCCTTGGCGTCGAGAAATTTTTTCAACGGCTCGCGGTCCGGCGTCTCGAGCGCGTATTGATGATACACGCTCGTCCGGTCGGAAAAAACCGGCGGCGTGCGCAGCGGCAGATTGCGGAAAGCGTCGTCGTAACGCGCGGCGATCTCGCCACGGCGGGCGTTGTCGCGGTCGAGCGTCGGGAGCTTGAGCCGCAGCATGCCGGCCTGGAGCTCGTCGAGCCGGCTGTTCCAGCCATAGATCTTGTGATTGTACTTCTCCGCCTGCCCGTGAACGCGAAGCAGCCGCACGGACTCGGCGAGCTTGTCGTCGTTCGTGAGCACAACGCCGCCGTCGCCGTAGCACGCAAGGTTCTTCACCGGCCCGAGGCTCATCGGCGTGATGCGTCCAAGGCCCGCCGCGCGTTCGCCCTTATACACGGCGCCCTGCGCCTGCGAAGCGTCCTCGACGACGGGAATATTCTTTTCGCCGGCGAGACGGATGAGCGCATCCATGTCGCACGGCAGCCCGAGCATGTGAACGGCGAGAATCGCGCGCGTGCGCGGGCCGATCGCCGCTCTGACCGACTCCAGATCCGGGCCGTAATCACCGGCGGCCTTGTCGACCAGCACGGGTTTCGCACCCACGCTGAAGATCGGCTCGATCACCGGCGCTGGCACGTGTGCCGCGAGGATCACCTCGTCGCCGTCGCTCTCGCCGACCCGGAGCGCACGGAGCGACAAAAAGATCGCGTCGGTTCCGGAGGCGACGCCGATCGCGTGCTGCACGCCGCAAAAAGCGCCGAACTCGCGCTCGAAACCGGCGAGCTGCGGCCCATTGAGGAGCCGCATCGACGCGAGCGTTTCGTCCCAGCGGGCGCGCAGATCCGGCTCGATCTGGCGGTATTTCCGGGTGAGATCGAGTAAAGGAATTTTCATCGAATCGATCGGTCTTTCGTAACGGGATTGCCGGCGGAGCTCAAAGCTGAAGCAATAGCCTTTAGTATCCTAAAATCGCGAAAATAACAAATGTTCCGGGTAAAAAATGCCGCCCCCGGCGGCATCGCATGCTGCGTACGGCCACGGCGCATTGAAGCAGCGGCCGTTGCAATGATATTGGATATGGACGAAGACACGGCAGGAGGCGATTCTTTATGAAATTGGAAAACAAGGTCGCGATCGTCACGGGGGCGGGGCGCAACATCGGCGAGGAGGTCGCCGTCTGGCTCGCGCGCGAAGGCGCGCGCGTGGCCGTGGTCGATCTCGACCGCGGGCGCGGCGAGAAGGTGGCATCGATGATCAACGCTCAGCATAAGGACCGGGCGATCGCCGTCGTATGCGATGTCTCTTCGTCGGCTGACGTGCAGAAGATGGTGCGCACGGTCGCCGACAAATGGGGCGGCATCGACATTCTGGTCAATAACGCCGCATGGACCGACCGCAAGAACGTCCTCGACCTGACCGAAGAGGAGTGGGACAAGGTCATGAACGTGTCGCTGAAGAGCGTCTTTCTCTGCGTTAAGTACGCGGCGCGCGCGATGATCGACGGCAAGCGGAAAGGCCGTATAGTTAATTTGGCTTCCACATCCGGGTATGTCGGACGTCCGGACGCGACCGCTTACACCGCCGCCAAGGCCGGCGTCCTCAACCTCACGCGCTCGCTCGGCGCGCAGCTTGCGCCGCACGGCATCCGCGTCAATTCCGTGACGCCGAATCGCATCGGCTCGCCCGTGGGCGAAGACGCCGTGCCGGAAAACCGCTACGTGAAGAATCTCGTGGGGCGGCGGGGCGTGCCGGCGGACATCGCGGCGGCGGTATTGTTTCTCTGCACCGAGGAATCGGACTTCATCACGGCCGCCGATCTGCTCGTCGACGGCGGCGCGCTGGCGACGATGCCGTAGAAGTGAGTAGTGAGGAGTGGATAATGAGTAGTTAAGAGATCCGGAAAGTTTTTTCTACTCGCTACTCACGACTCTCTACTCGCGGGTTACCTGAATATCTCTTTGAACTTCTTGCCCCAGGTTTCGCGCTCCGAGGCCGACGGCACCCGCATCGGCACGAGCTGATCGTCCTTTATGTCGTTCTCGAAGCGATCGGGGACGTCGGGATGGAGCACGTAATCGCCTAGATTCGCGATCAGCTGCTGGGACTCGGGTCCGAGGAAAAAGTCCACGAAGAGCCGCGCGGCGTTCGGATGCCGTGCCCCGCGCGTCACGGCGGCGTAGCTTGGCGAGACGAGATATTTGTCCATTTTCACGTAATCGATCGGCCCGCCGAACTGATATTTGTCTTTCGTGTAGCCGATGGCCAGCGGAAGCTCACCGGACGCGAGGGTCGGGATCGCCTCCGCGGGGTCGCGCGTCAGCCGCGGCCGCTGTTTGGCGAGGCCTTCGACCACGGAGCGCCATTTCGATCCGAGAATTTTTTCCAGATTGAGCAGGAACTGGAGGGTCGCGGTGTGAAGCGCGGGATTGGGCATTAAAAACTTCCGCTTCCATTTCGGATCCAGCAGATCCTCCCACGTCTTAGGCGCCTGCTCGGCGCTCAGCCGCTGTGTGTTGTAATTGATAGCGAAGACAAGAACGCGCCAGGCCGTCATCCTGCGGCTCGCGACCAGGAGCTGTTTGGAAAAGCCGCGCGCCGACGGGGGCTCGAACGGCTCGAAGTAGCCCTTGGCGTCGAGCGCGGTCATCAACGAGTCGCCGCCGACGGCAACGTCGAACCTCGCGCGGGCGTTTTTCAAATCGTCCGTCGCGCGTTTGAGAAACTCCTCGGAATCGCCGTGCCAGCTCGTGATCCGGATGTCATAGCGCTTCTCGAAAAGGTCGCGCAGCGGCCGGAGCGCCGGACCGGGAATGCCGCCAAGGATGACCACCTCGCGCTCTTTTTTCGCGCCCTCCACGACAGCAGCCGGCAGCTCGTCGGTCCGGGCGACGGGCGGCAAGACGGCGGCGACCGAGACGAATGCGCCGGCGAGGCACAGGCAGCGGAAAAGCCGCATGCAAAAGAGTCTAACCGTCCGCGGGGTGGGTCCGCAAGGAGCGGCGAGATGCAAAAAAAAGCTGGTGAGAGATTCGATTGGATTGCTGGGTGGCGTACGCGTCTCGACCTGTCTCAAAGGGTTTCCCGATGATACCAGGGCAGGGTGCGGCCCAGGAGTTTTTCCAAGCATTCGACATCGGAGCGGAATTTGTCTTGCAAAAGGTGCCGCGTCTCATTTGGCATTGCAGGCTTTTCGGCGGTGCGAAAGAGCACCTGCCGGCGGCTCATCTTCTGGCGCAGGAACGCCGGGGCCACCGCGCGCCACAGCCGCCGGTAGCGATTGCTGGAAAGAATGCCGCCCGCAAGCGGCGGCCGCGGCGCGGCGTAGGAATTGTAAGCGCGCGCCTCGAATTCCGGCGGTACGCCCTGGACGCCGAGAAACTGCATGACCTCGGCGACAGTTCGTCGCGGGTCTTTAACGAATTCCTCGAATATGATGACCTTCACGCGCGTCCTGCCGAAGACATCGAAGTATCGCTTCACGAAAACGCAGCACGAGGTGTCCTGGTTGTGTTCTTCCATCATCGCCACCTCCTCGAACGTGAGATTCGAGGCTTCTTTGCGCACAAACTCGAAATAGTGCGAGTAAAGCTGCTCGACGGGGTCGCGCAGCATGATGATGATCCGCGCATGCGGCACTGTCTGCTTAATTTTGCTCGGCGCTTCCGCGTGCCGCAGGTAGCTAACCGACGCTTCGCCGATCGCCTGGTGTTCGCGCGCTCCTTGAAACAGCGCAAGATATTCCGCCTCCGTTCGGCCGCGGCCGTTTTTCCCGAAGTAATGCGGCTCTTTGACGGCCGACATATGAATGCCGGGGACCAGCTTGAGATACTGAAACAGCGAAGTCGTGCCCGCGCGCGGCGCGCCGACGATGAAGAAATTTGGCCAGAGCGGTTGTGCCATTCGACGAGGATGTTTTTACCAGCCGGATTGCGCCGGCTGCAAACGGCGGACGGCTATTGACTTGCCTTCAGCGCGGCTTATATGTTCCGAGAGCGTCTTCAAGCGCGACGGATAGAAAGGAGCTCAGCATGGCAAAGGCGAAGGTTTTCGTATTCGCGCCCGCCGACCCGACGGGTGAGAGCGACAGGATACTCGAGACCGCAGGCTGCGAGCTGAAGCAGGGCAAGGCGAACTGGGACACGCCGCAGGGCGACAGCGAGATGGAGATGGCGCGGCTGTCGGAAGGCGCCGATGCGCTCGTGGGCACGTCCATCCGCAGCACGCCGATCACGCAAAAGATCATGCAGAGCTCGAAGACCCTCCGCATCGTCGCCAAATATACGATCGGCGTCGACGACGTCGACGTCGACGCGGCGACGGAGCTGGGCATTCTTGTCACGCATTCGCCGACGGAATCCAACTGGGGCGGCGTCGCCGAAGGCGCGATCACCAACATGCTGGCGCTGGCGAAAAAGCTGCGCGAGCGCGACCGCTACTTGAAGGAGAATCCGACCAAGTGGCGCAACCTCGACTATCAGGGCCTCTACTTCGGCTCGCGCGCGACCGACGGTTATCCGGGCATCACGCTCGGCATCATCGGTCTCGGTCGCATCGGCGGACGCATCGCCAAGCTCATGCGCCCCTGGGAGATGAAGATCATCGCATGCGATCCTTACGTGCCGGATTCGAAGTTCGCCGAGCTCGGGGTAGAGCGCGTCGATTTACCGACGCTGCTCAAGCGCGCCGACATCGTGACGCTGCACGTGGTGCTGACGAAAGAGACGCACCACATGATCAGCACGCGCGAGCTGGCGCTCATGAAGCCGAGCGCACTTTTGATCAATACCTCTCGCGGCTACTGCGTGGATGAGAAGGCGCTCACCGCCGCACTCCAGCAGAACAAGATCGCCGGCGCCGCGCTCGACGTCTTCGAGATCGAGCCGCTCGCGCCCGACAGCCCGCTCCGCAAGATGGGCGATAAGGTGCTCATCTCGCCGCACATGGTGTCGTCGAACATCGGCAGCGGTCTCAAGCCCGGCGTCGCCTGGGCAACGCGGTCGGTGATCACGGCGCTCAAGGGCGAAGTGCCGGACAACGTTTACAACAAAGAGGTTATCCCACAGTGGCAGAGCCGCTTCGGGGGCAAGAGCCTGTTGTAATCTCCCGCGTGAAAATGATACTGCGCGCGATTCCTTTCCTCGCCGCCGTGGCGCTCGCCGCGTTTTTCGCGGGCGCGGCGTTCGCGGCGACGGTTTCGATCAGCGCCGCTTACCCGCAGCTCAACGGCGGGCAGACGCCGCTCTGGCTCATCGCCGACACGGGCATCGACCGGCGCTACGGTGTCGAAGTAAAGCCAGTGCTCATCCCCGGCGGCGCGCGGCTTACGCAGACGATCGTCTCCGGGGACGTCGATGTGGCGCTCACCGGCGGCGCGGCAGTCAACGCGATGCTCTCCGGCGCCGACATCATCTACATCGGCATGCCGGTGCCGACCTTCGCTTTTTCTCTCTACGCCCGGCCCGAGATCAAATCGGTGGAAGATTTGCGCGGCAAAGTGCTCGGCGTCATCACCAAGGGCGCTTCGTCCGACCACGCCTCGATTGCGCTGCTGCGCCGCCACAACATGAGTCAGGGCAAGGACGTCAAGGTCCTTTACTTCTCGCGGCAGGAGGATGCGCTCGCGGCGCTCAATCAAGGCATCGTCTCGGCGGCGGTCCATTCGGCGCCGACGACGCTGATGGCGCGGCGCCTGGGCTTCAAGGAGCTCGTCAATATCGGGTCGCTGAAGATTCCCTATCCATTTACCGGCCTCGCTGTGCGCCGCGTGCTGCTGAAGCAAAATCCCGGGTTAATCAGCTCGTTCCTCAAGTGCTACGTCGCCGGCATCAAGGTGGCGGTCGAGCAGCCCGACACCGCGCGCCGCGTGCTCGCGCGGTACCTCGTGACCAAGGATCCGGAGATCATCGACGAAGCGTACAAGGGCTTCGCGCCGCTCTTCCCGCGCGTGCCGTATGTGACCGAAGAAGCGATCCGCGCCGCGATTTCATTCACCGACCATCCCAAGGCGGCTACCGCCGATCCCAAAGATTTTTTCGACAATCGCTTTCTGAAAGAGCTCGAAAGCTCCGGCTTCGTCAAAGAGCTTTACGGGAAAAGTTAAAAGCGGCCGCCGCTGCGGACGGCCTCAATACCTGGGCGCGCGATACGCCGTGGCGGGCGGCGGATATTGCGCGTGGATTTGCGCGTGATCCAAATGGGGCTCGCGCGGCCATTGGATGGCGACGCGATCCCGGTCGCTCACCACGTTCTTGAAGCGATCGGGAATCTTGGGGTTGTGGCGCCATTTGTTGTCGTTGTACCAGTACCATTCGCCGGCGCTCGGATAGTAGTACAACTCGTAGGCGGGATAGTAAAAATATGCCTGGCCGCCGGCGTACGGGACGTAGTGGCTTTGACGCGGAGGCTCGGCGATGTAGCAGCCGGAAACGAACAGACACGCTGCGCCGATCAAAAGCATTGCTATCCTCTTCATGCCAACCTCCCCGTTGAGGACCCGAAACGCCGCCTGCCGAGATACTGCCGTTATTCGGCGAGAGCGCTATCAACCCATACGATTTTGCATCGGCTCCTGATCTGTCACGAAACCCTCGAAGTCATTCCAGAGCTTGCGCTGTTCGCGCCGGCGGCCATCGCTCGCGTCCGGATAATAAAAATTGAACTTCAGATAATAATAATGCATCTGGCTGCCGGGGTATGGATCGTCGCGCGCTTCGGGCCGCGCCGCAAAGCAGCCGGTCATGAACAGACATGCTGCGATTGCGAAAATCGTTTTTATCCCATTCATCATTTCAGGCTCAATCCGTCGCGGCTCGATCGTTAAGCGTTTCCGGCGGCGCTCTGCGGCTAGCCGACTCACCTCTCCGCGACGACGAGTTCGATGCGGCGATTCCGGGCTCGCCCTTCCTCCGTCTGATTCGCAGTCCCCGGGATCTCATCCCCGTAGCCTTCGGCGTCGATACGCGTCTCTTCGATTCCTTTTCGAATTATCAATTCTCGCAGCGTGATCGCGCGATCGAACGAGAGTTGTTTGCCGGCGAGCGCGTCGCTGCTGTTTTCGGAATGGATTTCCAGGCGGACGGCGACGGCCGGATACGCTTTGAGAATCGTCACCAGCGAATTGATGGTCGCTACGGAATCCGGCGTGAGCTTCGCGCTGTCGGCTTCGAAATCCAGATCATGGAACGCGAATCGCTTCGGAACTGTCGCATCGGTCGTGTCCGCGAGCCATTGCTGAAGGCGATAATTCGTCGACCCTTCGGGAACGGAGAGGTTCACTCCTCCGGGTAAGTCCAAATCAGCCATCCTCGCGGCTCGCGCCGGCACCATCGTCTCGCGGATCGGCGCGGATTGGGCGTACAGCCATGCCAAACCCACTAAAGCGATCCCGCTAAGGACGATCACCGGCACCGGCCAGTTCGGGGTCATTCGCTGCGGCTGCCTACGTCGGTTTCCATTATCCGCCATCACCAATCTCCTTCGCCGCCGATCGTTGACGCCGGATGGGCGAACGCGGCGATCTGGGCGGGAAGGATCTCCTGAATGGCCTTTCCCGTCGCCGTTTCGGATTCCCCAAGGAAGGCGCCCGCGCTGCGAATAAGATCCGGAGTAAGATACCTTCAACCATTTCGACCAGATTGACTGCCGTAACGAACTCCTTTCTGGCGCGACGTTGTGACGCGGTCGCGGTTGCATCAAACGGACAATGCCTGTCGCGCTAAACCTTAACTCCGAGCGCTACGGAGATCTCCTTAATAGTCTGAGTTTCTTGCTGGCTCACTTGCGTGCCTCCCAAGCCCAGGAAGCCGCCCTCCTTGGCGGCGGCAGCAACTTTCTCTGCGATCGAAAGCAGCCATTGGTTGAATCCCGGCGCATCGGTTTTCGCCTTCTCCGCGACGATCTCGGTGACACCTCGCAAGCTCTGGATCGCGAAGTCCTTGATCTGATCCGAGGTCTTGCCTTGCAACTCGGGTGGGGCGGTCTGCCGTCGCGCGCCCGTCTCGAGGTCCGCAACCAACGACTTTACCAGGTCGTTGGACGAACCCTGCGCTTTGACCTCGGCGAGCATTTTTCCGACCGCGAACATTTCCTTGATCACGCCGAACGGCCCGTTCGGACTGGCCGCGACCACGGCCAGCCCGGCCATGACAGGCGCGCGCTGAATCTGCTGCCATTCTTCGGCGGTGAAATCCGCTTTGCTCGCCATAAAGGACCTCCTTAGCTTCGGCTCACTCGGATTCAGAGTTTTCGAAAATGGCTGATATAGATATCAATCGCCGCAATCGTTGAGATTGTCTATCGGGATTTTTCCAAATTTTCAGGTTTAGAAACCTGAGAGGACCAAAGAACGGTAGGCGGGTGAAGTGATGCGGTGAAGTAACACGGCGTCAGACGAATGACGCGCCGGGGAATCTCTTTAACGGGGAAGAAACCTTACGCTGAGGCGGGAGGGCGGGGCCTCATCATTCCTCATCATTTGATGAAGTCCCGGCCTCCGATTAGCTGCGACGCTTAATATCGCGGCCGGTCGCGGTCGCGATCTCTGTCTCTGTCGCGGTCCCGATCGCGATCGTCGTGATGGCCAGGATAATCCCGGCGGATACGGTCGTGATCCAGATGGGGCTCGCGATTCCAATTGAAACGCACGCGGTCGCGGTCGTTCAGTCTGTAACGATCCGGGATCCGGCGGTCATGGTGCCAGCTACCGCCTTCGTACCAGTAGTACAGGCCGACATTCGGATAAAAGTACACCTCGGCGTCGGGGTAGTAGTAATACGAAGCGCCGCCGGCGTACGGTCCGGGTCCAGAGCCCGCGGCGACGTAGCAGCCGGCGAGGAACAACATCGAGCACCCGATGAGCGCAAGGCACAGGCTTTCTATTCTATTCATTTTCCCTCCACCTCCTGCTCTATCATAGCGCAAATGAGCGGCCGCGACGAGACATGTACGGGGCCTACTGGGCCGCTCTTGAGTACGGCCCGACGTTGTAGCGCGCGAGCATCCGGTAAAGCGAGCGGCGATCAACGTCAAGAAGCTTTGCCGCACGCGAGATGTTCCCGCCGACGGTATCGAGAACATGCAGGACGTAGCGCTTTTTCATCTCTTCGAGCGGCGGCGTGTCGGGAAAATTGAAGGACTGCCGCTCCACGCTGTGCGGTGATCTTGCTTGCGGATCACGAATCACGGCAGGCAGATCTTCCATCGTAAGCGCCGGCCGATTCGACAGAACAAGCGCCTGCTCGATCGTGTTCTCCAGCTCGCGTACGTTGCCGGGCCAATCGTGCGCCTCGAGCAGCGCCATCGCTTCTTCGGAAAGGGACGCTCCCGCTTTGCCGTTCGATTGTCCGTAGCAGTCGAGAAAGTGGCGCGCGAGCGCCGGAATATCCTGACGCCGCTCGCGGAGCGGCGGCACATGGATGGAAACGACGTTCAGGCGATAGAAGAGATCCTCCCGACAGCGGCCTTGCCGCATGAGGTCCTCGAGATCTTTGTTTGTGGCCGCGATCACCCGTACGTCGACCTTCGTCCATTTCTGTCCGCCGACCCGGCGGACTTGATGCTCCTGTAGCACGCGCAGGAGCTTGGACTGCATCGCCGGACCGATCTCGCCGATCTCGTCGAGAAAGCACGTGCCGCCGCTCGCCTCTTCGAAGACGCCTTTTTTGTCGCTCACCGCGCCCGTGAATGCGCCGCGAACATGTCCGAACAGCTCGCTCGCGAGCAATGTCTCCGTCAGCGCGCCGCAGTCGACGGCGACAAAAGCTCCGGCCGCCCTGGAGCTATGCTGGTGGATCGCCCGCGCGATCAGTTCTTTACCGGTGCCGCTCTCGCCGGTGATCAGCACCGTGCTGGCCGTCGGCGCCGCGTGCGCAATCGTTTTATACACGTCGACAATCGCCGGACTCGTGCCGATCAACGTTCCGGGTCGCGGCGCGATCTTGCCGCTGTCGGCGTTGCCCCCGTCGCGCGCTGGCTTCGGCTGCCGCAGCGCGCGGGCAACGGTGCTTTTGAGCTCGTCGAGATTCATCGGCTTAGAGATGAAGTCGAATGCGCCGTCTTGGATGGCCCGGACGGCCGTGTCGATGTCTCCGAATGCAGTCATGATGATGATCGGCAAGCGAGCGTCGCGCTCGTGAACGACGCGGGCCGCTTCGAGGCCGGTCATGCCCGGCATGCGGACATCGAGAACGACGGCCTGGTACTCGGATTCGGCGATGCGTTCGAGCGCTTCTTCGCAGGTGTGCGTGGAATCGACAAGATAGCCCTCGTTCTCGAGGACCTCGGCGAAAAGCCGACACGTCACCTCGTCATCGTCAGCTATGAGAATCCTGGTACTCACTGCTTTTCCATGGCGCCGCTGCCAGGTCGCGTTCGGCGGGCAAAACGACCGTTACCGTCGTCCCATCTTCCGGCCGGCTCGCGATAGTTATGCTGCCCCCGTGGCTTCTGATGAGCTCCTGCGAGATCGCCAGACCGAGGCCGGTTCCCTTTCCGGGCGGTTTGGTACTGGCGAAGAGGTCGAAGACCTTCGCCAGCATGTCCGGAGCAATGCCGATCCCGTCGTCGGCGATTTCGATGCGAGCCGCGTCGCAGCCGTCCATACGCGTTGTCACCGTGACGGTGCCGCCGTCGGGCAGGGCGTCGAGCGAATTGTCGAGAAGGTTGATAAGCACGCGCTGGAGCGAAGCATCGTCGCCGCGTACCGACGGCAGATCGCGCGCGAGGTTGGCGGCGACGGCGACGCCATGCTGCTCGAAGATCGGCTTAAATAACTCCAGCGTCTCTCTGACCGTCCGGTTGAGATCGATTCTGTAATGTTTGGGCAACGAGGTTCGCGCGCGCGACAGGTGCCGGTCGATGATGCCTATGATGCGCTGCACCTGCGCGGCTACGACATCGAGGCGCCGCCGCGCGACGTCGGAGAGCGGCTCTTGCGCTAGCAATTCCGTATAGCCGAGAACCGAGTTCAGCGGCGTTCCGAGCTCGTGAGCTATCGTTCCGGTAACGCGGCCCATCGCGGCGAGTCGCTCGACGCGCCCGCGCTCGCGCTGAAGACGCCACAGCTCGGCGTTCCGCTCGATCAATTGCTGCGTCACGTTTGCCAGACGGGCTTCGGCTTCGCGGCGCTCGGAGACCTCGGCCTGGAGTTTCTCGTTGGCGCGCGTCAGTTCGGCGGTACGTTGACGCACCCGCGTCTCGAGACCGTCGCGCGCGCGCCGAAGCGCCTGCGCGGCGCGGTTGCGCTCGCCAATCAGCGAATTTGTGAGCAACGCGACGAGAAAGTAGACGGTGAGGCGAAAAAACCCGCTCGATTGATCGTAACCGGACGCGCTCACCAGATCGAGGCAAACCGTCGACAGCACCGTCGCCAGCAGGCCAGGACCGACCCCGCCGAACCAACTGCTGACGACGACAGCGGCGAAAAATAGAGAATAGAGCGTTTGCCCCGGCAAACGCGACAGCAGAGCCGAACCAACCGCCGCGACCCCGACGATCGCCGCGGCAGCGCCGTAGTACGCTACACGGGGCAGGTGATTGGCTGGATTTAAGTGCTTATTCTGAAAATAGTTTTTGAATGGACGACGGCCATTGCTTTCGACGGGATCAAACATGAGGCCTACTTACAAGTATAAACCCCAAAGCGGGGGAAACAATCCTCCGGCCGCGGACAGCCGCGTCTGATATGGCGCGGCTGTCGGACCGTATTAGCCTCCGCTTCCTCGTGCCGATCAACGCTGGTGCAGCGGTTGTGCTGCGGACGTGACCGAGCCCCGCCAGATCGCCAGGATGCCCACTACTATTCCCACGATCACGTTGTTCACCATCGCGTTTCGCGTCTGAGCATAGCCGAGGACGAACGGCGAGATCAGCGTCCACAGCCCAAGCAGCGCCAAGACCCAGCTGATCACGGTCATTCCCTCCGTCTCTTCCGCCAGCGCGCGCCAGATCGCGAGAATCGCGATGATGATGCCGACGATGACGTTGTCCCACAGCGCCTGCGATATTCCACGGTAGAGTAGGACGAATGGCGAGACGATCAGCCAAAGGCCGAGAATGAAGTTTAGCCAGCTTACGCCTTTCAACTCTTTCATTTTCTATCACCTCCTTCTTTTTGAGCTTTCAATGAAGTTATTTAGCAAGTGTCATACCAGGGAGAAGCGCATATTTTCCGCCCGCGCGTCCATGGTCCTTGATGCAAAAACGTCACAGCCTCCCACGCATTCCTGCCTCACCTCCGTTTGCCTCCGCCTGAATTCGTCAATCGAATCACGGCCGTTCAACGGCTTCCTCTGGCATGGATGTTGCCTTTACCTCGGTTAGGTCTAGCAGGATGGAAAACAGGAGGGCTTGAATGCTGCGAAATATTTTCTCTGTCGTGCTGGCGGCGGCGCTTGGAATTTTTTGCGCCGCGCCGCTGCACGCGCAAAGCGCTGCACTTGTAAACGCCGCGAAAAAAGAAGGCGGCAAAGTAGTGGTTTACGGCTCGCTCGAGGGCGATACCTTCGACGCGGTCGCGAAGCAGTTCCACGAGCAAACCGGATTGAATGTCGAATACTGGCGTGCGTCGGCGACGAAAGTCATGGATCGCGCGCTGACGGAATTTCGCTCGGGCAAGCCGCTGTTCGACGTCGTATTGACCAATGATACGCCGATGCGAATCATCGCGAAAAACGGGATCTTTGCGAAATACGATTCTCCGTCCGCGAAAGAATTCCCGCAGAGCGCAATCGATCCGCAGCTCGGCCCGCGCTATCGCAACGTAATCATCGGCGTCATTTACAACAAGGATCTCATTCCTCCGGCGCGCGCGCCGAAGTCGCTCGAAGATCTGCTGAAGCCGGACTTTCAGGGAAAGGTCGTGATGCCGGATCCCACCGAGCACACGACGACTGCGCAGTGGGTCGCGAGCCTGCACAAGCTAATGGGAAAGGAGCAGGCCGCCGACTTCACGAAAAAGCTTGCCGCATCACGGCCGGTTTTAGTCCAGTCGCTTTTGCCCGCGGCCGAGCGGGTGACGACGGGCGAAACGCCGATCGCCATCACTTATATCAAGTACGTCACTATCTTCGGACAGAAGGGCGCGCCGCTCGATTACGTGCGCATGGATAAATATCTAGGCGAAGGCCATTACATCGACCTCAGTAATAAAGCGCCGCATCCGTCCGCGGGCAAGGCGTTCATCGATTTCTTCCTCGGAGAGAAGAGCATGCAGACGATGGCAAAGATGGGGGAATTCGTAAACCGCAAGGGTATTTACCCGCCGCTTCCCGGCGCGGATAAAATCCAATTCGTTCCCCTCGACAGCTTCGATCAAAAACAGTTTCAAGTGCTGAACGAGAAGCTTGCGCAGCTCTTTCACGGGTAGAGATCGATGTCTTTAATTGCCAAAGTTGCGGAAGAAGCCGAGCGCGAGAGCGCTATCGTGGCCTACGGGTTCGACGCCGCCGGTTTCGACATAAAAGAAGGCGAGAGGCCGTATCCTGGACCGCCGGTGGAATTCCGCCGGTTCGGCGATAGCCGCTCGCTCGAAAACGCCGACGGCGTAATCATCCCACAGGGCGTTTTCGAAAAGATCGAGACGCGAAACTCGATGCTCGGACCGAAGACAGAGGTCCGCGTCGATCCGCTGCTGCTCGAGCGGGAGCGGCAGGTGTTTAATCTGCTGCGCGCCGGCAAATGGGTTTGCTTCCTCATCGGCGATATCGTGGACGATGTGCCGCAGGGAATGCACCGCGAATCGATCAACGATACCGACCTTTGCAAGCGCCTCCTCAACGCGTTTACCGTGGCGCGCCATCACCGCTACCGCATCGACCTAGGCAGCCCGCCCGAAATCAAAATTCGCGACCCGGAATTCCGTCTCTATGCGCTCCGCTACGGCGAGCCGACGACGGTCTTCGACCTGCCGCATTTCCATCCGATCGAGCGCCACGTGATTGTCGAGCTCGGTGATTATCCGGTGGGTTTCGAGTTCGACACGCAGCTTTTCTTTCTGCCTTTTCTCACGAACGACAAGACCTGGGTCACCGCGCGCAACTCAGTCCGGGCGGCGGCACAGGCCATTGCGCGCTATCGGCAAAGCCGCATCGTGGAGATTCCCTCGTGGGTCGAAGAAATCCGATTCAAGAGCGAGGACGACCTCTACCGGCAGGTCAACGGCTTGCTGGAGAAAGTCAACCGGCTCGAGAGCCAGCTCCTCTCGTGGCGCAATTATAAGAGCATTCTCACCGCGGCCGGCGCGCCGCTCAGCCACAAGCTCGCCGCGCTGCTGGAGAGCGTCTTCGACTTGCGGATCGATTTCACGGCCGATTTTAGAAGCGGGGTGCTGGAGGACGGCCGCCATCATCAGGCGGCGGCGGTCAGCGTGCAGTACTCGGCTGAAGGCGTCGACACCGACTGCGTCGCCGAGGCGTGCCGTCGCCGAAGCGAACTGGGATTCGCCGACGGCTTCCCCGTTGTGTTGTTCGTCAACTCCGACATGCGGTTCGAAGGCGTCGTCGAGAGATCGGGCGCGCCTGTGCCGCACGAGGCGATCGACGACGCTAAGCGGCACAATGTCGTCATCGCGCGGACGATCGATTTACTATTATTGACGCAGCAGCTGGAGAGTGATCCGCACCGGCAGCGCGAGCTGCTGCGGCGCTTCATTTCCGGCGATGGGATGCTCGCTGTTTACGCCGATGGCCGTGCGGCGTTGTCCCGGCGCAGCAACACGGACGAAGACCCGGCCGCAATACATTTCAGGGGATAATTTGCTGGTCTTGCCGGGAATGACCCGCGATCGGATGGAAGAGAGTCGGCATACAATAATGCTGTAGCCTCAACGCTTCGCCGATCCGCCGGCTAATAAGGAGAACCATAATGGCTCAAACCGCCGCCGATATATTAATCGATACGATCCACGACTGGGGAGTAGAGGTCATCTTCGGCCTGCCCGGCGACGGGATCAACGGCATCATGGAGGCGCTGCGCAAGCGCAGGGAAGAAATCCGCTTCATTCAAGTCCGGCACGAAGAAGCCGCGGCGTTCATGGCGTGCGCGTATGCGAAATACACCGGCAAGCTCGGCGTCTGCGTTGCGACGTCGGGTCCCGGCGGCATTCATCTATTGAACGGTCTTTACGACGCGAAGCTCGACGGCCAGCCCGTGCTCGCGATTACCGGCCATCATTTTCACGACCTCATCGATACGCATGCACAGCAGGATGTCGACCTCGATCGAGTCTTCGAGGACGTCAGCGTCTATAACACGCGTGTCATGGGGCCGGCGCACGTGGAGAACGTCGCCGACCTCGCCTGCCGCACGGCGTTCAGCTACCGCGGCGTCGCGCACATCAATTTTCCCACCGATCTTCAGGAGCAGGAGAGGGGGCCGCGATCGAAGCGCAACGTCGTCGACCATACCTCCGATGTCCGGGCCCATAGCGCGCGGCTTCCGGCCGAAGACGCTATGGCGCGGGCCGCCGTGGTTCTCAACGCGGGAAAAAAGATCGCGATCCTGTGCGGTCGTGGCGCGCTCGACGCGAGCGACGAGCTTGAAGCTTTAGCCGACCGTCTCGGTGCCCCGATCGTCAAAGCGCTTCTCGGGAAGGCGGCCGTCCCGGACATGGGTCCCTATACGACCGGCGGCATCGGCTTGCTCGGCACGAAGCCTTCGCAGGAGGCGCTGGAAGAATGCGACACGCTTTTCATGGTGGGCACGTCATTCCCTTACATTGAATTTCTACCGAAGCCCGGCCAGGCGCGCGGTGTGCAGATCGATCTCGATCCCGCGCGCATCGGTTTGCGTTATCCCGTGGAAGTCGGACTTGTCGGCGATTGCCAGCGCACGCTGCGTGAGCTGTTGCCGAAGCTGGAAAAAAAGTCCGACCGCAGCTTTCTCCAACGCGCGCAGGCGGGCGCGAAAGAATGGTGGAAGTTGATGGAGACGCGCGGCACGAGCAGGGACCGGCCGATGAAGCCGCAGGTCGTCGCCTGGGAGTTGGGTAAGCGGCTCACCGATACTGCCATCGTCTCTTCGGACTCCGGCACGATCGCAACCTGGTTTGCGCGGCAGATCCCCGCCCGGCGCGGCCAGATGTATTCGCTCTCCGGCACCCTCGCGACGATGGCTAACGGATTGCCGTATACGATCGCGGCGCAGATCGCCTATCCCGAGCGCCAGTGCGTCGGCTTCGTCGGCGACGGCGGCTTTACCATGCTGATGGGCGAGTTTCTCACCGCCGTAAAGTACCGCCTCCCGATCAAAATTGTCGTCATCAAGAACAACACGCTCGGGATGATCAAATGGGAGCAGATGGTCTTCCTCGGTAATCCCGAATACGGGGTCGAGCTGCAGCCTATGGATTTCGTGGCGTTCGCCCGCGCGTGCGGCGCGACGGGCTTCGCCGTCGACGATCCGGAAAGGTGCGGCGCGATTCTCGACCAGGCGCTGGAGACGCCGGGCCCCGTCCTCGTCGAGGCGACGGTGGATCCGTTCGTGCCGCCGCTGCCGGCCAAGATCAATTTCGATCAGGCGAAGCATTTCGCCGAGGCGCTGGCGCGTGGCGAGCCGAATCGTAGCAGGATCGCGTGGACAATCCTCGCTGACCGCGTGCGCGAGATGATTTGAGGAGACAAAGATGACCGCCATCGGAGCCAAACGCTGGGCGATAGCCGAAGGCTACATTCCGGGTTGGGGAAACGGCCCGGCGCCCCAGATGACGAGCCACGAGACGGTGTGTTTATTGAATGCCGGCGACCGCGAAGCGCACGTCATGATCACGATATTCTTCACCGACCGCGAGCCGGCCGGCCCTTACCGCATCGCGCTGCCGGCGCGACGCACGAAGCACGTGCGCTTCAATAATCTCAGCGATCCCGAGCCGATTCCGAAAGACACCGACTTCTCGAGCGTGATCGAGTCGGACGTCCCGATCGTCGTCCAGCACACGCGCCTCGACAGCCGTCAGGCGGAAAATGCGCTGCTCAGCACGATCGCTTACGCCGGAAACTGATGGCGCGAACTCCCAACATCGACCGCATCGACGTTGCCGCGTACACAATCCCGACCGATTTTCCGGAATCCGATGGGACGCTCGAGTGGAGCGAGACGACGATCGTCGTCGTTGAGGCGCGCGGCGGCGGAAAGTGCGGCATCGGCTATACCTTCGCCGATACCGCGACGGCGCGCTTGATCGCCGACAAGCTTGGGCCTTCGGTCACCGGCCGCCAAGCGATGGACGTGCAGGCCTCGTGGCTTGCGATGGCGCGGGCGATTCGCAATCTCGGCCGGCCCGGCATTGCATCGATGGCGATCGCCGCGATCGACATCGCACTCTGGGACCTCAAAGCGCGTTTGTTGGATCTGCCGCTGATCGAGCTTTTCGGCAAAATTCGCGAAGCGATCCCCATCTATGGCAGCGGCGGATTCACGTCCTATTCCATTCATCAGCTTCAGGAACAACTCGGCGGCTGGGCGCGCTCCGGCGTCCACATGGTGAAGATGAAGATCGGGAGGGACGCACCCCAGGATGTCGAACGCGTCGCCGCCGCGCGCGCGGCGATCGGCCCCGGCATCGAGCTCTTCGTCGATGCCAACGGCGCATATACACGCAAACAGGCGCTCGCGCAGGCGGAGACCTTCGCCAATAGCCGGGTGACGTGGTTCGAGGAGCCAGTCTCGTCCGATGATTTAAAAGGATTGCGCCTGCTGCGCGACCGCGCGCCGGCGGGCATGAACATCGCCGCGGGCGAATACGGCTACGATCTGCCGTATTTTCGCCGCATGCTCGACGCCGGCGCCGTCGACGTGCTCCAGGCCGATGCGACGCGCTGCGCCGGCTTTACAGGCTTCATCGCGACTGCGGCGCTGTGTGACGCGCGCTCGATGCCGCTCTCGGCGCACACCGCGCCGTCGCTCCACGCTCACGTCTGCTGCGCGCTCGCGCCCGTCCGGCACGTCGAATACTTTCACGATCACGCGCGCATCGAGCGCATGCTCTTCGACGGCGCGCTCACGCCTGAAGGCGGCGCGCTGCGGCCGGATCGCTCGCGGCCGGGCATGGGAATGGCTTTCAAGCGCGCCGACGCGGCGCGCTACGCCGCATGAGAAAGACGAATCATGGAACAACCTCAACATTCCGCTAACCAACAACAATACCGCCCCAATCACCAGGCCGACGTGGTGCCTTCGCTGCCGGTCGATGTCCGGCGGAGAGTGAAGCTTCGGCGCGTCGAAAAGACACCCACGGCAAAATACGACCTCTCGACGGTTGACGGCAGCGCGCTCGCTGCAGAGCTGCGTGCGTGCATCCGCGGCGAAGTCCGCTTTGACGACGCGAGCCGCGCGCTGTACGCGACGGACGGATCGAATTATCGCCAGACGCCGATCGGCGTCGTGCTGCCGCACGGTATCGAGGATGTGGTGGCAACCGTTGCCACCGCCCGGCGCCATCGCGCGCCGGTGCTGGCGCGCGGCGGCGGCACGAGCCTTGCCGGGCAGTGCTGCAACGTCGCCGTCGTGATGGACTTCTCGAAGTACATGCACGCCATCGTCGAGCTCGATCCGGAGAAGCGCCGCGCGCGCGTCCAGCCGGGGCTCGTGCTCGACGATCTCCGCGACGCCGCGGAAAAATTCCATTTGACGTTCGGCCCCGATCCTTCCACGCACAACCACTGCACGCTCGGCGGCATGATCGGCAACAACTCGTGCGGCGTCCATTCCGTGATGGCGGGGAAAACCGACGACAACATCGAGGATCTGGAGATTCTCACGTATGACGGATTGCGCCTCCGCGTCGGTAAAACCGACGACGGCGAGCTTTCGGCCATCATCCGTGCCGGCGGCCGACGCGGCGAGATTTACGCGCGCCTCAAAGCGCTGCGCGATAAATACGCAGATCTCATTCGGAAGACATTTCCCGACATTCCCCGGCGCGTTTCCGGCTATAACTTGCCATGGCTCCTGCCTGAGAACGGCTTTCACGTCGCGCGCGCTCTCGTCGGCAGTGAATGCACGTGCGTCACTGTTCTCGAAGCCACGGTGCGCCTTGTCCCGAGCCCGCCGGTGCGCTCGCTCGTGGTGTTGGGCTATCCGGATGTCTACAGCGCGGGCGATCACATCATGGAGGTGCTCGCGGCGAAGCCGATCGCGCTCGAGGGTCTCGACGACAATCTCGTCGCCGACATGAAAAAAAAGAAGCTCCATCCCGAAGACATCGAGCTCCTGCCCGAGGGCAAGGGATGGCTGCTGGTCGAGTTCGGCGGCGACAATAAACAAGAAGCGGACGAGCGTGCGCGCTCTCTCATCGAAAAGCTCAAGAAGAAACCGGATGCGCCGAGTGTGAAGCTTTTCGACGACCCCGCCGAGGAGCGCACGATCTGGCTCGTGCGCCGCTCGGGCCTGGGCGCGACCGCGCGCGTCCCCGGCGCGAAGGATACTTGGGAAGGCTGGGAAGACTCGGCGGCTCCGCCGGAGAAGCTGGGAAATTATCTTCGCGATCTACGGAAGCTGCTTACCAAGCACGGCTACGCCTGCGCGCTGTACGGCCACTTCGGCCAGGGTTGCGTGCACACGCGCATCGATTTCGATCTCGTCAGCAAGGCCGGCATCGAGAAATACCGCACCTTCATTCACGAGGCGGCCGATCTGGTACTCGGCTACGGCGGCTCGCTATCCGGCGAGCACGGCGACGGCCAGTCGCGCGGCGAGCTGCTGCCGAAAATGTTCGGCCCCGAATTGATGCAGGCGTTCCGCGAGTTCAAGTCGATCTGGGACCCGGACTGGAAGATGAATCCCGGCAAGGTGATCGACGCCTATCACATGGACGAGAATTTGCGCCTCGGCGCCGATTACCGACCACCCGAGGTCGCGACGCATTTCAAATTTCCCGGCGACGACGAAGGGAGCTTTGCGCGTGCGACGCTCCGCTGCGTCGGCGTCGGCGAATGCCGGCGCGAGAGCGTCGGCACGATGTGCCCGAGCTATCGCGCGACGCGCGAAGAAATGCACTCGACGCGCGGCCGCGCGCGGCTGCTCTTCGAGATGCTGCGGGGCGATCCGCTGCGCGACGGCTGGCGCGATGCCGGCGTGCGCGAGGCGCTTGATCTCTGCCTCGCGTGCAAGGGGTGCAAGGGCGAATGCCCGGTGCAGGTCGACATGGCGACGTACAAGGCCGAGTTTCTCTCGCATTATTACGAGAAGCGGCTGCGCCCGCGCCACGCCTATTCGATGGGTTTGATTTATTGGTGGGCGCGCCTGGCTTCGCTCGCGCCGCGCGCCGTCAATTTTTTTACGCACGCGCCCCTCGCCGGCGCTGTTCTCAAATTCCTCGGCGGCATCGCGACCCAGCGCGATGTGCCTGTCTTTGCACCGGAAACTTTCACACGCTGGTTTCGCCGGCGTGCCGCGCGAAATATCGGCAATGCCAAAGTAATGCTCTGGCCGGACACCTTCAACAACCATTTTTATCCGGAGGTCTGCCGCGCGGCGGTCGAAGTCCTTGAAGCCGCCGGCTTTCGGGTTGTCATTCCAGAAATTTCGCTTTGCTGCGGACGGCCGCTCTACGATTTCGGAATGCTCGACACCGCCAAGCGGTTGCTCCGGCGTATTCTCGATACGCTCACTCTGGAGATCGAGGCGGGCGTGCCGGTCGTCGGCCTCGAGCCGAGCTGCGTCGCGGTTTTTCGGGACGAGATGCTGAATCTCTTTCCGCACGACGAGGACGCCAAGCGCCTCGCCGCGAACTGCTTTCTGCTGCCGGAGTTTCTCGAGACGATGATCGACGGCTACAACCCGCCCCAGCTCGGGCGCAAGGCCGTCATTCACGGCCATTGCCATCAAAAAGCGATCATGGGCATGGCGCACGAGAAAAATCTCTTCGCCAAGCTCGGCCTCGACTGCGACATCCTCGACTCCGGCTGCTGCGGCATGGCGGGATCGTTCGGCTTCGAATCCGGCCATTACGACGTATCGATGAAAATCGGCGAGCAATCATTGCTGCCTGCAGTGAGGCAAGCGCCGAAGGATGCGCTGCTCGTGGCCGACGGCTTCAGCTGCCGCGAGCAGGTGCGGCAGGCGACCGGCCGCAAGCCGGTGCATTCGGCTCAAGTGGTGCAGATGGCGCTCCGGCAGGCCGCCGGCCGGACGACGGAGCGCGTCGTTACTAATAACGGGGCCAACGGACGGCGGATGCGTGCGGCGCTGGTCGTCGGGGCGACGGCAGCGGCGTCGGCCTGGATGCTGTCGCGGAAAGGCCACAACCATGAAGTTCAAAGCGCTCGGCGGAGCGAATGAGAAAACATACGCGCTGGTTTTCGACAAGGGCGACGAAGCCGTACACGGACTTATCGCGTTCGCGAAGGAGCGCGGACTCGGCGGGAGTCACCTGACCGCGATCGGCGCGTTCAGCGACGCCATGCTCGGCTTTTTCGACCGCGATAAAAAGGAATATCGGAAGATCCCGATTCGCGAGCAGGTTGAGGTCCTTTCGCTGGTGGGCGATATCGCGCTCAAAGATGGCGCGCCGCAGCTGCACGCGCACGTCGTCGTCGGCAAAGCCGACGGCAGCGCGCACGGCGGCCACCTGCTCGAAGCGCACGTCTGGCCCACCCTCGAAGTCATTGTCGGCGAATCGCCGAAACACTTGCGGCGCAAAGTCGACGAAGAAACCGGGCTCGCGCTGATCGATGTCGACGGCTGACCCTACGCATCTCGCGCCGCAGCCAAACCCTAAATCGGAGAGAAAAGACCGCTATGCACAATCAGGAGACCGTTGTCATTACCGGCGCCTCGGCCGGCGTAGGCCGCGCGACCGTGCGCGAATTCGCAGCCAGAGGCGCGCAGATTGGCTTGATCGCCCGCGGCGAAGAACGGCTCGCAGCGGCGAAAAGTGAAGTCGAGGCCGCCGGCGGCAAGGCGCTGACGTTTCCCATCGACGTCGCAGATGCCGATGCCGTCGACACCGCAGCCCGCGAGGTCGAGGCGAAGCTGGGGCCCATCGACATCTGGGTCAACAACGCGATGACGTCGGTCTTCTCGCCCGTCAAAGAAATGCAGCCGGACGAGTTCAAGCGCGTCACCGAGGTTACCTATCTCGGCGTCGTTTACGGCACGCTCGCGGCGCTCAAGCGCATGCTGCCGCGCGACCGCGGCGTCATTGTGGAAGTAGGCTCGGCGCTCGCGTATCGCGGCATTCCGCTGCAGGCGGCCTACTGCGGCGCGAAGCATGCGATACAAGGGTTCGTCGATTCGCTCCGATGCGAATTATTGCATGACCATAGCAACGTGCGCGTTACGATGGTACAGATGCCGGCCTTGAATACGCCGCAGTTTTCCTGGGTGAAGAGCCGGCTGCCGCATAAAGCCCAGCCAGTGCCGCCGATCTTCCAGCCCGAAGTTGCGGCCGAAGCGATTTATTGGGCCGCCCATCACGAGCGGACGGAAGTCTACGTCGGCTGGCCGACCGTGGAAGCGATCGTCGGCAATAAAATTGCGCCCCGATTCGCTGATCGTTATCTCGCCCGCACCGGTTATAAGGCCCAGCAGACGGAGGATGCCGAAGACAAGGATCGTGCCGATAATTTATGGCGGCCGGTTCCCGGCAACTACGGTGCGCACGGCAAATTCGACGCTCGCGCGAATAATTTTTCCATCCAACTCTGGGCGACGACCCATCGCCGCTGGCTCGCGGCGGCGGGCCTGGCGCTCGCCGGAGCGTACACGGCGTTGTCGCGCAACGGGCGCTCCTGATCCCATCCGTTCACCTCGGCACGTGAAGCATTTGACTTGCCTCGGCGCCGGCTTGTAACAAAGAGTTGCACGCCCGGCTACTCAAATCGGCCCTGCGAGGTGAGCAATGAAGAAACTCCACGATATCCGCCGAAGCATCCTTCGAAGCGCCATTTTCTTGTTGGTTATTGTCGCTGCTCATCCGCTCTTCGCCGCGGATAAGATCCGGGCGGCCTCCGGCGGCTTCGGGACCGCGATCAACGCGCTCGTGCCCGGCGCGTATCATCAGAAAGTCTTTCAGAAATACGGCCTCGACGTCGAGTACATCGCGCTCGACAGCGGGACGCTCGGCATGCAGACGCTGCTCGCGAATGAGATCCAGGTGCTGTTTACGACCGGTGCGCTGCCGGTGACGTCCAATCTCCAGGGCGGCGACGTCTCGATCATCGCCGGCGGCATCAACTTTTTCCCCTTCAAGCTGATCGTGCGGCCGGAGATCAAGAATCCGGCCGACCTGAAAGGCAAATCGGTCGCGATCAGCCGCTTCGGCTCGGCGTCGGACTTCGCAGCGGCTGCGGCGCTGGAGAAGTTCGGTGTCAGCCCGAAGCAGGTGACGATGCTCCAGCTCGGCGCGAACGCCAGCCGCCTGGCGGGTCTCACCGGCGGATCGGTGCAGGCGTCTGTCTTCAGCGAGCCGTACGCGAGCATGGCGGTGAAAAAATTCGGCATGCGCGAGATTTACGATCTCGCCGACAGCGGCATTCCGTTCCCGCAGAACTGCTTTATGGTGCGCCGGGGCTATCTGGCCGACAACCGGCCGAAAGTCGTGAACTTCATGAAGGCTGTGATCGAGGGACTGTACGTGATGAAGCGCGACAAGCCGGCCGCGATCCAGGTGATCAAGCGTTATTTGCGCATCGACGAGGACGAGATGGCGGCGATCGGCTACGACTATTATCTCGTGCAGCACGGCGACGATATTCTCGTGCTGCCGGACCGTAAGGGGCTCGAGATGGTGATCGCCGATGTTGCGAAGACGAACCCAAAGGCGAAAGGACAGACGCCGGAGTCGCTAAAGCTCCTCGATTCGAGCGTGCTCGACGAGATCAAGAAGAGCGGCTTTGTCGAGAAGGTGAAACGGTCGTAAAAAGTAGGTATAAATAGAAGGCGAAAGTTAAAAGTAAAAAGGCAAGAACCTCCGTTCCGAACTTTTTAGTTTTTCCTGTGACTTTTGCTTGTGAGCGCAGCGAACATGTCTTTCTGGAATGAAATTCCCAAGCCGATCGTCGGGCTTTCCCCGATGGACGGCGTCACCGACGCGTCGTTTCGCTATATCGCCGCGACGGTCGGACGGCCCGACGTTATGCTCACGGAGTTTGTCAGCGTCGATACGGCGGCATTCGCGCCGGAATCGCTGCTGCGCGATTTCACCTATTCGGAAGTCGAGCGGCCGATCGCGGCGCAGATTTACGGCCACACGCCGGAGGCATTCTATAGAGTCGCCCACATCGTCTGCGAGATGGGTTTCGACGGGCTCGACATCAACATGGGGTGTCCGGCGAAAAAGGTCGCGGCAAAGGGAAGCGGCGCGGGTCTGATTCAGACGCCCGCATTGGCGCGTGAAATCGTCCGCGCCGCCCGGCAGGGCATTTGCGACTGGGCGGCGGGGCAGACGTTGGCGGACATCGGCGTCGACACGGAATTCCTTGCGCGCATCCGCAGCGCGAATCGCCTGCGGTGCGGCGCCGCGATGCCCGCGGAACGGCGCGAGATTCCGATTTCGGTGAAGACGCGCATCGGCTACGAAGCCGTCGTCGTCGAAGACTGGATCAAGAATTTGCTCGAAGAACGCCCGGCGGTAATCTCGATTCACGGTCGAACGCTGATGCAGCAGTACCGCGGCAGCGCAGACTGGAGCGCGATCGCGCGCGCCGTAGAAGTCGCGCGCGGCTCGGGGACGCTGATTTTGGGAAACGGCGACTTGCGGAGCCTCGCAGACGTTTACCGGCGCGTCACGGAGACCGGAGTCGACGGGGTGCTGCTCGGTCGCGCGGCGCAAGGCAATCCATGGATTTTCAGAGGCAACCTCGAACTCAAGGAGGCGGTTAGGTCGGTCTCTGCAGACGCCGTTCCGCCGCCTCCAATTGTCGACCTCGATGAGCGCTTGAAAGTGCTGCTGGCGCACTGCCGTCATTTCGCCGCGTGGCGCGAGCCGCACGTTTTCATCGCCATGCGAAAGCAATTAGCGTCGTATATCCGCGCCGTGCCGCGCGCGGCCGACATGCGCTACCGCATGGTGCGCGTGAATGCGCTCGAAGACGTCGAGCGCTGCCTCGAGGATTACGCCGCCGCGCTCGCATCCGACGCGTTTCCGCTCCGCGCCTCTTGGGATTCGCCGCCCGGCGCCGCCCTGCGATGCGGTTGATCCTCGCATCGACTTCGCCGCGGCGCCGCGAAATCCTCGCCCTGCTCGGCATTCCATTCGAAGTCGTCGCGCCGCCGTTCGAAGAGATCGTCTCACCGGCGCGGCCGATCGTGGAAGAAGCCCTCGACTTCGCGGTCGGCAAAGCCACGTCCGTCATGACGCAGCGTCCGGAGAGCATCGTCATAGGCAGCGACACAATGATTCTTCTCGGCGGAGAAAAAATCGGCAAACCGGCCGATGCTGCCGACGCGAGACGCATGCTGCGCGCTTTTGCGGGCCGCACCCATCGAATTTATACGAGCGTCGCGATCGTCGATGCCGGAGGCCCCGGCCTGCGCTGTATCGAAGAAGTCGAGGTTAAAATGCGCGCCTACTCGGGACACGAGATCGAGCGGTATCTCGCTTTGGGCGAGTCGCTAGATAAGGCCGGCGCCTACTCGATCCAAGGAAGGGGAGCCGAATTGATCGAGTCGATCAAAGGGGATTATCTGGCCGCGGTCGGACTGCCGCTCAGGCCGATCGCGCGATATCTCACCACGCGCGGGGTCGCTGCAGCCACGGACGTGGAAAAAATTTATACGGAAAGATCTTATCACAACTGGTCAAGCTTTTAGCGGCGCGGACGCGATTTAACTCGCGGAGCCGCGCCGCTCTTCGCGCCCGTTCCTCTGCGCGCTACGCGCGTCACCGCCTCGGCGGGGCTGCGCGGCGGGCGTAGCGGCCCTAGCATCGCGCCCGGGCGAGACTTGCGAGCCGGCGCGGCGCTCGTTTCGTTGGTTCTGTCGAAATTCCCTCTGCGGCTGATTGTTCACGGGGCGTTCGCGGGCCGTATCGCGGCCGCGAAACGCGCGGTTGTCAGCTCCGCGCCGCTCGAAGGAGCGGTTCTGATTCTCCAGCCGCTGATTCGATCGATTCTCGAAAGATTGCCGCCGGTTCGCATCAAGTTGCCGGCTATTCTGCTCGCGCAGCTGCTGCGCGCTCCGATTGAAACCTTGCGGCCGCGTATCGCGAAACTGCGAACGATTCTCAAAGTCGCGGCCGCGATTTTCCTGTCGCGAGCGATTGTCGAAATCGCGCCGGCGCTGCTCCTGCAGCCGCGCCGCGCTGCTGTCGCGGCCCTGCCGTTGCCGATCGTCGCGCTGGAAGTTTCCGTCGCGGCGCGCATCGAAATTGCGGTCGCGCCGATTATCGAACGCCCGATTATTATCGGGACGGTTATCGCCGCGGCGATTGTTGTCGAATCCTCGATTATCGAAACGCCGGCCGTTATCGAAACGGCGGCTGTCGTCGCGCCGGAAGTCCCGGCCCGTAATACGGTCGTTCCGGCGCGCGAAGTTGTTGAAGTTCGCGCTGCGGTGGATCGTATTGAACCGGTTGAGATTATCCACGCGCACGCTCCGGCGCACGATGTCGCGATTAAAGCGGACCGTGCGGAATCTGTCGTTGACGTAGACATTATTGATGCGCACGAACGGGCGGCTGCGCTCGACCCAGCGCGGGCCGTGCCAGCCGTGGTAAAAAATGCGGTGGCCGCGCCAGTCCCAGTCGCAGTTGAGCCACGGGCCGATCGGAAACGCCGGACCGAATACGAACGTCGCATGACGGAAGAATACGACGTCCGGCGCGTAGTCGGGCACGAAAATGAACTCGGGCTGGATCGGCTCGATGGCGATGAAGCCGCCGCTCGGAACCACTTCCCAATACTCGTTCGTGACAAGATTGCCGGCGTTGCGTGCCATAAAGCGCAAATGCTGTACGGCCGCCGAGACATCGGCTGGCTGCTCGACATAGGCTTGACCTAGGGCCGTCGTCCAGTCGATGCGGTCGGCCATCATGAACAGAACTTTGGGGTAATGCGCTATCGCCTTGACGCTCACGTCCCAAGGCTGCGCGTCGACGCCATATGGGTCGTTGTAGGCGTGCATCCAGCGCGCGGCATCGTTGACCTGGTCGGCGAAGGTCGCCGCGACGAGAATCTGCGCGAGCAGCGGGTCGGGGTACAGCGCGACGGGCGCGAGCAGGTTCTCGAGCTGGTCGGGCGATATGCGGTAATCGCCGTAACCTGGCGCCGGCCCGCGATCACCTGCGTAAGGAGCCGCGGGTGCGCCGCGGTAATCGCCGGGCGGCGGTGGGGGATAATCGGCGGGCGGTGGCGGATAATCGCCGTAGGGCTCGGGGGCGCCGTAATCTTGCGCACCGGCCGAAGCGGCTCCTAAGCGGTCCAGCATCGCTGTAGATGGCGCGAAGAGCAAGGCGGCTGCAAAGGTAATCGTCCAGAGTTTTTTGCTTTTGTTCATTCGTTCTTTCCTAGTTTGTAACGAGACCCGGGTTTTCACCCGGCTACTACTCCTCACAGTTCGATTAGACGGGCGGGGCGCGAAAAGGGTATAGTGACGTCCGATGTTTTACTTCGCGTACGGATCCAACATGCATTGGGGGCAGATGAAGCAACGCTGCGGGTCGGCGCGCTTCGTCGGGGTCGCGCGTCTACCGCAGCATCGGCTTGCGATTACGCGGAAGTCGCGGCGGCGCCTGTGCGGGACCGCTGACGTCGTCGTCGATGCCGGATCGGACGTCTGGGGGATCGTTTACGACATCGACGGGGAAGACCTGACGCTTCTCGACGGTTTCGAAGACGGTTACCGCAGGGAAAAGGTCGGCGTGCTGCTCGCGGCCGACGAGGGGTTCGTCGAGGCGTGGATCTATATCGCCGAAAAAGAAGACTGCCCGCCGCGCCCGAACGCGGTGTACAAGCGCCTAATGCTGGAGGGCGCAAAGCATTGGGGGCTGCCGGCAACCTACCTCGCATACCTTGAGGCGATCGAAGCGGCTGAGGATTGAAGTCGGTCATTTTCCGGCACGTTGCTCAAAATTCACCAATCCCGGCATTTTTTCGTTTTTCCAACCCTGATTCCGGCCTTCGGCACGGCTTCCACCGCGCCGCTCGCGCGCGCTCCATTCCATTCTTCGCCTGCCGCTTTTCGGGCATGCAAACTTTTGGCGTGAGTTACGTTTTCTTGTCTTTTAGGACTGGCACCGCTCTTGCTCATTCCGTTTGTCGTTAATTACGCGACCAAAAGGAGAGCAAAACCATGTGGCAGCCTTGGAATTGTTTGCGCGCCGATGGGTGCGTTGTCGAAGCGTTGGGCCATTTGCCTGAAGATTATGTTGTCGTCAGCGATATTATCCTGCCCGAAAGCCAGGTCGAGATCGACCACATCGTGGCGGGACCGAACGGGCTGTTTGCAATCGAGACCAAGGACTGGAGCGGCGACGTGAAGTGCAAAGGCCATGACTGGTTCGTCGATCGCAAGCGAATCCCGAGTCCGGGGCGGCCGGTTCAGCGAAAGGCGGCCGCGCTGCGGCAGACCCTCGTCACGATGACTTACGACGGTGAGCGGAAGATTCCGGCGGTATCCGCGATCCTCGCGTTCAGCCATCCGGAAGTAGTCGTAGGCGTGCAGGAGCCGGCGGTCCCGGCAATGCGCGCCGAAGAGCTCGCTTCATTCATCATCCACTACAACGTTTCTCAGCTCGTCGAAGACGAGCGGGCGGCAATCGTCCGCCACCTGGCGTCGTTTCCGTCGCGGACCAAAGAGGCCGCGGGTTTTCTCGGCCTTAAATTGATTTCGCGTGCACTAAGGCCTGCTACGGCCTAGGCGAACGCGCGTTCGTTTGGCGGCGCGCGTTATCGCGTGCTAGGATGGGTACCCGCAACCGAAGGGTACACTCTTGCCGCGTTTCATCGCCGGAATCATCGCGTTAACGATTCTCGTTCTGCTCGCGTTCTATCTTTTCTCATCTCCTGAGGAGGAAAAGCCGACAACAGCGCCGGCGCCGAGCGTCGAGCCGGCGCCTCAACCGCAAGCGCCGGAGAAGCGTCCGAAGGTCAAATCGAAACGGGCGGGCGACGATGACGACGACGAGACCGACACGAATTCGGAAGATAAAGACGAAGAGTCCGACGAAGACGCACGCCAGCAGCAACTCCAGGAGCTGCGGAGAAACCGGTGACGTCAGAGTTTCGGAATGCGCAAAGTTTTGCTGATCATCCCCGCACCGCTCAAGAAGTAGATCAACGAAAGAGGATGCCACTCAAGTCCGGCGATTCGCGTCGCGCCGAGGGGCAACGCCTCGCCGACGCGGTTCCAATGAAAACAGGCGCCGAGGATGAGCATTAAAAGCAGGCTCGACGGAATCGGCGTTCCCTCGAAATATTTCACTTTTTCGCCCGCCGCGGCCACTTCCGCTGCCGTGACATTATAACGCGCCAGCCGGCTGACGCCGCAGGCGACGAAAAAAAGCAGGATCGCCACATCCCAGCCGCCGCGCATTCCGAGCGCGTAGCCGAGCGCCGCAGGCGCGACGCCGAAGCTCACGATATCGGCGAGCGAGTCGAGCTCGCCGCCGAATAAGGAGTGCTTTTTCTGCCACCTCGCCACCCGGCCGTCGGCGATGTCGAGCACGAGGGCGAGCGGCAGGAGGCCGAGCGCGAGATAGACGCGCCAGCGATCCGGAGTTTCCAGATAGCTCATCGCTGCGAAGATCGCGGCCGTGCCCGCCGCGGCGTTGCCCAGCGTCAGCAGATCGGCGGCGCGGTAGCTTCGCAGCATCGAAAAATGGGCGCGGTGAGAGCTTCGCTTGGACTCGGCCATAGCCCGCATTCTTACCATGCCTTATCGTGTTCGTGGAATAGACCGACTTCGACAAATCTGCGTACAATGATATGCTAAAAACTGTCGTTTTGCGGATTATGGAGCTTTTATGAACGCGCAAGCTTCGCGCCTTTTTGCCGTCATATTTCTTGCCTTTGTGATGTTCCTGTGCGGCTGCTCGACGACCAACCGGCTCGTGAGCGAGTGGAGCAATCCCGGATACACGAGCGCGCCTTTCCGAAAAGTATTCGTCGGCAGCAGCGGCGGCGACAGCGCGATCCGCCGCAACCTGGAGGACGAGTTCGTCGCCCAGCTTCAAGCCGCGGGCATCGAGGCGGTGCCGAGCTACCGGTATATTCCGGATGAGCAAAACCTCGATGACGAAGCACTCAAGAAAGCCGCGAGACAGGCCGGCGCGGACGCCGCGATCCTCGCGCGATCGCTGGGAGTCGAACCGAGAGTCAATTACCGTCCCGGCTATTACTACCCTTATACGTCGTTTGGCTTTTTCGGTCCGCACTTCGGCGCGAGCTGGTATGGGCTCTACGGTCCGAGCTACTATGAATATAATGTCTATAGCTCGGAGACCACGCTCTACGACGTCTCGAAGGGCGAGGTGGTATGGACCGGTACGGTTCGCACTTACGATCCGGATAACGTGAACAGCACGATAAGGAATTACGCGCGAACCGTTTTGAAGGCGCTCGAAGAAAAGCAGCTGCTGCGCCCGGCGCCTCCGGCGCGATGAGAATGGAGCGTGAGCGCGCGCAGCCGGTGCGCTTCGATGGCACGCATTGCAGCCTCGTCGTCGAGAGGCCGCGGCGCGGGGTCGTCGTGCTGCGGATATCCGGCCGCGACGTCGGCGAATTCGGCGGCGCGCCGATGCTGGATATTGAGAGAGACCTCGCCGTAGGCTCGCCGATTGACCTGTTTGTGGACGCGCGCCGCGTGAAGGGCGCTTCGCTCGATGTCAGCAGCGACTGGGCGCAATGGCTCGGCCGCCACCGCGCAGCGTTCCGGCAGGTGAGCATGCTGACGAGCTCGCGGTTTATTCAGATCACCGCCGATTTCGTTCGGCGCTTCGCCGGTCTCGGCGAATTGATGCGCATTTATACCGATCCTGCGGCGTTCGACGAAGCATTGGCCGCTGCGAGCGCCGCGCGCGACTGAGTAACAGCAAATAGTCAGCAAATTGTGAAACGCCGGCGGCGCGTTTGCCGTGCGCGCGTGCAATCGATACAGTCCGATAATGGCCGCGAAAACTTCCAAAACATCGGTGAAATCCGCGCAGGTTGCTACGCGCAACGGCAAACGGAAAATTTTGCTGCTCGACGGGCATTCGCTCGCGTTCCGCGCGTTTTTCGCGCTGCCCGACACGCTCGTCACTTCTTCGGGACAGGTGACGAATGCGGTTTACGGCTTCACGGCGATGCTCATCAAGCTGTTTGGCGACGAGCGACCCGACGCCGTCGTTGTGACTTTCGACAAGGGTGCGCCGCAATTCCGTCTCGACCGCTATGCCGATTACAAAGCCGGCCGCGCCGAGACGCCGGACAAGTTTCGCCAGCAGCTTCCGCTCATCCGCGAGGTCTTGAGCGCGCTCAAAATCCCCATGTTCGAGCTAGCGGGCTACGAGGCGGACGATCTGCTGGCGACGCTGGTGAAACACTGCGGCGCCGCGGACTGCGAGGTCATTATCGTCACCGGCGACCGCGATATTCTCCAGCTCGTCCGCGACGGCGTTTCCGTTATCATGACGCGCCGCGGCATCTCGGACATCATCCGCTACGACGCCGCGACCGTGTTGGAGCGCTACGGTGTCGGGCCCGAAAAATGGATCGATTTTGTCGCGCTCAAAGGCGAAAGCTCGGACAACCTTCCCGGTATCCCCGGCGTCGGCGATAAGACGGCGGCGCAGCTCATTCAGAAGTACGGCGATATCGAGCAGGTGATCGCGCATGCCGACGATCTCACGCCGAAGCTGAGCGCAGCCATCAAAGCGCACGCCGATCAAGTGCGAATCAATAAGGAGCTCGGGCGCCTGCTCGACGACGTGCCACTCGATGTCGATCCCGCAAAGATCGCGCTCCAGCCATGGGACGAAGAGGAAGTACGAAAACTTTTTACTTCGCTCGAATTCCGCACGCTGCACGAAAGACTGAAGGAGTTGAAGATCCACGCAGCGGCGGCTCCGGCGACGTCGCTGGATCTCGCGGACCTCCGCGATCTAACCGCCGAGGCGGACCTGCGCGCCGGCGACCTCGCATTCGCTTGGAACGAAAAATGGCTGGCGGTCGCCGACGCGCCCGGCGAAGCCCGCGTGCTGCCGTTTGCGGAGGCATCGGAACGCTTGGCAAAGCTCATGGCTGATCCCGCGCGGCGGAAAACCGCTCACGATGCGAAGCCGTTGTTTCGCGCCGCCATCGCCGCCGGAAACGATCTTCAAGGCCTTCATCTCGATACGAAAATCGCTGCGTATCTGATCGAGCCGGGCACAGCGGCAGGCTATCCGCTGAAAGACGTTGCCGCGCGCTACCTCGGCGTTTCTCTCGAAGAGCCGTCGGAGGCGGCGCCGGGCGAGCAGGCGTCTCTCGCGTTCGGGGCCGATGACAAGCGCAGCGTCGCGCGCGAGGCCGTCGGTGTGCGCGCGCTCGCGCCCGTGCTGGAGGAAAGGCTCCGCGGGCAGGGTGTATGGCAGCTCGCCGCGGAGCTGGAGTTTCCGCTGGTCGGCGTGCTCGCGCGCATGGAACACCACGGCGTGCTGATCGATCGAAAGTATTTAGAGGAGCTCGACGCCGACTTCGGCGCCAAGATGACGGCGCTCGAGCGCGCGGTGCAGGAACACGCGGGCGAGCAGTTCAACGTCAACTCGCAGCCGCAGCTCCAGCGGATTCTCTTCGAGAAGCTGGCGCTTCCGAAGACCAAGCGCATCAAGACCGGCTATTCTACGGACGCCGCCGAGCTCGAAAAACTCGCCGGCTCGCACGCGATCGTCGACGCGCTGCTCGAGTACCGCGAGGTCTCGAAGCTCAAGAACGGTTTTACCGAGATGCTGCTCGAATTGGTCGACCTACGCACCAGCCGTATTCATACAACCTACGATCAAACCAAGGCCGCAACCGGCAGGCTCGCGTCGAACGCGCCGAACCTCCAGAACATACCCATTCGCGGCGAGATGGGCCGCCGCATCCGGCGCGCTTTCATCGCGCCGCCGGGCCACGTTCTTCTGTCGGCGGACTATTCGCAGATCGAGCTGCGCGTGCTCGCGCATTTGTCGGAGGACGCGACCTTCTGTCGCGCCTTCGACGAAGGCCATGACTTTCACGCGACCATCGCGGCTCAGGTGCACGGCGTCAGGCCGGAAGCGGTGACGCCCGATATGCGCAGCCGCGTCAAACAGTTCTCCTACGGCATTGCGTACGGCATGTCGGCCTACGGCGTCTCGCAGCGGCTCGGCGTCGAGATGGAGGAGGCCGCGAGCTTCATCGAGAGTTATTACGCGCAATTTCCCAAAGTCCGCGAGTACCTCGCCGCGCAGGTGGAGCGCGCGAAGATAGACGGCTTTACGACGACGATGTTCGGCCGGCGGCGCTATCTGCCGGAGCTGCATTCCGCGAACTTCCGCTTGCGCGCGCTCGGCGAGCGCATGGCGCTCAACACGCCGATTCAGGGGACGGCGGCGGATATCATCAAGCGCGCGATGATCGATGTCGACACGGTGCTGCGAAAAGAGCCGATCGCCAAGATGCTGCTCACCGTGCACGACGAGCTCGTCTTCGAGATTCCCGAAGAGAAGCTCGAACGCGCGCGAGCGCTGATCGAAAGCGCAATGGTCGGCGCCGCAGCGCTCCGCTGCGGCCTCGCCGTCGATGTTCATACCGGCAGTAATTGGGCCGACGCGCACGCATAAGCGGCGTCCATAAAGGCCCGCCTGCTTCGTTGCGCTCGATCCGTATCGCTCGACGTACGAAAAAAGTACGCCTGCGTTTGCGGATCATCGCACGCCTCGCATCCGGGACCTTTCTGAACGCCGCAAAAGAAAAATATAGCCGATGATCTTGCTTCGTTGTGACAACGTTTCGCTCGCGTACGGGCATCTGCCGCTGCTGGCGCACGTCGATTTTCAGATCGAAATGGGCGAGCGCGTTTGTCTCGTTGGACGCAACGGCACGGGAAAATCGACGCTGTTGCGCGTCATAACCGGCGCCGCCGCGCCGGACGAGGGCAAGGTCTGGCGCCGGGACGGCCTCCGCATCGGAAATCTGGATCAGGAGGTGCCGCCCGACAGCGACGAGACGGTATTCCATATAGTTGCAGGCGGTCTCGGGGAGTTGGGCGATCTCCTCACCGAGTACCGCGAAGCCGCGCATGCAGCCGACGCGGCTGAACCCGTCACGCTCAAACGGATCGCCGAATTGCAGACGCGCATCGAGACGCTCGGTGGCTGGAATGTGAACCAGAAGGTCGAGACCGTGCTAACGCGGCTCGGTCTGCCCGCCGATCTCCGCCTGACGGACGCGTCGGGAGGTATCCGGCGCCAGACGATGCTGGCGCGCGCGCTGGTCAGCGAACCCGACCTGCTGCTGCTCGACGAGCCGACGAATCATCTCGACATCGCGGCGATTGCCTGGCTCGAGAAATACCTCGCGACGTACCGCGGCGCGCTGATTTTTATCACCCACGACCGCACGCTCGTGCGGCGACTGGCGACGCGTATCGTCGATCTCGACCGCGGGCGGCTCGTATCATTTCCAGGCGATTTTGAAAATTATCTGCGCAAAAAAGAGGAATTCCTCGACATCGAAGCGCGCGCCGCCGCCAAATTCGACAAAAAGCTGGCCGAGGAAGAGGCGTGGATCCGGCGCGGCATCAAGGCGCGGCGCACCCGCAACGAGGGTCGCGTGCGCGCGCTACAGGCGATGCGCCGCGAGCGCGCGCGGCGGCTCGACGCGCTCGGGCGGGCGCGCTTCGGCATCGACGCCGGCGAGATCTCAGGGAAGCTCGTCGTCGATCTCCGTCGGGTGAGCTTCTCATACGGCGACGAGGTGATCGTTCGCGACCTCTCGACTGGGATTCTCCGTGGCGACCGCGTCGGCATCATCGGCCCCAACGGCTCGGGAAAGAGCACGCTGCTGAAGCTCATTCTCGGCGAGCTCGCGCCCACATCGGGCGAGGTCGTCCGCGGCACGCGCCTGCAAACCGCCTATTTCGACCAGCACCGCCGTCGGCTCGACGTGGAGAAGACCGTCCGCGAAAACATGACCGACGGGTCGGACTACGTCACGGTCCGCGGCCGCTCGCGCCACGTGATCGGCTATCTCAAAGACTTTCTCTTTCCGCCGGCTCGCATCGATTCGCCCGTGAAGGCACTCTCCGGCGGCGAGCGCAACCGCTTGCTGCTCGCGAAAATCTTCACGCGCTCGGTCAACATGATGGTCCTCGACGAGCCGACGAACGATCTCGACGTCGATACGCTGGAGCTGCTCGAAGACCTGCTTGCGGATTATAAAGGAACGCTCTTGCTGGTGAGCCACGACCGCACTTTTCTCGACAATGTCGTGACGAGCACGCTGGTTTTCGAGGGCGGCGGCAAAATCGGCGAATACGTGGGCGGCTATGAGGATTGGGCGCGCTACCGCGAGCGGATTGCCGAGAGCGCAGCGGCGGCTGAGAAAGAACCGCCAAGCGCATCTTCCGTGCCCGAGCCTCCGAAGACTAAGAGCGGCAAGCTGTCTTACAAAGAGCAGCGCGAGCTGGAGGCGCTGCCTGCCAAAATCGAAGCGCTCGAGGCGGAGCAGGCGGAATTGCACGCCGCGCTGTCCGATGAAACGTTTCACGGCGGCGCCCGGGACAAAATCGCCGCCGCAGCCGCACGTCTCGAGACCATCGCCAAGGACCTCGAAGCCGCGTACGCGCGCTGGCAGGAGCTGGAAAGATAACTATCGGCCGGCGCGCCAGCCGTTTTTCTGCAGCTCCGTATTAATCTTCTTTACCAATCCATAGCGATAAATGCGTTCCAGAGGCGGCGGTTCCTTGAGCCCTACGCGGTCGATAATATGCTCGATCGATTTGCGCTGGAGGTCTTCGGAAACCGTTCCGTCGCGTGTCAAAGAGGGCAGGATCGCGTCATACGTGCGCGCCATCTGCGGCTCACCGATTTTCATGAAGCGGCTGAGCAGCTTCACGGCCGAGGCGCGGCTGTCGCGATAAGAGAGAAATCCCTTCAAGGTCGCGCGGGTGAAACGCTCCAGCAGAGAGGGATCGGATTGCTCGAGCTGCTCGCGCGCAACGATGTTGCCCTGGAACTCGAGAAATTCCTGGTGGATAAACGACAGCAGTTGACGAAAGCCGGCGTCCTCGGCCATCAGATTGGCGGGAATGCCGAGCATCGAGGCGTCGACGGAGCCCGCCTGAAGCGCATAAAAACGCGCCGTGCTCGCGCCCAGTGCCATGATCGTCGCATCCCGGCCGCCGTCGATGCCGTTATTTTTCAAGACCTGCCGCAACAGCGAGTCGGGCCCGCTGCCGATGCTGGAGACGCCGAGCTTCTTGCCTTTGAGTTCCTTGATTCCTTGAATATCCGGCCGCGAGAAGAGCCAATACATAGGGCGATAGAAGGCGGTAAAATAAAAGCGGATCGGAGCGCCGCGAAGTGCCGGGGGAAGCGACGAGCCTCCGGCGCTGATGAATTCGACGTTGCCCGCGACCAAAGCTTGCGCGCTTATCGCCGCCGGCATGACGACGAGCTCGACCTGCAGGCCTTCTTCGCGGTAATAGCCGAGATCGCGCGCGAGAACGAACGGACTCGCGGCGCCCGGCGACACGCCGGGAATAGCAACGTGAACCTTACGTAATTCTTGCGCAGCGGCGGGATAAGCCGAAGAGAACAGCAGGGCGAGCGCCGCCGCGGTGACGGCGCCCATTGTTATGATATTTTTCCACATCTTTAATCGTGTCTGTCCTGTAGTTTAATCACGTATGTCCTGTAGGAACCATTCCAAAGGAAGCTCTTTGCCGGCCTTTGCTTTTCGCGCGAGTTCCAGCACGCGCGCGCCGACGGCGGCGAATTGGATTCCCGAACCCGGCACATTGTGGAAATACGTTATCTGGCGATCCGCGGTTCGGCCGGGCGCCTTGCCGGTCATGACCTCGGCCAGCGTCGGCAGCTCGCTGCGTTGTTCCAGCGGAGCGCCGTATTCGGCGTAAAGCTTGCGGCGCGTGCGTTCCTGTTCTTCGAGATCCTCCGCCGCGGCTTTGACGCCGACGGCGCCGCCCCTGAGATGCCGAACGACGACATCGGCCTTCGCTACCGCTTGAGGCTCGACTTCGAAGGGAAGAACCGATGCGAGGTGCATGCCGGGTTTCAGCCAGCTCGCCTTGACGACCTGAGAAAGCGAGTCGGTGCAGCTTGAAAGGACGTCGGCATCGGCGACCGCCTCTTTGGCGCTCGCCACAGCTCTCACTTCGATTCCGACCTTATCGGACATCTCGCGGGCGAATTGCTCGCGGTGGGCGGGCGTCGGGCTATAAACTTTCACCTGCCGGATCGGCAACACAGAGCAGAAGGCGAGAGTGTGTGTTGTCGCCATGCCGCCCGAACCGATCATCGCGAGCACGTGGCTGTCTTTCCGCGCGAGATATTTAGCTGCGACGCCGCTCGTCGCCGCGACGCGTAGATGTTGCAGGACGCCGTCGTTAATAACCGCCAGCGGCTCGGCCGTACGCGTGCTGAACAAAAACACGAGGCCGCAATACGTGCCCGGCGAGATGCAAAATTTCTTGTGGGTCGGAATGCCGTCGATGTTGAGTTCAGGGTAGCGGATGTCGCTCTTCATTCGAATCGCGAACATTTCTCTTTTGGGGACGACGCCGGCCAGGCCGCCCCAGATATAGCACCGCTCCGGCTCGGGACCCGGAGACGGCGCTTGAACGTCCATGCGGCCGCCCTCGGGAAAATTGGCCGCCTGTCCTTTGCCCAGCTCGAGATAGGCCTCTTCGATGACTTCGAGACATTCTTTCATCGACAGCAGCTGTTCAACCTCGTGATTGTTGATTAAAAGCACATGCACCTCGCCTGAAATTTTTCGGTCAGGAAATCGTATCGCGGATCGATGAGTGACTACAAGACGCGAGGCTTACGAAGTGATCAATTGGCTGCTTCCGACGAGCGATTCAGCTGGTTAACGACGGTTAATATCAGCTCCGCCGCTTCGTGCGCCGATATTTTCGTACTGTCGATGGTGAGATCGGGTTTCTCCGGCGGCTCCATGCGATGGAAGACGATGTGCAGCGCGCGCTCCGAGATATTCTGACGCCGCTCGCGGTTTCGCACGAGCGCGAGCTCGAGGGGACAATGTAAATACACCACCATAAGCGGCTCGCCTTGCGCTAATTCGGCGACGCGGTCGCGCCATTCTTTTTTGTAAAACGTGGCGTCGAGAATCAGAAAATCTTCATCCCCGCGCCGGGTTTCGAGTGCCTCGAACATGCGGCGGTAGACGGGCGGCTTGAGGCGATCCGAGGTCAAGACTTTGACGCGGCCCAGCGCAGTGAGCCGCTCGGCGAGGACTTCTGCGATCGTCGTCTTTCCCGACCCGGGAATGCCGCAGAAGAGAATGATCATGTGCAATGAAAGCCGGCTAACGTGCGAAGGCGATCGCCTTCTCGATGTCGCGGACCGCGTGCGGGCAGCAGCGCCGCGCGGCGTCCAGGATCGCGCGCGCCTGCGCCTCGTCGCAGGATATGGAGTAGCCTTCGAACAGCACGCCGCCGAGCGCATGCTCGATCCAGGTCGCTTTATCGATGGCCTCGTGGGCAGCCGACCCGTGGGGCGTGCCGTCCCTGAGGCTTTCATAGTCCGACTGCGAGAGTTTGATGGATATTTCCACCGCTGAGCTCGGACGACGGTCTTTCTAAAAGGAATCAGAAAAACCGCCGCCGATCAATGGCGGTTCGCTTCTCGCATCGGGACTTTTTTCTTGACGCGGCGCGCCGTCGCGCTTATGGTAAAAAAAATTTTCTCTCGAAAGGGAGCACCGCCGATGGCGCTACGAATGGTAAGAGGCGCGCACCGAGAGCCGGAAAAATTGCAGGGGCAAAAGTCCCGCGCGGAATATCTGGTCGCTTGCCTGCGCGAGGAGGCGAACGACCCGAAGTTCAGCGACTGGGAGCGCGATTTCATCGTGAGCCTCGCGCGACAGGTAGGAATGGGAAGGAAGTTATCCGAGAAGCAGAAAGAAATCCTCGAGCGGTTGTGGGATAAGTGACCGCGTGAGGTGATCATGGAACCTTTCGGCTGGAAACGCGCCGTGCGGGCGGCGGAGACCATCGTCGCCGACGCCAAAAAGCTGACGCAAGTGCTCGAAGAGGGCGTAAAAAAAATGAACGCTCATTCCAGCGCTTTGACGGCGGTGTTTGCCGACTTGCAGCTGATCGTCAGGCTCGTGCGGGCATGGATGAAGGGCGATTATCGCGATGTCTCCAACAAGACGCTCGTCATCCTTGTAGGCGCGCTGCTCTATTTCCTCATGCCGATCGACGCGATTCCCGACTTCATTCCGGGCGTCGGCTTTCTCGACGACGCGGGGGTCATTGCGATGGCGCTCGCCGCCGCACAGACGGAGATCGACAAGTTCAGATCGTGGGAGATACGGGGCTAACGATGAACATCGCCGAGGCGCAGCAATTTTTAGCCCACAATCATCGCGGTGTGCTGGTCGCGCGAAAGCGCGACGGCTGGCCGCAGCTCACGCTCGTCACGCCGGCGCTCGATCCGGAAGGCCGCGTGATCATCCATTCGCGCGCCGATGCCTACAAGGTCAGGAACATCCGCCGCGAACCGCGCGTCTCGATGCTCGTCATGGGCGAAGAGTTCAGCGGCTCGAAATACATCCAGATTCACGGCAACGCCGAGATCATCGCTTTGCCCGAAGCGATGGATTTGCTCGTCTACTGGCACCGCCAGGTGCGCGGCGACCTTCCCGACTGGCGCGAGTATCGCGAAAAGATGACTGCGGAAAATCAGGTCATCGTCCGCATCGCCGTCGAGCGCGCCAACCCGAGCCGCAGCCTTGACAAGCGGCGCGGGTGATCTATAGGTTGGCGGAATTATCCATCTCGAAGGAGACAACGCATGATCATCGATGTGCACAATCATATCGTCGCCGGCGGCGAGCTCGGAGCCTACCAGGCGGGACTCATCGCCAGCGCCGGCTTCCACGGCAAGGGCTCGCCCGGCATCACGGAGGAGTCGATCAAAAAGGCGCGCTGGCGCGGGCACAGCCATGCGGAAGTGTTACAGGAGGTCGGCACCGATTGGGCGTTCATCTCGCCGCGGCCGTACACGATGATGCATTCGATGAAGCCGGAGAAAATCGTCCGCTGGTACTGCGAAGCGGTAAACGACACGATCGCGCTCCAGGTGAAGCTCGAGCCGAATCGGTTTCGCGGCATCGGCGGCCTGCCGCAGTGCGCCGGCGTCAGCCCGAAGAACAGCCTCGACGAGCTCGACCGCTGCGTCAACGAGCTCGGCTTTGTCGGCGTCATGATCAATCCGGACCCCGGCGAGGGCGACGGGCAGACGCCTGGCATGGGGGACGAATACTGGTATCCGCTTTACGAGAAGCTCGTGCAGCTCGATCTTCCGGCGCTCGTCCATGCGGCGAGCTGCCGCAACCAACGCGAATCGTTCCACAATCACTTCATCACCGAAGAGGGGATTGCGATCATCTCGCTGTTGAGCTCGAAGGTGTTCGATGACTTTCCGAAGCTGAAGCTCGTTATCTCGCACGGCGGCGGGCCGGTTCCTTATCAAGTGGGCCGCTGGCGTTCGCAACTCCGCGGCCCCAACGACACGGAGAATTTCGACGAGCGTCTGAAAAGACTCTATTTCGATACGGCGCTTTATAGCGTCGAGTCGCTCGACCTGCTCTTCAAAATTGTCGGTCCCGACCGCTGCCTATTCGGCACCGAGCGCCCAGGTGCCGGCTCGAAAAAGGACCCGCGCACAGGCCGGTGGTACGACGATGTTCGGCCGATGATCGAGAGTCTGTCGTGGCTGAACGCCGAACAGAAAGAAAAAATCTTCCACCAAAACGCGGCGAGCGTTTTCAGCCGCTTCAAAGCGAAGTAATTTCGAGCGCTTACAGCCGGCCCGCAAGGGCCGGCTTTTTTGTTTCCGTCTCGGGTTTTTCCCCGATAAAGCTTGCGGTAAATACCCGAACCCAGTAAAGTGAATTCCATTCACGTCGATCGGAGTTACCTTTAGTGAGAAAGCTGCAGTTGTTTTTCGCTTCGGGTCTGGCCGTCGCCATCCTATTTGCCTCCTCCTGCTCCTCAGTCCGAATCCCGACCGCTACCGATTACCGACTCGAGCGCCAAGTGGCGGACGAGGCTGTCCCCATTATTCGTGCGGCGGGCGATAGCGCTCAGGCATCGAAGTACCGGATCCATCTGGCCGATTTTCCGCGCAAGGACATTCTCGGCATGAGCGTCGGCGAACGGACTATTTACATCAGCTACGACCTCGCCCGCGCGGCTTTTACGAATGCGAACTCGCGTTGGCTTTTGCGGCAGATTCTAGCGCACGAAGTCGCCCACGAGCTCTCCGGACACGCCCTCGGCGGCGCCACTCCCGCATATGATCGCGCGCCGCACGGCGTCATCACGGCAGCCGACATCGGCTTGCCCGCGAGCTTAAACTTCCAGAACTACTCGCTCGATAAAGAGCTTGAAGCCGATCGCGTCGGCCTGGAGTACTGGAAAAAGCTCGGCTGGGACTGCGGGATTTGGGTCAATATCTTACGCGGATTCCAGAGCCGGAATTACGCCGGCGACGCGTTTCATCCGACGCAAGATCGCCTGCAGCAGGCGATCAAAGCCTGCCCGAAGGCGAACGCAAGCTGATCACAAACGGCACTTGCCCGCGAACAGCGTCGCGCCTCTCCGTTCACTGCTAAAACAACAAAATTTCATGTGCGAGGTTTTCCTCGCTCCTTTCGCCGACAGCCTCGAAGCGGTATGATGGTTTCATGCTCCGAGTCTTTCTGCTCTTCTTCTTTCTCTGGGCGCAGAGTGCCGTAGTGGCCGCGGCCGCTGATCCGTTTGCGCCGATTCAGGAGCGGGAGAGTCAGTTCCGTCAGGAAAACCAGCTCCAGCAGCTGCAGCGCGACCAACAGATAAACCAGCTCAGGCAACAGCAGGATCTCGGCCGGGTCCAGCGGGAGATCGATAACCTACGCAACCAGCCGAACGACCTGCGGAACGATCCGCGTGCCACTACGACGGTTCAGCCGTCGGATGTGGATCGGATGCAGCTCGATCTCAACCGGCTGCAAAACGAACAGCAGCTCAAACGCTTGCAGGCCGATCAGCGGCTGCTGCAGCTTCAGAAACAGCAGTCCGTAAACGTCCAACGCACGCAGCAGCAGACAAACGAATTCACCCGCCAGCAGCAGATCGAGCGGTTGCAGCAGAAACAGAAACTCGACGATATCGAAGATGAGGTTCGACGTTTCAGCGGAAAGTAAACGGCGCCAGCTCTTATCTGCCTTCCAGATTGCGCCAGTTTCCCAGCGTGACCGCGAGACCCGTAGCGGCTAATCCCGCCGCCGCGACATACATCCAAGAATATCCCGCCAGCTCGACCACGCTGCCGGTCCAGAGCGCGCCCACACCCGAAGCGGCAGGGTAGGCGATCGAGAACGACGCCATCGCTTTGCCGCGCCGCTGCGGATGCGCGCGCTGAATCGCGATGGCGAGTGTCGTCGCCGACCCGATCGCGTTGCCGAGCGCGAAGATGACACCGCAGACGAGCAGCATGCCGAGGCCGGAAGCCGTGACCAAGAGCAGCAGTGCGATCATCTCGAGAACGAATCCGGCGGCGATGGACCGGCCGGCGCCGATCCGGTCACCCAGCCGTCCCAGCAGCGGCCGCGCGAGCAGGCTCGTCCCACCGCTCGCGACGAAATACCATGCCACGTTATCGATGCCGATGGTGCGCGCGTAGAGCACAAGAAAAGCCGTGGTCGCGGGATACGCGAGGTTGAGGCAGAAGAGCAGCGCGGACGGCAGCAAGACCTCGCGGTCGAGCGCGAACGGATTGAGAGGCGTTGCGGAAGCGATTGCGGGCGCGGACGTGTGTCGATGCGCGCCGCCGCGCAGCGAGAAGCTGGCAACTGCGCCTGCGACCGCGAAAGCTCCGGCCGCCAGCATGACGGCATGAAAGCCGCCAAACGGCGCGTCGATCAGCCAAAGGCCGACGGCGGGGAACAGAATTCCGGCCCCGCCTTGCACGCCGCTGTAGTAGCCCGACGCTTCCGCGCGCCGCCTCGCCGGCGCATTCAGCGCGAGCAGCGCGTAGCCGCCGGTATTGAGACCGGCCCAGCCGATACCGCGGAGCGCATTGGCGGGTAGCGTCGCGAGCGCCGCAGGCACAAGAAACAAAAGGAGGCTCGCCGCGAGTATGGAGCAGCCGAACGCGAGCACGCCGGCTTCGCTTCGCGTGTCCGCGACATGACCGATGATCGGTCGAAGTGTCACGCTCGTCACCGCGAACGATGCGAGCGCGAAACCGACGACGAGCGGCGAGCCGCCGAGCTGAGTGATATAAAGCGGAATCGTCGGCGTCAGAAGCGCATTGTGGGCGTAGCCCAACAGCTGCGTCAGGCAGAGCAGCGCGAAAGTCTGGCTCCAAATAGAGTCGGGCTTGGCGGTCGTCATGGAGGAGCGTGGAGACAACCTCCACATACACGATAACGGTGCGAAAATACATCAGGCGGCGCGGCAGGTGGCAAAAACGGCGGCTCTTCTGTTACAACCTCTGTGATGATCCGTCGCGATTTCCGCGAGGCGCTCGAGGCGCAGCACACGGTGCTGGTCGCGTTGTGGGTGATTTTCGCATGCGGGATCCTGATCTACATCGCGGTCGCGCAAATATTCCTCGCCGACCGGCAGCTCGCGATCAGCTATGCGTTTGCGCAAACCGCGAAGATGTTTATCTGGTTCCTCACCTTCGTCGATATCGCGACGCTTGTCTGGTGGAAGCGCCGGTTCTTGACCCGTGAGGCGATTCTCGGCGGCGCCAAGCGCTACAAGGTGCTCCAGGCGCTTCAAGGGCACAAAGGCGAGACCGAGGAACGCGCGGCGGCACTCGTGTCATCGTACGTTACCGGAAAAACCGTCGCATTCGCTCTGGCGGAGGCGGTCGCAATCTACGGCTTCGCACTCGTGCTGACGAGCCATTATTTTGTCGGGCAGTACGTTCTGTCGGCCGCAAGCGGCTTACTCCTGCTGCTGGAATTTCCTTCCCGGGAGTTCCTGACGGATCTCGTCGACGCGGCGGAAACCGATCGACAATCATCCGGCAACAAGGAGACAGCTTGACTAAATCGACGGTTCGGCCGCCGGCGGCGCGCCAGCCTGGGCGCCGCTGCGGCCGGGCCGCGTTAGTATTCTGATCAACATCTCGTGTCCGCACGCCACACAGAACAATCCTCGAACGCGGCCGCCGACGGCCCGCTCGCGCCGTTCCGTCATCGCGACTTTCGCGTCTTCTGGACCGCGTCCGTGCTCTCGACGATGGGCTCGCAGTTTACGCAGGTCGCGATGGCATGGCAGATCTACGAGCTCACCAACTCGCCGCTGCAGATCGGACTCCTCGGTCTCGCGCGCGGCCTGCCGCAAATCGCGCTGCTGCTGGTCGGCGGATTGCTCGCCGACGCCGTCAATCGCCGCAAGCTTTTGATGTGCACGCAGGCGAGCCTGTTTTGCGTTTCGGCTGCGCTTGCTGTTCTGACGCACGGCGGCAGGGCGTCGCCGGGATTGCTCTACGCGGCGACGATCCTCCTCGCTTTTTTCAACTCCCTCGATAATCCGTCGCGCCAGGCGATCGTGCCGAACCTCGTGCCGCGCGAGACGCTGGCGCGGGCGCTCGCGCTCAACAGCTCGCAGCGCTACGTCGCGGTGATCGCCGGGCCGTCGCTCGCGGGCGTCGTTCTCGCCGCGTTCGGCCCGCAGGCGTGCTACGCCGTCGACGCGCTCTCGTGGCTCTGTATGGTGGCGACGCTCGCGTCGATCCGCACGCCGCTGCAGGAGGGCAGAGGCTGGCGGTCGGTTTCTTTACATTCGCTGCGCGAGGGCTGGGTCTTCGTGGTCGGCCACGGCGTTATCTTCCCCTTGATGTTGATGGATTTCGGCGCGATGTTTTTCGGCTCGGCGAAAGCGCTGCTGCCGGTTTATGCGCGCGACATTCTCAGCGTCGGGCCGCGCGGCCTCGGGGTTCTCTACGCCGCGAGCGCCGTCGGCTCGCTGTTGTCGGCGACCGCGTTCAGCCTCGTGGGCGGCGTGCGGCGCGCCGGCCTATGGATTTTCAGCGGTGTGACTGTGTACGGCGTGTGCACCGTGCTCTTCGCCGAATCACGCATTTTTTGGTTATCCGCCGCTCTGCTGGCGGTTGCCGGCGCAGGCGATACGATCAGCTCCATCTTGCGCGGCACCATCAATCAGCTCGCGACGCCTGACGAGCTGCGGGGCAGGATGGCGTCGATCAACAGCATCTTTACGAATACGGGACCGCCTCTCGGGCAATTCGAATCCGGCGCCGTCGCCGCGTGGTTCGGCGCGCCGATGTCGGCGCTGAGCGGCGGCGTCGCCACGCTCGCGCTGCTCGCGCTCGTCGCCGCGGTTTTTCCGGCGATCCGCCGCTTTCACATCGGCGGCGAGCAGCGCGTCGAAGAAATCAGGGCGGCGGCGCCGGGGTAAATCCGGCGCCGCTCACCCGAATTCACGCGGCGTTATTTTACCAGCGATGCCAGCCGCCGCGATCGTAGGCTTCAGCGAGAAGCCTGCGGTCGCGCGCAATCTGGCGTCGGTCGAACGCGATTTCCGCCGGGCCGGCGCCGCTTCTCAGATCACGTCTCAGCTCCAGCTCGCTACGGTACAAACGCCGCTTGAGCGCAGCGATATCGGTGTAATCGCGCCGGATCTCGCCGCCGCGCCAGCCGTAATCCCAATCCGCAAATGCGGGCGTGCCGGCCGCGAGCAGCGAAGCCGCGATCAAGCCGCCGACAATCAAGTTTTTGGTTTTGTTCATATTGCCTCCTGCGAGATTAGACGGGACAGGAGGGGGAGGGTTTACGGCGTATCTTTAAGGAGAATTGCTTTTATTTCCGAACAGGCCCTGCAAACCTTTGATGATCTCGTCCTTGGTGTTGTTCTTTTTCTTCTTTTTCCTGCCCTCATCGGTCGGCGCGTTTTCGTCGGAGTCGGAGGATTTTTTCGACTTCTTCACGCCGCCAATGTCGCCTAGCGTTTGACCCAAAAATCCCTTCTGCATGGCGCGTGCGACGTAATTCATGTCGGGTTTCGGCTTCGCGCCGGGAAGCTTGCCGGACAGCGTGAAGGGCATTTCGAGCTGGCCCTGGTCGTTGAGAAAACCGTTGGCCTGTTTGGCCTTGTTGACGATATCCCGCGAGAGCTGCTGCGAGAACGTCAAGACCGCGTTGAAGTCAACCTTGCGGTTGAATGCCACCCAGCCTTTGCCGTGCGTTTCGAATTCGGCGGCCGAGACGACGAGATCGTCCGTGCGCGCGCGGCCGTCGGCGATGACCGCGGTGCCCTTCATCTGTTTGAACTCTGTGTCTTTGGCGCTGAAAACGTCGGGATATTTTTTTCGGATGTCGTTCGGCACGATGCTCATGCCGCCGGGCACGTTAGAAAAGAGGCTCTCGGCGAGGTTGACGTCGAGGAGAGCGCCGTTCTTAACCTCCATCTTCGCCTCACCTTTGAGAGCATTCTGAACCGCATCCCAATCTTTGCCGGAGCCGGTGACGTCGAGATCCATATCCAGAAAACCACGGAGATTCTTCGGCGCGCTCGGAGAAATGGCGTTGGAGAGAGCGTCGACGTCCATCGCCTTGATGTTCGCTGTCGCGGCGAAGCGCGGCGTCGCTTCGCGCATATCGTAGCGGCCCTTCGCCTTTACGCTGCCGCTGAAGGCATCCGTCGAAAAGCTCTCGATCGTCGCGACGCGATCGACGAAAGCGACCGAAGTCTGGAGGTTTTTGAAATCGCCGTCGCCGATCGTGCCGCCGGACGCAGTGAAGTTGCCGCGCGACGTGACCGCGCCGTCTTTGACTAGCAGCGTTCCTTCGCCCTTGAGATCTTTCACGACTTCGGGCTTTTTCCTGTCCTTTGTGGGGCCTTTGACGTCCGCGAGGCTCAGTTCCGGCGACGAGACACGGTAGCTGATGTTCATGGGCGAAAAGCTCGCGGCCTCGGCCGCGAGCCGAATGTGCGAGTTGCCGATCTTGAATGTCGTCTCCGGGAGCTCGGCGGTTTTTCCTGTGAAATGAATCTTCGCGTTGATGTCTTTAACGGGCTGCGCGAGCGCCGGCACGCGCGCGCGGATGCCCGACAGATTCAAGGTGCCGTCAAGGTCGGGCAGCATATTCTTGCCGAAACGTCCCGTAACCCGGCTTTTCACGCCGACACTCCCGGCGAGCGCGACGTTCTTCGGCAATTTCTTGCTTAAGCCGGGCACAGTTTGTTCGAGGTTCTCGAGCGCAATCGTGTCGAGCTCGAGATCGCCATCGACCGGAAGATCGCTGAAGTCCGCCTTCGGGCCGAGCGGACCGACGCGGCCCCGAAGCCGGAAATTTTGCTTGCCGACGCCGAGCACGGCGGCCTTCAGATCGATATCGATCGGCCGCTCGAAGTTGATGTCTTTGACTTTGAAATCGAGCTTTGTCGCGTGAAAATCGATGCCCTCCGCGGCGTCCTTATAATGAATCTCGCCATCGTCGATGTCGACAAGGGAAACGGCAAGCGGCGGAGGCGTTCCAGGCTCGCTGGTGCGTTCCTTTTTTTCCTTCTCGGCCTTTTCTTTTTTCTCTTTCTCTCCGCCGATCGTCGAGAAGTTGAATTGTCTGGTTTTGTCGCGCAAGACATTGATCACCGGCCGGTGCAGAACCATGTTCCGGATCTCCAGCTCTCTTTTGAGCAAAAGCGGCAGGAGCTTCATATTGACCTGGAGATCGGCCGCGCGGACGAACGGCTCGTTGGAGAAGGCGGGATCGTCGGAAAGCGAGAATTGCTTTAAGCGCACGCCGATGCCGCCCCAGAGCGTGAGGCCGATCTTGCCGACCGTCATCGTGCGCCCCATCGATTCCTGCGCGCGCGCAAGCAGGTAGTCCTTGTTGCCATTGACGAGGCGGTTGAGGTTCGCGAGCGCGAGAAGCGTGACGAGTATTATGACCGCGATAATGGCGACGGCGGCGATAAGCACTTTTCTCATAGCGTCTCCCGGCGGTGGGGACGGGCCGGTAAGCTCGTATTATCGCTCTTAACAGCGGCCGTTTCCAGCACAGGATTTCCTTGCCGCACATGACGGCTTCGCATAGAATCGAATTCCAGCGAACCAATGGAGGTTACGATGTGGTATCTCATTCTGCGCAGACCGGTGCGGCCGCGCGAGGAGTGGACCGTGACTCTCGACCAGCATTTCGTCTGGATGAAGGAGCAGCATCAAAACGGTCGCGTTCTTCTCTCCGGACCCAGCGCCGACCGCAAGCTCGGCATTTACGTGATTCGCGCGGCGTCGCGCGAGGAAGCCGAGCGCATCGCGTCCGGCGATCCCTATACGAAGGCCGGATTTACCGCCTTCGACGTCATCGAGTGGGAAGTCCACCAGATCCTCGGCGTGGGGCCGTTTACCGCCGCGGAACTGAAGGCGCACAAATAGTGGACATCGCCGAAGCGCTCAGATTTGTCGCGCAGCATCGTCGCGGCGTCCTCGCGACACGCCGGCGGAGCGGCGCCATCCAGATGTCGCCGGTGTCGCCCGGCGTCGACGCCGAAAGGCGAGTGATCATCACGAGCCGCGAGACCGCATATAAGGTTCTCAACCTCCGGCGCGACGCGCGCGCCTCGCTTTGCGTCTTCACCGACGCGTTTCACGGCTTGGGCTGGGTACAGATCGACGGCGAGGCCGAGATCCTGTCGCTGCCGGAAGCGATGGAGCCGCTCGTCGACTGGCACCGCCGGGTCAAGGGCGAGCATCGCGATTGGAACGAATACCGAAAAACGATGGAAGCGCAGCGGCGTGTGCTGCTCCGGATCGTTGTCGAGCGCGCCGGGCCGGACCACAAGGGCTAGATTTTTTCATTGACTAAAAAATCGGCGGGGGATAGTTTCGGTTGCGACACAATAGGAGAGAATCATGTCGGTTAACAAAGTCATCCTAATCGGCAACCTCGGCAAAGACCCCGAGGTGCGCTACACGCAGAACGGCCGCGCCGTGGCGCGCTTTCCGATCGCGACCAGTGAGGTCTGGAACGACGCCGAGGGCAACCGGCAGGAAAGAACCGAGTGGCACAACATCATCGTCTGGGGCAAGCAGGGCGAGACCTGCGGTCAGTATCTCGCCAAAGGGCGCCAGGCCTATATCGAAGGCAGCATTCGCACGCGCTCGTACGACGATAAAAACGGGCAGAAACGCTACGTAACGGAGATCATCGCGCAGCGGGTCCGGTTTCTTGGGGGCGGAGGCGGCGGTCGTATGGCACCCGAGGCCGACGGCGAAGGCCACGGCGAAACGGCGGCCGCCGGCGGCGGTCAGGCGCCGTTCGACGACGACATTCCGTTCTGAATGACCTAACGCTGGTCAGGCGACGTTTTTACCGCCCTCAGGTAAATTCCATCCCGAATTCCGTATTTTGCTGATATCCCCGTATCTTCCTACAGCGATATCTTGAAATCAGTTCGAAAGGGGGATTCCACATGGGCATTTTGGGTTGGATCGTATTCGGTTTGATCGTCGGCTTCGTAGCGAAGTTTCTCACACCTGGGCGCGACCCGGGTGGCTTCATCATCACGATCGTAATCGGCATAGTCGGCGCTTTGCTCGGCGGCTTTATCGGCAGGGCGGTCGGTCTGTACAACGAAAACGACCCCGTCGGTTTCGTTATGGCGGTGATTGGTGCCGTCGTACTGCTGCTGCTTTATCGCCTGTTTACGGGCGGCAGTCGGCGCCGTTCGATGGCCTGACGCGCTCAGGCGACACGGTTTCTTTCCCGGCCGGCGAGGAAGGCGACGATATTTCCCGCCACCTCGCCGAGCAGTCGCTCGCGCGCTTCCCGCGCCGACCACGCTACGTGCGGCGTGACCAGCAGGTTGTCGAGTTCCTTGGCGGCTTCGATGATAGGATGACCCGGCGACGGCGGCTCGCGGGAAATGACGTCCAGCGCCGCCCCGGCGAGCCTTTCTTCCCTTAACGCCGCGATCAGCGCGGGTTCCTCCACGAGTGCACCGCGCGCGGTATTTACCAGGAAAGCACTGCGTTTCATCCGCGCCAGGGCGGCGGCGTCGATGAGGTTTTTCGTCGCCGGCGTCAGCGGCGCGTGCAGCGAGAGAAAATCGATTTCTGCGAGCAGCTCGTCGAGCGGTATCCGATCGGCGCCTCGATCCGGCGTTCCCGGCCTTGCGGCGATCAGCGCTTTCATGCCGAGCGCGCGCGCCATCTCGGCGACGCGCCGGCCGATATTGCCATAGCCGACGATGCCGAGTTTTTTCCCGGCCAATTCTACCGTAGGGAAATCGAGCCGCGTGTAAATCGGACTCTCTTCCCAATGGCCGCACCGGACGACGTCCATATAGCCGCCGGCGCGGGTTGCGAGTTCGAGGATGAGCGCGATCGTGAATTGCGCGACCGACTGCGCGGCATAGCCGGGCACGTTCGCGACGGCGATACCGCGCTCGCGCGCGGCGGCGAGGTCGATGTTGTCCGTTCCCGTGGCCGCTTCGGCGACGAATTTCAAGCTTTGTGCCGCGGGCGCGTTCAGCGCCGCGCGATCGAGCGGGACCTTGTTCGTAACGACGACGGGGAAGGTGTCGATTCGCCTGAGGATCTCCGCCGCGGCCGTTTGCTTATAGATCGTACAATCCCATCGCTCGGTGAAGCGATCCAGCGGAACGTCGCCGAATGTCGCGGCGTCGAGAAATACGATGCGGATGTCGGCCATTGCTACTTCGGCTCCATCCGCTTGGCCTCTTCCCAGAAGCTGTCCATCTCTTCCAGACTCGCTTCGGAAAGCTTTCTGCCCTGAGCCTGAATCCGGGCTTCGACGTGAGTGAAGCGGCGCAGAAACCGTTCCGTCGCCTCACCGAGACAGTCTTCCGGCTCGACTTTGAGAAAACGCGAGAGGTTGACGAGCGAAAGTAGAAGGTCGCCCATTTCCTCGCCCACGCGGCGGCGCTCGCCCGAAGATGCGGCGTTTTTGAGCTCGTCGAGCTCCTCTTCGACCTTTTTCCATACCGGCCCGGCGTCGGGCCAATCGAAGCCGAGCGTCGACGCCCATTCCGTGACGCGCTGCGCGCGCGCCAGCGCGGGCAGGGATTTTGAAAATTTTTTTTTCGGCGCCGCCATGCGGCAGATATAAGCCATGGCTCCCGCAATGTCTAGGCGATGCCAGTCTTGTCAGCCTCGGAGCGCTACGCTACTGTGCCTCTACTTCATGCGGCCGGAATTTATCGCGATTCTCTCCTCGATGCTGTGGGCGGCCGACGCCGTTTTGGTGAGCCTCGGCGCCCGCACGTCGAACGTCATTGGAGCGGCATTCCTCAGCTACGCCTTTTCGGCGGCGGCGATGTGGATCGTCCTCTCCACGTATTTTCCTTTCGAGCGTCTCGCGTCGCGCGCGACGATTTTTTTCCTGCTGAGCGGATGCCTCCAGCCGCTGCTCGCGCGGATACTGTACTACAGCGGCATCACACGCATCGGCGTCGCGCGCGCGGGGCCGCTCCGCGGCGTGGAGCCGCTGCTGTCGGTTACGATCGCTATCCTGTTTCTCAACGAGCGGCCGAGCGTCAATGTTTATGTCGGCGCGGCGTTGATCGTCGCAAGCGTCTGGCTCGTGCTCTGGCAGAGCGAGGTCGAAGCGCGCGCGACGTGGACGGATTATCTCCTGCCGCTCGGCGCGGCGCTCTGCGGTGCAGTCTCGCAAAATCTCCGCAAGTCGGGCCTTTTGCTTCTGCCCGATCCATACGCCGGTACCGCCATCAGCACATCGCTGTCGCTCGTGCTGTTTGCCGCGTATCTCGCCGGCAGCGGCAAGACGCGGCTGATCGCGCCGACCCGCCACGCCCTGCCGTTTTTCGCGGCCGCCGCGGTGGTTTCGACCACCGCGCAGGTGTTGAACTACGAGGCGCTCAACATGGGCGAGGTCTCGGCGATGGTGCCGCTGCTCAACACGACGCCGCTCTTCGCGGTCCTTTTCAGCGCGGTATTTCTGCGCCATCTCGAGACCGTCACCTTTCGCATCGCGCTCGGCGCCCTCGTGATGTTCACCGGCGTCCTCGTGATCGCGTTTAGGTAGCTTTTTCGCGGGAGAAACCCTGGACGCTGAAAAAAAAATCTGATAGACAAAGAACGAATTTTCACCCGCATCTTCGTCGAGGAGGCGCGAATGGACGTCACGACTTCCACACTCCAGCTCAATACACCGGACGGGAAGATGGAAACCTTCGAGGCGCGGCCGAAAGAAGGCGGCGCGCATCCGGCGGTCATCGTCCTCATGGAGGCGTTCGGGGTTAACGACCATATCAAGAACGTGACCGAGCGCATCGCGAAAGAAGGCTATGTCGCCATCGCGCCCGACCTGTATCACCGCGAGCCGGAGCGCATCGTGCCGTATTCGGAGCTGCAAAAGGCGGTCGGCATCATGAATCGTCTGAAGGACGACAAGGTTATGAGCGATGTCGGCGCGGTCATTAATCATCTCAAGGGGCAGAATTACGTCAAGGCGGGATCGATTGGCGTCACCGGCTTTTGCATGGGCGGACGCTTTACCTATCTCTCGGCCGCGCATCACAATAAAGATGTCAAAGCGGCGGTCGCTTTTTACGGCGGCGGCATTCCGATGGGGAATCCGAGCCCGCTCTCGCGCACGGGAGACATCAACTGTCCGATCTATCTTTTCTTCGGCGGCAAAGACCCGCTGATCCCGGCCGAACATGTCGCGCAGATCAATAAGGCCCTCACGGATAATCACAAGACCTTCATGATGAAGCTGTATCCCGACGCTACGCACGGCTTTTTCTGCGACGAGCGGCAGAGCTACAACGCCGATGCCGCCAAGGACGCTTGGGAAAAAACGAAAGCTTTCTTCGCGCAGCATTTGAAGTAGGCGCGCCGCCGCGCGCCGGAGCGCAGAGCCTAGAGTGCCCCGTAAAAAAACCGCCAGAGAGGTCACCGTCGGCCTCGTCCAGATGAGCGCGGCCGATGATCCCCACGCAAATCTCGACAAAGCGTTGCAGCGGATCGCGGCGGCGGCGAAAAAAGGCGCGGAGATTGTCTGCCTGCAGGAGCTTTTCCGCTCGCGATACTTTCCCCAGGTAGAGGACAGCGAAAATTTCAAGCTCGCCGAGCCGATACCCGGCCCGTCGACGGACGCGCTCGGGCGCATCGCGAAAAAAAATCGCGTCGTCATCGTCGCCTCGCTATTCGAGGAGCGCTCCGCCGGTATCTATCACAACACCGCCGTCGTGCTCGGCCGCGACGGCGGGATCGTCGGCCGATACCGCAAAATGCACATTCCCGACGATCCCGGGTTCTACGAAAAATTTTATTTCACGCCCGGCGACTTGGGGTTTCTGAGCTTCCCTACCGAAGCCGGCAAGGTCGGCGTCCTCATTTGCTGGGACCAGTGGTTTCCGGAAGCGGCGCGGCTTACAGCGTTGGCGGGCGCGGAAATTCTTTTTTATCCGACGGCTATCGGCTGGCTTCCGACCGAGCCGCCCGCCGTCGCCCAGGCGCAGCGCGCCGCGTGGCAGCTCGTGCAGCGCGGCCACGCCGTCGCGAACGGAGTTTACGTTGCGGTTGTTAACCGAGTAGGCCGCGAAGGCAAGCTGAGATTCTGGGGCACATCGTTCGTGGCCGCGCCGTCCGGCGAAATCGTCGCGCAGGCAGAGGAAGAGCGCGAGGAAATTCTGCTCGCGCGCTGCGACCTCGACAAAATCGCCGAGGCGCGGCAAAGCTGGCCGTTTCTCCGCGACCGCCGTATCGATGCTTATGTCGGTCTGACCTCACGTTTCCTCGATGAGGGCCGTTGAAATGGCCCATGTACTTCGTTGCGCTCGATCGCCTCGCTCGACGTAGTAAAAACGTACGCCTGCGCTCGTCGATCAGCGCGCGCCTCGTCTCAGGGACCATTTGAACGGCCCTAAGATAAATCACGAAATGGAAAGCACGACGAAGTCTCCCAAACATCTCGGCTACCGCATGCCGGCGGAATGGGCGCCGCACGAAGCGACGTGGCTTTCGTGGCCGCATAATCGCGACACATGGCCGGAGGAGATCGAGGCCGTGAAGGGCATCTGGGCGCAGATGGTTCGCGTGCTTTGCGGCGGCGAGAAGGTCCGGCTGCTGGTCACGGATGCGGCGCAGAAAGAAGAAGCTGCGGCGCGCATCGAGCGCATCGGCGCGCGCATGGACAACGTCGAGCTCATCGAGATTCCCACCGTCGACGTGTGGATGCGCGATTATGGCCCGACCTTTGTGACGCGCGCAGGCGCCGCCCCGCTCGCCTTCAACGACTGGATTTTCAACGGCTGGGGGAACAAGTACGAGTCGTATATCGACGACGACAGCGTGACGAAGGCGATCGAGCGCCTTCTGGATGTCCCGGTGTTTGCGCACGACGTCGTGCTCGAGGGCGGCTCGATCGAGGTGAACGGCGCTGGAGTATGTCTCACGACCGAGCAGTGCCTCCTCAACCCCAACCGCAATCCGCATTTGACCCGTGGTGACATCGAGGGGCTGCTGAAAGATTCGCTCGGCGTCGAGCAGGTTTTGTGGCTCGGGGACGGCATCGTCGGCGACGACACCGACGGACATATCGACGACATCGCTCGCTTCGTCGATGCGAAGACGATCGTGTGCGCGGTCGAGGACGATCCGTACGACGAGAACTATCGGCCGTTACAGGAAAACTACGAGCGGCTTCAGGGCGCGAGAGATCGAAAGGGTGCCAAAATAGACGTCGTGAAGCTGCCGATGCCCGGACCAGTCGCGTGGCGCGGCGCGCGGCTCCCGGCGAGCTATGCGAATTTTTACATCGCCAACGAAGCCGTTTTAGTCCCCACCTACGATCATCCCAACGACAGGAGCGCGCTTGGCCTGCTCGGCGAGCTTTTTCCCGGCAGGACTATCGTCGCGATTCCCTGCGCTCCGCTCGTCATCGGGCTCGGTGCGATCCATTGCGTCACGCAGCAGCAGCCGCGCGCGTAAAATTCATTTTCTTGCTTGACAAAGACGCTCCAAGGTCCGTAAGCTAGGCTGATTGTTTAACATGGGGCAGGTGATTCATCTAAAGGGTATTCAGGATGCGAAGCGCCGGCGCGGGAACGTGAGAATGGAAGACTGCGTCGGACTACTCGAATGGAATCTTAAGCATAGCCTCGATCAATATTTTTCATCTCCGCCCGAGGAGAAATCGATGCGGGCAACCCAAATCCGCAAGCTGAGCGAGATCCTGGAATACGCCCTGCGTCTTATCTAGCAGAGCGTTGACCGTGGAATCGCTGCATCCGCTTTCGATCGTCGTCGTCCTCCTTTGTGCATTCGCCGCGCTGGGATGGTTCTATCTCCGGCGGCTACGAGCTCTGCTCGACGACAAAAAGCAGGATCCCTCGTTCCTCATGATCCAGCAGCAGATCGACCAGCTCCGCGGCCAGGTGACGCAGGTGCTCGACGGCAATACGAACATGATCCATCAGCAGCTCGGACAACTGCTCGGGAACGTGAACGAGCGGCTCAAGGAGAATTCCGATATCATGCAGAAAACCCAGCAGAGCCTGGGCGAGCGGCTCGACAACGCCGCGCGCGTCGTCGGCAGCGTGCAAAAAACGCTCGGCACGCTGGAAGAGGCGAACCGCAAGATTTACGACGTCGGCAAAGATATCGCTTCGCTGCAAGAGATTCTGCGCGCGCCCAAGCTCCGCGGCGGCCTCGGCGAATTTTTTCTCGCGGACCTGCTCGGACAGATTCTGCCGCCGGACCACTTCTATACGCAATACACGTTTCGGAGCGGCGAGCGAGTCGACGCCGCGATCAAGCTCGGAGGCTCGCTGGTGCCCGTCGATTCCAAATTCCCGCTCGAGAATTTCAAGCGCATGCTCGACGGCGGCTCGGACGAGGACAAGGCCAAGGCGAAAAAGATGTTCGCCAGCGACGTCAAGAAGCACATCGATGCGATTGCGGCGAAATACATCCTTCCCGACGAGGGCACTTACGATTTCGCGCTCATGTATATACCGGCGGAGAACGTTTACTACGAAACGATCATCAAAGAAGACGGGGTCGCGAGCGATAAGACGCTGAGCGCTTACGCGATGGCGAAACGCGTGATTCCGGTTTCGCCGAATAGCTTCTATGCGTATCTCCAGGCAATCGTCTTGGGCCTCAAAGGCCTGAAGATCGAGGCGCGGGCAAAAGAGATCGGACAATACCTCAGGCGGCTCGAAAGCGACTTCGGCAGGTTCCGCGAAGATTTCAACCTTGTGGGAAAGCATTTAGGACACGCGCAGGCGTGCTTTCAGAGCTCCGAGAAGCGGCTCGAGCAGCTCGGACAGAAGCTTCTCGCCGCCGGAGAAAAAGAGGAGCTTCCGGAGCCGCTTTAGTTTGCGCGGCATTTCTCAGAGCGCACCATGAGACTCACGCTTTTTTCCCGTCTGGTGTTCGGATATCTCGCCATCTTCCTGCTGATGACGGCTGTCGGCCTGTATGCGGTCTATCAGCTGCGCCGCATCCAGGACATCACGCGCTCCGTCCTCGAGCGCGACCGGAGGACCCTTGACTTAGGCGAGAAGCTCGGCGAGACGATGCTGTCACAAGTCCGCTACGAGAAGAAATTCTTCATTACCAAGGACCGCGTTCTCTACGACCAGTTTCTCCTGTTCGAGAAAGATTTCGAGCGGCTGCTTGACGACGCCGACGGCATCGCCGACCTTCGCGGCAAGGCGCTGCTCGACGCGATTCGCGCGCAGCATCAGCGCTACGGCAAGCTCGTCGGCGAAGAGCTGGAGCTCGTCCAGTCGAAGCAGCCGTATTCCGAAACCAGCTATCGCGACGAGAAAGAGAACGCGGTCAATGGCGTCATCGGCGATCTCGAGAAGCTCAAGGCGCGCGGCCAGCAGAGAAGCGAGGGGAAATTAACCGGCCTTGCGGCCGCCGGCGACGACGCGCACCGCGTCGCCGTACTGATCGCGGCCGCGGCGCTCATCCTGGTCGTTGCGATCTCGCTGTTGATCACGCGTAGCGTCACCAAGCCGCTCACTATTCTCAAGGAGCGGACGAGCCTGATCGCGCGCGGCGAATTCGAGGGCAAGGTCGATCTCACCTCGCCGCCGGAGATCGCCGAGCTCGCGCGCGCCTTCAACCTCATGTGCGACCGCCTTAAAGACCTCGACAACATGAAGTCGGATTTTTTTTCGATGATGTCGCACGAGCTGAGGACGCCACTCACGTCGATTAAGGAAGGTATCGGCCTCTTGTTGGAAGGCGTCGGCGGCACCGTGACCGACAAGCAGAGGCGGCTCTTGACGATCCTCGCAGAGGAGAGCCAGCGGCTCATCAGTCTGGTCAACTCGCTGCTGGACCTATCCAAAATGGAAGCCGGCATGATGACCTATCATCTCCAGCCGGCGAGTCTCGCTTCCGTAATCGACCGAACCGTCACCGAGCTCGGACCGCTGGCGGAAGCGAAAAGAATCAAGATAGAAGCGCGTATCCGCGAGCCGATTCCGCTCGTTAAGATGGATCCCGACCGGATCCTTCAGGCGCTCAGGAACCTCGTAGGCAATGCGGTGAAGTTCACCCCCGACGGTGGCCGCGTGACTTTGCAGGCGGCGCAGAAAAACGGCTCGGTCGAAGTCGCGGTAAGCGACACCGGGCCGGGAATCGCGGCCGACGACCTGCCGATGATTTTCGACAAATACCGGCAGGGCAGCTCGAAATCGTCTTACATGCTTCGCGGCACGGGGTTGGGTTTGGCCATCGTTAAGCATATTATTACGTCCCATGGCGGTCAGGTATGGGTAGAAAGCGAAGCCGGACAAGGCAGCTCGTTCATATTTGTGTTGCCCAACTAATGGCGCTGTCGCTTGTGGGCTGCGGTCTCTTCGCTCGTCCCGAACCCGAGGAGGACCAGGCCCAGGTGGCGGTGACACGAGCGCGGCGGCTGCTGAGCCAGCAGGACTTCGACGGCGCGGCCAAGGAAAACCAGCGTGCGATCACGCTCGCGCGCAATAGGCCGCCGGTGGACGAGGCGCTGTTTCAGCTCGGTCTAATCGCCGCGACCGTTGCCAATCCGAAGCGCGATAACAAGGCGGCAACGGCATATTTCAACCGCGTGATCCGGGAATATCCGCAAAGCCCGTGGGTCGACCAGGCGAAGGCGTGGATTGGGGTGCTGCAGGCGAACGACAAGCTCGCGGAGACGCTCGAGAAGTCGAAGCAGGTCGACATCGAGATCGAAGAAAAAAGACGTCAGAAAGAAAGACCTTAACGGCATGCAGCAGGGAAAAATACTTGTCGTCGACGACGACCGCAATCTCCTGGAACTCGCGCGTATGCGGCTCGAATCGGCGGATTACGAAGTAGCAACCGCACTGACCGAAGAACAGGCGCTCGATACGATCAAAGGCCAGACGTTCGACTTGTCGATCGTCGACCTGCAGCTCGCGAAGCAGGACGGCATCTCGCTGATGCAGCAGCTCCACGGGGTGAATCCGGAGATGCCCGTCATCATTCTCACCGCGTACGGCACGATCGAAAGCGCGGTCGAGGCGATGAAGAAGGGCGCGTACAGCTATCTCACCAAACCGTTCGAGGCGCGCGAGCTGCTGTTCCAGATCGAGAAGGCGCTCGAGAACCGGCGGCTCAATTCCGAGGTGCGGCGGCTGCGCGGATTGCTCGAGGAGCGCTACGGTTTTGAGAACATCGCCGCGAAGAGCGAGAAGATGCAGAAGATCCTCGAGCTGGTCGCGCGCGGCGCCAAGACCGACTCGACGATCTACGTCCATGGCGAGAGCGGCACCGGCAAGGAGTTGATCGCGAAAGCCGTGCATTTGAGCAGCGCGCGCAGGGACATGCCTTTCGTCGCGATCAACTGCGCCGCGCTGCCCGAGTCGCTGCTCCAGAGCGAGCTGTTCGGCCACGAGAAGGGCGCTTTCACGGGCGCGGTCCGGAAAGCGCCCGGCCTGTTTACGCAGGCCGACGGCGGGACTTTTTTCCTCGACGAGGTCGGCGATATGCCGCTCGGCATTCAGGCGAAGCTCCTGCGCGTGCTGGAAGAGCGGAAATTTTATCCTGTGGGCGGAGACAAGCCCGTCGAGGTAAACGTCAGGCTCATCGTCGCCACCAACAAAGACCTCGACAACGAGGTGAGACAGGGAAATTTTCGCGAGGACCTTTTCTACCGTATCCACGTCATTCCGATATACCTGCCGCCGCTCAGGGAGCGCCGCGAGGATATACCACCGTTGGTCGATCTATTCCTGAATAAATTCAACGACCGGACCGGCAAAGACGTCAAAGGCGTTACCCCGCAGGCGATGCAGCGCTTGATGCTGTATGAATGGCCCGGCAATGTCCGCGAGCTCGAGCACGTCATCGAATACGCCGTCGCGATGACCCAGACCGACGTCATCACCGAAGATCTCATTCTGCTCCGCACCAAGGTCTCGGCCGAAGAGCCTTGGCGGCCGCTGAAGCAGGCCAAGGGGGCGTTCGAGAAGAACTATCTTATCCGGCTGCTCGAGCTGAGCGGCGGCAATATCAGCCAGGCGGCGCGTCTCGCCGGGAAATATCGGGCGGATTTCTACGACCTCCTTAAGAAGTACGAAATCAACGCGGAAAGCTTTAAGAAGAACCGCTGACTCGGAGGAAATCTCCTCCGTTTCAAAAATACATCATCATTTCAATATCTTGCGAAGCACTGTTCAGTATTGTATGTAGGCATTCGCCTCCGCTGACATTTTGACTTTGGTTTCTTTCGCGCGGAAAACTCCATTCTATTCGCGGATTTTCCATCCTGTACTCTCCTGGCATCGCGATTGCGTTATTTCAGGCGATCAGGAGCGAAGGATGCACAAAGCCTTGATTGTGGACGACGATTCAGTGTTTGCCGAGATTCTGCAGCAGATCCTCGAGGAACAGGGCTACGAGGTAAAGACCGCCGTCGACGGGAATGACGGCTATTTCAACTACCTTCTGTTCAAGCCGGACCTGATCATCACCGATATTCAGATGCCGCGCTGCGACGGCTTTCAACTAATGCGCTATGTCCGGACGCATGATCCGCGCATCCGGACGATCTACATGAGCGCCGATTTAAGCCGCTTTAAGACGCTGCTCGATGAAGAGAGTCATCGTTACAACGCGACATTACTCGCCAAACCATTTTCCAAGGTGGATCTGATCCGGCTGCTGCCGGAAGTCCGGGCGTGAAAATTCCGACCATCTGCCGCCGCTCGCGCGTGACGTCGGCAGAAAAGAAAAGGGCCGATGGTCTGAGACCACCGGCCCTTTTCTTTTGAAGGGGTGAAAGCTGGGCTATTCTCTGATCGCCGCGGCGCGTCTCTGGAAATAGGCGTTTCGCACCGCGCTGTAGAGGTCGACAACCGATTCCTCGACGCGCTCGAAACGGTCGAGATTCAACGAGCGCTCGTTGATGCCGTCGACGACCAGAACGCCGGCGGTGGCCCCCCCTGGCCAAGCCCAGGTAATGGGATTCATGAGGCCATCAATGATCCTGCCTGTGCCGTCGCGCGGGGTGGTGATCGTCAGCGGCAAAACAAGGTAGGGACCGCTCTTCGCTCCCCACACTGCCAGGGTTTGACCGAAGTCCTCGTCCGCCTGCTGAAGGCCGAAGTAATCTTTGGCAACATCTAAAAAGCCTACATAACCGATCGTCGAGTTGATCGTGAAGCGCGCCAGCTCGCGTCCAGCACGCTCCATTTTCCACTGAAGCACATTATTCACGACGCGGCGGACCACCGAGAGATTGTCGATGGCGTTATGCAGACCGCGCTGAAACGAATCCGGCAGCGCCATGTCCCAGTATGTCGCAACTGGTTTCAACACGTACTCGTCGGCTTTCTTGTTGAAGCGAAACATCGGTTCGTTCCAGGCTTCCCAAGGATCGAGATCCGCTTCCGCTTCGGGAGCCGGGGCCGCCTGCGCTTCGAGTACTTCTTCCGCCGTCGGTGCGGCAGCATAATCCGCGATATCGACATTATCCGACCGGGCGCCGATCTCGATTGCCCACGCGCGTACGCCGTAGCCCATCGCTAAAGCGATAGATAGCGATAAGATTAAAGAAAAACCCATCCGCCGACTCGTCGTCATTTTGCTCTCCTCCGGTTATTAGGAAAACCCATGCTCCTTGTACACGAACTCACCCCGTCCGTCAAGACGAACTTTGGTCAAAAAACGGCCTGACGAAAGGCGGGTAGCAAAAGTTTGCAAACCCCTGTCAAAACGGGTATTTTAGGCCGTGAGCGATGATCGAAAAGCGGCCCGTGTGGTGCTCGGAGTGACGGGCGGCATTGCGTGCTACAAGGCGGTAGAAGTCGTCCGGCTGCTCATCCGGGACGGCTTCTCGGTACAGGTGGCGATGACGCGCGAGGCGACCCAGTTCGTCACGCCGCTTACGTTTCAGACACTCTCCGGCCGACCAGTTGCGACGGACACCTTCAGCCTTACCGAAGAATCGCAGATCGGCCACATCAACCTGGCCGACCAGGCGGATGTCTTCGTGATTGCGCCCGCCACGGCGAATATTATCGGCAAAATCGCCTCGGGAATCGCCGACGATCTTCTGACGAGTGTCGTCATGGCGACCCAGGTGCCGGTGCTTTTCGCCCCTTCGATGAACGTACATATGTTCGAAAATCCCATCGTCCAGGAAAATATCCGCAAGCTGCGGCGCGTGGGTTATCACTTCATGGAGCCGGCCGAGGGCTATCTCGCCTGCGGCTACGAAGGCAAGGGTCGCCTCCCCGAGCCCGAAGCGATCGTCGAGGAAATTCGCGGGCTGTTAAAAAAAAAGGACTTGGCGGGTGAGAGGTTCCTGATCACCGCCGGGCCGAATCAAGAACCCATCGATCCCGTTCGTTTCATCACCAACCGCTCCTCGGGAAAAATGGGCTATGCGCTGGCGCGCGCGGCGGCGCGGCGCGGGGCGGCGGTGACGCTAGTCGCCGGGCCGAGTTCACTGCCGCCGCCGGCGAAGGCGCGGCTCGTTTCGGTGCGGACGGCGGAAGAAATGCGCGCGGCCGTGCTGGAGCGTTTTACCGACGCGACGGCGGTCGTCATGGCGGCCGCGGTATCGGATTATTCGCCCGTCGAAGTCGCGCCCAGGAAGCTCAAGAAAACGGCGGCTGCGCTGCGGCTCGAGCTCAAGCGAAATCCCGATATTCTGTCAGAGCTGGGAACACGCAAAGACCGCCCGGTTCTAATCGGTTTCGCCGCCGAGACCGACAACGTCGTCGCCAACGCGGAAAAGAAGCTGCGCGAGAAAAACCTCGACATGATCGTCGCCAACGACATCGGCGCCGAAGGGAGCGGCTTCGAGGGCGACACCAACATCGCCACGATCATCGACCGCGGCGGCAACGCGGTGACGTTGCCGCTGATGACCAAGGACGAGCTCGCCGACCGCATATTCGATCATCTGCAAGCGCTTAAGATGAACCGTCCTTAGCGTCCACAATCGTTATGGCAACGCCCGGCAAGCCGAAGCCGGCGAAGCTCTTCGCCGCTCTCCTGTCATCGGAAACTGACCTGCTGGCGACGGTGGAAAAGGAGCTCTCGGAGCTCTACGGCCTCGTGGATGCGCGGAGCGATGCTTTACCGTGGACGGTGAGCGATTATTACACCCCGGAAATGGGGTCCAATCTCCTGCGGCAGTTCCTCGCCTTCGCGCGCCCGATCTCTCCTGAGGCGCTGCCGGAGATCAAATTGCAAACGCAAGACATCGAGCGCCGCCACCGGGCGGCGGCCGGCGGCCGGCGGATTAACATCGATCCCGGATACGTCGATGCCGGCAAGGTCGTGCTGGCGTCCACTAAAGGGGCTGGCCACCGGATCTATTTGCGCGAGGGCATTTACGCCGAAATCACGCTGTTGTATCACAGCGGGGCTTTCGAGCAATTCGTTTATACATACGCCGACTACCTGTGGCCGCAGACGACGGCCTTTTTGACGGATGCGCGCGCGCGGTATCTGCGTGGATTATGAGAAAATGACCGAATTGATCTTAGTTGATAGCCGGGACGTAACGATGATAAAATCCTCACCGTGGAAATCCCTTTCGACGAGCGTGAGGAATTGCGGGAAATCGCCGTGGCGCTGCGTCGGCATTTGAAGACCAGAGCCGGCGCCGGCGTTGTGGCACTCCCCAGACCTGCGGCGCCGGATACAACGAGCCCATCGAGTCCCCCGCCCGCAATTGTATTCGACGGTCCTGCCGACGCCTCTGTCGCCGAAAGCAAGAGCCTCGAGGAGTTACGGGTTGCGATCGGCGATTGTCACCGCTGCAAGCTCTCGTCCGGCCGGACGCATCTCGTTTTCGGCGTCGGTAACCCGCGCGCCAACGTCATGTTCGTGGGTGAAGGCCCGGGACGCGATGAAGATCTGAAAGGGGAACCTTTCGTGGGCCGCGCCGGGCAGCTTCTGACAGATATCATCACCAAGGGCATGAAGCTCAGGCGCGAGGACGTCTATATCGCCAACGTCGTCAAATGCCGCCCGCCGAATAACCGCGATCCCGAGCCCGATGAAGTCGAGGCGTGCGAGCCGTTTCTCAAAAAACAGGTCGATCTCGTTTGCCCGAAGGTCATCGTCGCGCTCGGCAAATTCGCCGTGCAGTGCCTGCTCCGCTCCAAGCAGCCGATCACCCGGCTGCGCGGCCAATGGCATGAATATGAGGGCATCAGGCTCATGCCGACGTTTCATCCGGCTTATCTCTTGCGGAACCCGGGGGACAAAAAACTTGTCTGGGAAGACATCCAAAAAGTCATCGAGGCGCTTAAGACCACTTAGGGCGCTTTGGCTTCTCTGTCTTTTCGCCGGCGCGCTGCCGCTCGTCGCGGCGGTGAAAAGCCCCGGCGACGCGCACGTCGATTTCATTTCCATCGACGGCGGCATCAATCCGGCGGCCGACGATTTTATCCGCGAGAGTATCGCGCGGGCGCGCGAAGACGGCGCCCGGGCTCTCGTCATCCAGCTCGACACGCCGGGCGGCCTGCTCACCTCGACGCGGTCGATCGTCAAGGAAATTTTGGGCGCGCCGGTGCCGGTCATGATCTATGTCGCGCCGAGCGGCGCCGGCGCCGGCTCCGCCGGCGTCTTCATCACATTGTCGGCGCATATCGCGGCGATGGCGCCCGGCACCAATATCGGCGCGGCGCATCCCGTCACGGGCGGCGGCGGCGAGGTCAAAGGCGTGATGGGCGAGAAGCTCGAGAATTTCACCGCCTCGTTCAGCGAGACGATCGCGCAAAAGCGCGGCCGCAACACCGAATGGGCGATTCAGGCGGTGCGAAAAAGCGTCTCGATCACGGAAAAAGAGGCGCTCAAGAAAAACGTCATCGATATCGTGGCGGCCAACATCGATGATCTGCTGAAGCAGGCCGACGGCAGGAAGGTCGAGGTCGGCGATCGTCAGGTGACGCTTTCGCTGAAAGACGCCCGCGTCGACCGCTTCGAGATGAGCCTCAAGGAGCACGTCATCAATGTGCTCTCCGATCCGCAGATCGCGTATCTGCTTCTCATGGCCGGGATCCTCGGTCTCTACATGGAATTCGCCCACCCGGGCGTTATTTTCCCGGGCGTCGCCGGCGCTATCGCGCTGCTGCTCGCCTTCGCGTCGTTCCAGATTCTGCCGATCAATTACGCCGGCCTCGCGCTCATTGCGCTCGGCGTCGCGCTGCTCGTGGCCGAGGCGTTTCTGCCGAGCTTCGGAGTCGTCGGCGTCGGCGGGGCGATCTCGCTCGGCATCGGCTCGCTGCTGCTCTTCGACACGCAGAATTCCGACCTCGTGGTCGGGCGCTCGATCGTCTTCGCCGCTGTCGGGACGCTCTCCGCCTATATGCTTTTTATCGGCTACCTCGTTCTGCGCACGCAGAAGCAGCGCCAGACGATGGGTGCGGAAGGGATGGTCGGCAAAATCGGCGAGGCGCGCACGGCGCTCAACCCGACCGGCCGGGTCTTCGTGCACGGCGAGCAGTGGAGCGCGCAGGGAGAAGAGGCGATCGACGCAGGCGAAAAGGTCCAGGTCGTCGGCGTCGACGGCCTATGTCTCAAGGTGAGGCGCGCGGCGCCGGGACAAGCGAGGAGTTGAGAGGAGGCGTTATGTTCGGCTTTGGAGCCCCGATCACGGTTGTCGTCATCGTCGTCGTGCTGTTCATCAGCGGCATCAAGATCCTGCGCGAGTACGAGCGCGCGGTCATCTTCCGCCTTGGGCGCATGGTCGAGCCGCGCGGCCCCGGCGTGACCTACGTGATTCCCATCGTCGAGAAAATGATGCGCATCGATCTCCGCACCGTTACCATGGACATCCCGTCCCAGGATGTCATCACGCGCGACAATGTCTCGGTCAAGGTCAACGCGGTGCTTTACTTTCGCGTGCTCGATCCCAATCGCGCGATCCGCGAGGTCGAGAATTATCTCTTCGCCACGTCCCAGCTCGCGCAAACGACGCTCAGGAGCGTCTGCGGCGAAGCCGAGCTCGACGAGCTTCTGGCCGAGCGCGAAAAGATCAACGCGCATCTCCAGCTGATCATCGACCAGCACACCGACCCATGGGGCATCAAAGTCTCGCAGGTCGCGATCAAATTCATCGATCTGCCGCAGGAGATGCAGCGCGCGATGGCGAAGCAGGCCGAGGCCGAGCGCGAGCGGCGCGCCAAGGTTATCCACGCCGAAGGCGAGTTCCAGGCGTCGCAGAAGTTGAAGGAAGCGGCAGACGTCATGGCATCGAGCCCGATGGCGCTGCAGCTGCGCTTTCTCCAAAGCCTCGTGGAAATCGCGTCCGAGAAGAATTCGACCACGATTTTCCCGGTGCCGATCGATCTCCTTGCGCCGTTCCTCAAGAAAAGCGATACGTAAAATAGACAGAGATAGGGACAGAGACAGCGATCGATACGCGGCCGCCGGGTCTTTTCTCTGCCTCAAATCTCTTTTCTGTCTGCCCTATGCAACTCAGCGACCTCATGTACGAGCTGCCGCGGTCGCTCATCGCGGCGCTGCCGGCGGCCGACCGCGCCGCCGCCCGCCTCATGATCGTAGACCGCAAAGCCGGCGCGATCCGCCACAGCCGCTTTAGGGCGCTCGGCGAGTTTCTCGACCGCGGCGACTTGCTCGTCGTGAACGACACGCGCGTCTTCCCGGCGCGCCTTCAAGGCATCAAAGACAGCGGCGGCCAGGCGGAGTTGCTGCTGGTCGAGCCGTTTCCGTATTGGCCGAATCTCTGGATCACGCTGATCGAGTCGGCCAAGAAGCCCAAGGTCGGCGGCCGCATTGAATTTGCGGCCGGCGGCCACGCCGAGATCATCGGCGACATGGGGCAGGGCCGTTACGGCGTCAAGTTTCACTGCGACGGAACTTTCGACGACTGGATCGAGCGGACGGGGGATACGCCGCTGCCGCCGTACGTCGGCGCGGAGAGGCCCGACCGCGAGTTCGACCGCGAGCGCTACCAGACCGTCTACGCGCGGAACTCCGGCGCAGTCGCGGCGCCCACCGCCGGGTTCCATTTCACGCCCGAGCTGCTCGATAACCTGCGTGCGGGCGGCATCGACAACGCGTTTTTGACGCTTCATGTCGGTCCCGGCACGTTCCAGCCCGTGCGCGAGGAGAAGATCGAGAACCACCGGATGGCAGGCGAGCGCTATTCGCTCACAGCCGAGGCGGCCGATAAAATCAACGGCGCCAAGGCGCGCGGCGCCCGGATTGTCGCGGTCGGGTCGACGAGCACGCGCACGCTGGAATGGATCGCGGAGCGAAAAGGCCGGATCGAGGCGGATTCCGGCATCGCGCGGCTTTTCATCACGCCGGGATTTCATTTTCGCGTCATCGACGCGCTCATCACGAATTTTCACCTTCCCGGCTCGACGCCGCTCGCGATGGTCGCGGCTTTCGCCGGCTTGGATCTCATGCGCCGCGCGTATGACGAGGCGATCCGCGAGCAGTATCGCTTTTACAGCTACGGCGACGCGATGCTCATAATATAAAAAGTGTTGAGTGCTGAGTTCTTAGTTTTGAGTTCCCGATAACTCAAAACTCAACACTCACAACTCAAAACTGAAATGTTGAAGTTCACCGTCGAAAAAAGAGATTCTTGCACGAACGCCCGGGTGGGCCGTCTCGTTACCCCGCATGGCGAGGTCGAGACGCCGGCCTTTATGGCCGTCGGCACGCAGGCGACCGTCAAGGCGATGACGCCGCGCGATCTCGAAGAGGCGGGCTGCCGCATCATTCTCGGCAACACGTATCATCTGTATCTTCGACCCGGCGTCGATGTCATCGAGAAACTCGGCGGGCTCCATCCCTTCATGGGCTGGAACGGGCCGATCCTCACCGACAGCGGCGGGTTTCAGGTCTTCAGCCTCGGCGCGCTCCGGAAGATCACCGAAGAGGGTGTCGAATTCCAGTCGCATCTCGACGGCTCGAGCCACAAGCTCACGCCGGAAAAAGTCGTAGACATCCAGGAGCGCCTCGGCAGCGACATCGCGATGGTCCTCGACGAGTGCATCCCGCATCCCGCGGAGCGCGATTATGTGCGCGTCTCCACGCAGCGCACGATGCGCTGGGCCGAGCGCTCGCTGCGCGCGCGGCAAAAAGGCGACATGGCTCTTTTCGGTATTGTGCAGGGCGGCATGTACGAGGAGCTGCGCCTCGAATGCGCGCGCGAATTGACCGCGCTGCCGTTCGACGGTTTCGCCGCAGGCGGTCTCGGCGTCGGAGAAGAAGAAGCCGCGCTGCGTTCGATCGGCGGCTATACGGCCGGACTGCTGCCGCAAGATCGCCCGCGCTATCTCATGGGCATCGGTCGGCCCGAGGATCTCGTTGCGGCCGTAGCGGCCGGGTACGATCTCTTCGACTGCGTGCTCCCTACCCGCAACGCGCGCAATGGCGCGCTTTTCACCTCTGCCGGGAAGATGAACATCCGGCGCGCCGAATACGCGAGCGATCCGCGGCCGGCCGACGAGGCGTGCGACTGCTACGGCTGCCGGCGCTTTTCGCGGGCCTATCTCCGGCATCTGCATCTCTCCGGCGAAATTCTCGCCGCGCAGCTTATGACCCTGCATAATCTCGCCTTTTATCAGCGCCTGATGGCGCGCTTGCGCGCGGCCATTCGCGAAGATAAGTTGCAGGAGATAATAAGGAACACGGAGAATTCAGAATCCAGAATCCAGGAGCTACAATAGAAAATCGAATGCTGTCGATATCCGACGCCTTTCTTCTAACTCCTGACTTGTGTCTTTCATCGGAGGACTCATGACCGATTTGGCATTCGCCCAGATGGCCGGCGGGGGCGGCGCGCCGAGCGCGATCATCAGCTTTGCGCCGCTGATCCTCGTGTTTTTCGTATTTTATCTGCTGCTCATCCGGCCGCAGCAGAAAAAGGCGAAAGATCACCAGGCGATGCTCGGGCAGCTCAAAAAAAACGACGAGGTGATGACGTCGGGGGGAATTTACGGTAAGGTGGTGGCCCTGACCGAGACTATCGTGACCTTGGAAGTGGCGCCGAATGTGCGAATCCGGGTGAACCGCCCGCAGATTTCCGATATCGTTACCGGCGACAAAGCGAAAGACGCGAAGGAGTCCTAAGCATGCAGCGGAGCGTTCTCATCCGCCTGACCATTTTTATTATCGCCACCGTCGTGGCCGTCGTTTATCTCGTGCCTTCTTTCGTGCCCAAGGACGCGAAAGGGGAGCCGCAGCTCCCCGAATGGTGGCAGCGGTATCTGCCGACCGATCGCATCCATCTCGGCCTGGACCTCCAGGGCGGCAGCCATCTCGTCCTCGAAGTCAAAGTCGATAAGGCGATCGAGAACACCGTCGAGCGGATTAAGGACGATCTCCTCAAAGTCGCGAAGGAAAAAAATATTCCCATCACCGAGGCGGTGCGGCAGGGGACGCAGATCCGCGTCAAGGCGCCGGCGCCGAGCGCGGACAAGATCCGCGACCTTCAAAAGAGCGAGTTTACCAACCTCGCGGTGGTGAACTCGCAGGTTTCCGGCGGAACCGCCGACATGGTTCTCGGGCTGACGGAAAAAGAGCTGCGCTCGCTGCGTGATCAGACGGTCGACCAGTCGCTCGAGACGATCCGCAACCGCATCGATCAATTCGGAGTGAGCGAGCCCGTCATCCAGCGGCAGGGACAGCAGGAGATTCTCGTCCAGCTGCCGGGCGTCCAGGATCCCGAGGAGGCGAAGAAGTTGATCCAGCAAACCGCCCTCCTCGAGTTCAAGCTCGTCGATGATACCCATAGCGTAGAAGATGCATTGAAAAACGGGCCGCCGCCCGGCACTCAAATTCTCTACGGGCAGGACCGGGCGCCGTACCTGCTCCAGGCGCAGCCGCTCATGACCGGCGCTTATATCGCCGACGCGCATGTGCGCCCGAGCTCGCGCCTCGAAGGGCCGTACGTCGAGCTCGTGCTCAACAACACCGGCGCCCGGCTCTTCGAGCGTATCACCGCGGAAAACGTCAAGCGCCGGCTGGCGATCGTGCTCGACAACAAAGTCTACTCCGCGCCCGTGATTCAAGAGCGGATCGGCGGCGGGCGCGCTTCCATCACCGGCCGCTTCGAGATGAAAGATGCGCGCGAGCTCGCGATCGTCTTAAGAGCCGGCGCGCTCCCGGCGCCGCTCGAAGTCGCCGAAGAGCGCACGGTCGGCCCGTCGCTCGGGAGCGACTCGATCCGCCAGGGCGTGATCTCGTTCGTCGTCGGAAGCTCGCTCGTGATTATTTTCATGCTCGTCTATTACAAAGGCGCGGGAATGCTGGCGAACGTCGCGCTGATCTTCCACATTCTGTTCCTGCTCGCCATCCTCGCGGCGTTCAAAGCCGTCCTCACGCTGCCCGGCATCGCCGGCATCGTGCTGATCGCCGGTATGGCGGTGGACGCCAACGTGCTTATCAACGAGCGCATACGCGAGGAGCTCCGCGCGGGAAAATCGGCGCGCGCGGCGATCGAAGCGGGCTATGATCGAGCTTTGCCGGCGATCATCGATACGAACGTAACGACGTTCCTCTCGGGAGTCATTCTGTTCCAGTTCGGCACCGGTCCGATCAAGGGATTCGCCGTAACGCTCTGCATCGGCATCCTGACAACCGTCGTCACCGCCGTCTACATGACGCGCATCTACTACGACTGGCGCATCAGCACCCGCAAGCTCACGCACGTCAGCATCTGAGGACTCGATGGAACTGATCAAACCGGGAACGAACATCCCCTTCACTAAATACCGACACGTCGCGGTCGTAGCCTCGACTGTCATCAATCTCGCCGTCATCGCCTTTCTGATCTTCCGCGGGCCGGTCATGGGCGTCGACTTCGCCGGCGGGACGGTGGTTCAGCTCCGCTTCACGGAAAAAGTCACGATCCCGGAGATTCGCGAGGCGCTTGGAAAACTCGGCGAAGGCGAGGTCGTGATCCAGGACTTCGGACAGCAAGGCTCGAACGAGTTTCTCGTTCGCCTCGAGAAGACGACCGTGCAGCTCGGCGCGTTGAACGATCAGCTCCGCAGCAGTCTCTCCCAGAAATTCGGCCAGAAAGGCTTCGAGATCCGCCGCATCGAGTCGGTCGGTCCCAAGGTCGGCAGCGAGCTGCGCCAGAAGGGCGCGTTGTCGGTCATCGCCGCAACGATCATGATGGGCGTTTACATCTGGCTCCGCTTCCAGCTTCGCTTCGGCATCGGCGCCGTGATCGCGCTTATCCACGATGTGCTGGTCACGATCGGCGCGCTCATGCTGGTCGGCTACGAATTCGACCTCACGATTGTCGCCGCGCTGCTCACCGTCGTCGGCTACTCGGTCAACGATACCGTCATCGTCTGCGACCGGGTGCGCGAGCACCTGAAGAAGAGCAAGCGCGAGTCGCTGGAGCACATCATCAACTTGAGCATCAACGAAACGCTGAGCCGCACGATCATCACGACCGGCACCGCGCTGCTCGTCCTCTTCGCGCTATTCATTCTCGGCGGCGGCGTCATCCGGCCGTTCGCATTCGCGCTGCTCGTCGGCTTTTTCTCGGGCGTCTATTCCACCATTTTCATCGCCAGCCCCGTCATCTTACTGCTTTCCAGCACAGTGGGATCCGAAGCTTGGAATTCACGTGACTTGAAGTCGCGG
>JADMIO010833425.1_pt1 | contig 100758 bp, 89 predicted proteins | sample 8958161 | NCBI WGS metagenome assembly JADMIO01 (sample SAMN16585339, study PRJNA669376) | soil metagenome | isolation source: Crop rotation soil | place: USA: Cullars Rotation, Alabama | collected 2011 | reverse complement strand
GCGACAACTTGTCCACGTGGAATTCTAAGCTTAGGATCCCAATGTGCTGGAAAGGCGGTAGATGCGGCGGTGATTGCCGCGCGCCCCGAAGTGGGACGCATCGCGGGTAACCCGCCGGTGCGCATGGAAGAGCCCGCGACACGCGCGCCTGCCGTCGAAGCGGCGGCAGCGATCGAGTGGGGAATTGCAAAAATTCGCGCGGACAAACTGTGGGCGTTGGGCATCAAGGGCAATGGCATCGTTGTCGCCAATCAGGACACCGGCGTACAGTGGACGCATCCCGCGCTCAAAAAGCACTATCGCGGGTATGACAAAAAAGCGGACAAGGTCACGCACAGTTACAATTGGTGGGATGCGATTCATCATACCTTGGTCACCGGTTCGAATCTCTGCGGCATCAACCTCGGACAACCTTGTGACGACGACGGGCATGGCACTCATACCATGGGCACGCTGGTGGGCGGCAATGCCGCCAACAAGATTGGCGTCGCGCCCAAGGCGCGCTGGATGGCTTGCCGCGACATGGACCGCGGCGTGGGACGCCCGAGCACGTACATGGAATGCTTTGAATTTTTCCTCGCGCCCTGGGACAAACACGGCAACAATCCGCGCCCGGATCTCGCGCCCGACGTCGTCAGCAATTCGTGGGGCTGTGTTTTGGGTCCGCCGCCGTTCGGTGAGGGCTGCGACGCCGACTCGCTCAAGACCGTGACCGAGAACGTGCGCGCGGCGGGCATCTTTGTTTCGGTATCGGCAGGCAATGCGGGCTCGAACTGCAAAACCATCACCGAACCCTCGGCAATTTACAATGCCGCGACGACCGTGGGCGCGACCGACACCACTGACACCCTCGCCGCATTTAGCAGCCGCGGTCCCGTGAGGAGCGGCACGTCCAAGCTGCTCAAGCCGGACCTTAGCGCGCCCGGCGTGAATGTGCGTTCCGCCTATCCGACCAATAGTTACGAATTCTTGAGCGGCACGTCCATGGCGGCGCCGCACGTCGCAGGCGCAGTGGCTCTTTTGTGGCAAGCCAAACCTGCCCTGCGCGGCAATGTCAACGCGACCGAAAAGGCGCTGTTCGACGGTGCCGATCACAGCGTCAGGGTCCCCGGCACGCCGAGCTGCGGCGGCACGAACGAGAACGAAATCCCGAATAACTTGTTCGGCTATGGACGCTTGGACGTATGGCGCGCGTATCAAAACGCGCCATAAGCTATATACTCTGGCAAGCACACGCAGACTGATTTAGCTCAGCGTCGAGGAGCTAGCCCCATGACCCAAAACTCCGGTTCTTCGAACAAATCTTCCGGATCTTTGCTGGATGCTCTCGCCAATCTGCTGAAAGCTCTGTTTGGCTCGGCGCCCCCGCCGAGCTCGGGACAGGGCACGCCTCCGCCCGAACCGCCTATCCCAATTTTTACGCCGCCGGTGGACACCGACGAGCCGCTGGTGCCGCTGACGCCGCGCGTCCTCGTGATTGTGTATGATCCCGTCGTGGATCCGCTCAAGAATTTGCGACTGGTCGAATGGGGTGTGCAAAATCGCGGTTGGCAGCGTGTGGACCAGCTGATTGCAGGGTACATCGCCGATGTGGACGAATGCAGCGGCGGCTTGGTCAAATATCAAGTGGTCGAACGAATTGACGCGGATCAGTTCCCGTTAAAACAAGACGGCAAACGCTTTACCGCGATGGAATACCTCGACCTTTATACGGTGAACCAAAGCAAGTACAAAGAGCCGGATGATCGCTTTGATTATCACAGCATGATTGCGGAATTCAATCTCACCGCGCGGGTGGACAACCATGAGATTGACGAAGTGTGGGTCTTTGCATACCCGTTCTCGGGGACCTATGAATCGGTCATGTGCGGCACCGGTGCGTTCTGGTGCAACGGACCTGCGCTCGAGAACACGCCGGGGCGACGCTATGTGATCATGGGTTTTTCGTACGAGCGCGGGGTCGGCGAGATGGAAGAAGATTTGGGACACCGCACCGAGTCGTTGATGGGGCGGATTTACAAGTGCGAAGATTTCGTGCATTGGACGTATGCGTGGGATCGTTCCAAAGAGCCGTACGTCAAGCTGGACCCGACCAAATATGACGCGGTAAAGTTCGCCGAGACCAACGCCTTTGCCAAGTTTCTGCTCTTTGAGCGCATCGCGCCGGGACAGGCACAGTGCGGCAATGTGCATTATGCGCCCAACAGCCAAAAAGATTACGAGTGGGGCAACCCGGCTCCGGTCAAGGCGTATGCCGACGATTGGCTGACCTTTCCGACTCTGCCGCAGCTGGCGAAAATGCAAAACTGTGCATCGTGGGGCAACGGCGACATCCGGGGGCACCATCGTTGGTGGTTCCAGCGCTTTCCGAAAGCTGCCGGTCGCCGCAACGGCATCCGCAACAACTGGTGGTCGTATCTGGCAGTTGTTACGGATGCCGAATTTGATTCTTGAGGCACAATAGAGGGAGCGAGTCTCGCTCCCTCTATTGTTTTATAGCTTATTTTGAACGGTCTCCTTGGAGGTGGGACTGAACTGGGCGAACCCGATTTGAGTTAGCTAACCCGATGTGCAAGTTTCAATCGTTAATCAATGCTGCGAAGCGCAAAGGCGGAATGCCACTTCGTTGGCAAAGCAGTACGGCGACCGCATGGCTCAACATCTTGCGCAACCAGCGCGAACATAAATGCCACGCATCGCGTGCCCAAATCTTTTTCGCATGATACCGTTCCGTCAGCTGTCCGATTACGGTTTCCACCCGGCGGCGCGTCTGCACCAGCCAGCGTGGCCAGGGATGCTTGTCGCGTTTGGACGACTTCACGGGTGCGAGCAAGTGAACGCCTTGACGATTCAACTGCTCACGGCGCTTGGGACTCCAATAGTTACCGTCGCCCAGCGCCCAGCCCGTCACTTGGTCGAGCAGTTCGACCGCAACCTCCAAGTCGTGAACATTCGCGGCACACAGTTCGGCATCCATCAAGACACCGGGCCAGGCCACGCGCACATGGGCACGCAGCCCATAGTACGTTTGTTTGGCACCTTCATCGCGTCCAAAAGCCGCTACGCCAGCCCAGGTGCGACAGCGATACGCTCGTCCAAAACGACACACTGGCACCGGAAAACTGTCGAGGACCGAAATTTCAGGGTCAAACTGCAATTGCCGCAGCACAAACCGCCACAGGCGCGCCTTGACGACCCACAGATTGGCGGCTTGGCGTACAAAGGTCGTGCGGTTGACGCGCTGCAACGCTGGAAACCATTCGCCATAAGCTCGCCGAAAGTAGCGATACAAGCCTTCATCGGTGTCAATGCCTATGAACTCGCCGACGATTTCCATCGTCAGCACTTCGCTGTCATGCAAGGTCGGAGCCGGACCGCGTTGGCGCACGCGTTGTCCGCACAGCCAGTCGTCAACCAGACAATAAATCGTGATGAGAAAAGTGCTAAAATCCATGGCGAGACCTCCTGTACGATTGGTTAGCTTTGGCGAGCGCCAAGCGTACAAGGGTCTCACTCTTTTTTCAAGTCGAAATAAACCTGCACATCGGGTTAGCTAGCGGCGCGCGATGCAATTGGGCTTGCGAAGCATCGGGGAAGCCTTCTCGTGTTACGATGGGCGCGGCTGCCCAAGCGGCGAGGAAGCAAAGCGCAGAACAAAATATTCTGGAGTCTCATTTTGCGTCATGTGATTCTTGTCAAGAGTTCACAACTCGTGCCGGACACAATCGAAGCAAAGTCCGCCGCCAGAGCTTGATAGGAGAGCAAATTTCAAGTATCATCAACATCGATATTTGCATACTCTGCAAGTTTGGAGCAGAAATTTGAATTGGCTTCGACGTCGACCCCGTGCGGAGATCCTCATCCCCCAACCCCTGAGCGCGGATCCGGACACTAAAAGTGTTTGCCAAGTGACGAGTACCTCCAGGCAATGAGTATCTCGCCGAGCCTCCTGAGGCGTGTCGAACGGCTCATTGTTGGCGGCGATCAAGCCTTTCATAAATTACTTGTAGGTGCCGGATGGCTTCTCGCTGGGAATGCATTTGCGGCAGGTCTTGGTTTCGTCCGAGCGATCATCCTGGCTCGCCTTTTGGGCGTTGAACAATACGGTTTTTTGGCTTTGATTGTTACGTATGGAGGAACAATTAATCAGTTTGTAGATTCTCGGGTTTGGGAAGCGGCGATCAAGTTCATATGACCTGCCCCCACTGTCAGTACCAGTGCGAATGTGGTACATTACGCTGTTGATGCGAAGAGTGGCGCTGTAATCGGCACCTCATGCACGGTCTCCGGCGCAGGTGGACGATAACCCAAGGCACTGTGTGGGCGCACGTGGTTGTATTCTTTACGCCATGCCTCCGGCAACACCTGAGCCTCTTTCAGTGTGTCAAAGATCTCGCCATTCAGTAATTCATCGCGCAGCTTGCCGTTGAACGACTCTTGATACCCGTTCTCCCAGGGACTGCTGGGCTCAATGTAGAGCGGCTGAGTGCCCAATTCGCCCAACCACTTGCGCACACGCTCGGCAATGAATTCCGGACCGTTGTCCGAACGTACATGTTTGGGCACGCCATGCTGACAAAATAATTCGGTCAAACATTCTTGCACGTCCTCTGCCGTTAATTTCCGTCCCACCCGCATCGCCAAACATTCGCGGGTGTATTCGTCCAACACATTCAACATCCGGAACGGTCGCCCGTCATGCGTATGGTCGAGCATGAAATCATAACTCCACACATGTCCGCGCTATGCGGGACGCAGCCGCACGCACGAACCGTCGTTCAACCACAAGCGGCGGCGTTTCGGCTGTTTCGCAGGCACTTTCAAGCCTGCTTGTCGCCACAGGCGCTCCACGCGTTTGTGATTCACTGCCCAGTGCTCGCGTTGCCGCAGGGCCGTAATGCGGCGATAGCCATAGCGTCCATATTGGGTCGCCAGTTCGACAATCCGCTGCGTCAACGGCGCGTCCAGTGCCAGTCGTTTGGCCCGATAGCGCTGGCTGGAGCGACTGATCCCCATCACCCGGCACGCCCGCCGCTCCGACACGTGGAAGCACTCACAGACATGTGCCACACTGCGCCGTCGGGCGGCCGGGCTTATGATTTTGCGGACAAGACCTCCTGCAGCATCGCCTTGTCCAGTGCCAAATCCGCGACCAGTTTGCGCAAACGTTGGTTCTCCTTTTCGAGCTCCTTCAAGCGATGCGCCTGATCCGCCCGCATCCCGCCATACTCTTCGCGCCAGCGATAATAGGTCTGGTCGATGATGACCAATGCGCGGCAAATCTCGCTGATGCTGCGTCCCTGACTCGACAGCACTTCTGCCTCGCGCAGTTTACCGATGATCTCTTCGGCACTGTGCGATTCCTTGCCCATCTCCTGCCTCCCCTTTCTATCCTACCGCCGTTTTTCGTTTTCGATCCAGCCACTTTCACTTTGGCGTCGTTTTCGGGGGGCACGTCAGGCGCGCAATAAATGGGAGTTCGACAAAAGACCGTGTATTTGACAAAGCCGGGCGCAGACATATAATGATTTTTATTTATTCAAATCTATCTATATTTGCGGGGATGCACCTGGCATTTGCGCCAGTCCGCATCCGGTCCATTCTTATGCGAGATCCGGTTCGCCAATTCAAAGCTGAATTCTTCAAGGCGTTGGGACATCCCGCCCGCCTCAAAATCCTCGAATCCGTACGCGACGGGGAATTGAGCGTTACGGAATTGCAGGCGCGTTTGGAAATCGAACCCGCCGCCGTATCACAGCAGCTGGCGGTGCTTCGCAGCAAAAACATTGTCGAGCCGCGCAAAGAGGGGACGAGCGTCTATTACGGTGTGCGTGACCCGGAAGTGTTTGCGCTGCTCGATGTGGCGCGTAAGATTTTCAATAATCACCTGATTGATACCCAAGCAGTCCTCGAACAAATCAGTGCGGAGGAACCTGCCTTGCGCCCAAAGCGCAAGCGTTTGCATCACGCGAGCACATCACGCTGAATACCCATTTCGGCGATTCATAGAATCTTCGCCCAGTCTGTAACGCGGTGCGTGCACCAACAGGCGCGGGGGACCCAAGCTTTCATGGGGTGAATCCGAGCGAGACTCGGTAGGGGCAACTTTTGGGCTCCGAACCCGTCAGCTAACCTCGCAGGCGTACCAAAAGACCCGTTGACGGTTTTGCCGTCTCAACGGGTCTTTGTATTTCTCGCGCACGGCAACAAAGAGAGAGTCCAAGCATATGCCCAACCTCTTGAGCAAGATTTTGAAGACGCCGATCGTCGGGGAACCGATCGTGCCGACAGCCCGCGACGCGCAGGTGGAACAGGTCATGCGGCGCATTGACCAACACGCGCGCCGCCTCTTTGGTCGGTCGCTGCATATTCGGCAGGTGGACGCCGGTTCCTGCAATGGCTGCGAGTTGGAAATCGGCGCGCTGAACAGCCCGTACTATGACCTTGAACGCTTCGGACTGCACTTTGTCGCCTCGCCGCGTCATGCAGATTGTCTGCTCGTTACGGGTCCGGTGACGCGCAATATGGCGGATCCCCTCAAGCGCACCTACGATGCGACGCCCGAACCAAAAATCGTAATCGCGGTCGGCGACTGCGCGCACAACTGCGGCGTGTTCGCGGGCGGCTTTGGCGTGGCGGGCGCGGTCGCGGACATTGTGCCGGTGGATGCGGTCGTATTGGGATGTCCGCCAACGCCGCGTTCAATCCTCGAAGGCATTCTCGGCGCGCTGGAGCAACGATGATGTTGGACCAAGCGTTGATGCAGAAGCTTTTACTGCTGACGCTGGCGTGCTGGCTCGTCGGCGCAGTCGGCGCGGTGGTGACGTGGCAGCGTCCGCGAGTGTCGCGGCTGATCGGACATGGCTTTGCCGCGCTTGGCGCGGGGGCTGCGCTTGTGTTTGCCATTGCCGGGCTTGCCGGTGGGACGTTCCACCTGACGATTCCTGAACTCTTGCCCGTTGGAGGGCTCGCGCTCGGCATGGACAGCACGAGCGCCTTTTTTGTGTTGGTGATTGCGGTCGGTGCGCTGCCCGCCTCGCTCTATGCCATCGGCTATACGCGCGAGTACGAGGGCAAATATTCGCTCGCGGGCCTGGGCTGGCAGCTCAATGTGCTTCTCGCGGCGATGCTTCTGGTCACGCTCGCGCGCAATGTATTGACCTTTCTCTTTTTCTGGGAATTGATGTCGCTCGCCTCGTATTTTTTGGTCATGACCGAAAGCGAGCGCGAGGACACGCAGCGCGCGGGCTGGGTCTATCTCGTTATGACGCACGCGGGATTCGCGGCGTTGTTCATCGGGATGCTGTTGTTGGCGAATGCAATGGGCAGCATGAATTTTGACGAGTGGGGCGCGCTGGCGGGCAAGCTCGACGGGACGCTGCGAGACGTGATTTTTGTTTTGCTCGCGCTGGGCTATGGCGCCAAAGCGGGGATCATTCCGCTGCATGTGTGGCTGCCGCGTGCACATCCCGCCGCGCCCAGTCACATTTCGGCGCTCATGTCTGGCGTGATGATTAAACTCGGCGTGTACGGGCTGGTGCGCGTCGCATTCGATTGGCTGGGCGTCGGACCCGCGTGGTGGGGCGGCGCGATTCTCATCATCGCGGCGGCGTCGGCGGTGCTCGGGGTGTTGTACGCGCTGATCGACGCGGACCTGAAACGCCTGCTGGCATATTCGAGCGTCGAAAACATCGGCATTATTTTGTTGGGCGTCGGCGCGGCGATGTTGTTTCAAACGTTTCAACTTTCGGCGCTCGCGGCGCTTGCGCTCGTCGCAGCGCTCTACCATACGCTGAACCACACGGCGTTCAAGAGTCTGCTCTTTATGGGCGCGGGCGCGCTGCTGCACGCGACACACACGCGCAATATGGAAGGCATGGGCGGGCTCATCAAAGGGATGCCACAAACGGCGGCGATGTTTCTCGTCGGCGCGACGGCGATTGCCGCGCTCCCGCCGTTCAATGGTTTTGTCAGCGAGTGGCTGACCTTTCAAGCGCTGCTGTTGAGCTTTGAAATTCCCGCCCAAGGGGTGAACTTGATTTTTGCGGTGGCGGTCGCCACGCTCGCGCTCACCGGCGGACTTGCCGCCGCGTGTTTTGTCAAAGCGTTCGGCATTCAGTTCCTCGCGTTGCCGCGCAGCCAAGCTGCCGCGCAAGCCCATGAAGTGGACGCCATGCTGCGCGTGCCGATGGCAGTCCTCGCGCTGGCATGTCTTGCGCTCGGCGTCGCGCCGTTCCTCATTCTGCCCGCGCTCAATACGGTCGCGTTCAGTTTGACGGGCGTTCCTGCCAATTTGCATTTCGATTGGAATGTTTTGCTGGCGAATGATGCATTTGCGAGCGTATCGCCACTGTGGCTCGCGGTGGCGCTGGGCGCACTGCTGGTCGCGATTCCGCTGGGGCTGCGGCTCGCCCGCGCAAATACGCGGCGGCGTTATTACGAAACGTGGGGCTGCGGACGCGCGGTGCAGACCGCGCGCTTTGAATATACCGGAACGGCGTTCGCCAATCCGTTCAAACGCGTGTTTGCAGGGCTGTATCGCCCCCTCAAAGAACTCGACATCGAATTTCATCCTGAATCACGTTTCTTTGTGAGAACCATCGCGTACCGCAACGAAACGCGTTCGATCTTTGAGGATGTCTTGTACACGCCGCTCGCGCGTGCCGTGCAGACGTTTGCGCGGGCGGCGCGCGTGGTGCAGTCAGGCAATGTACACAGCTATCTGCTCTACATTTTGATCGCGCTGGTGATTCTTTTAGTGCTCACGAGGTAACGATGCTCGAAGGAATTTTGATAGAACTCGTCCAACTGTTGATCGTTGCGCTCGGCGCGCCGGTGTTGGTTGGCATTATCCGAAAGGTCAAGGCGCGGTTGCAAGGACGCCGCGGCGCGAGCGTGTTTCAGCCCTATCGCGATTTGCGGAAACTACTTATCAAAGAAGCGGTGATTTCGGAAAATACTTCGTGGATTTTTCGCTTTACGCCGTACCTGCTCGCGGCGGTGATGCTGCTCTCGGCGCTCATCGTGCCGGTGCTGACCACGCGCACCCCGCTCGGCTTTTGGGGCAACATCTTGGTCTTGATGTATCTGTTCCTGCTCGGCACGTTCTTTCTCGCGCTCGCGGGGTTGGATGCCGGCAGCGCGTTTGGCGGGATGGGGTCAAGCCGTGAAATGGCGATTGCCGCACTCGCCGAGCCCGCCGTGATGATTGCGATTTTTGCGATCGCACTGCGCGCGGGTACGACGAGTCTGGGCGAGATCATTGCACGCTCGGCAGCGGACCCCTTGTTGATCTTGAATCCGGGGCATTTGCTCGCGTTCATCGCGTTTCTGATTGTCGCCCTCGCCGAAACGGGACGCCTGCCCGTGGACAATCCCGCGACGCATCTGGAATTGACCATGATTCACGAAGCGATGATTCTGGAGTATTCGGGGCGGTATCTCGCACTGGTCGAGTGGGCGGCAGGCATGAAACTATTTTTGTTCCTGTCGCTCCTCGCGAATCTTTTCTTGCCGTGGGGCGTGGCGCGGAGCTTGGAGCCGCTCGCGCTGGTGAGCGCGTTCGCCGCGCTGGCGATGAAGCTGCTCGTGTTCGCGGTAGGCATCGCCATGCTCGAAACGGCTGTCGCGAAATTGCGGTTGTTTCGTGTGCCGGAGCTGTTGAGCGGTTCGTTCACGTTCGCGTTGCTCGCCGTGGTTTCTTCATTTTTTGTGAAATAGACTGAATGCCTATGTCTGCGGTCCTCTTTTCCCAACTGACCAACCTGTTTGCGTTTCTCGCGCTCGGAGCGACGATCCTGCTCATTGCGCGCGGCAGTCTCATCGGGCAAGTGCGCGTGTTCGCCGCGCAGTCCATTGTGCTGGCGGTGCTCGCGGCCCTTGTCGCCGCGTACGCGCAAAGTTTGGAATTGCTCGCGGTCGCGGGCGCGCTGCTGCTTGTCAAAGGCGTCGTGATTCCGCGCGTGCTGCAACGCGCGGTGACCAACATCGGATTGGAGCCCGCCAGTTCGCCGTACCTCGGCACCGCGCTCTCGCTGATTGTGTGCGGCGCGCTGGTGGTCGTCGCGTTTTACGTGACCACGCCGTTGGTCGCTTCGAATCCGCTGCCGACCGCGAATTCCATTCCGCTCGCGTTCGCGGGAATGTTGATTGGCTTTTTTGTCACGGTCAACCGACGGCGCGCGCTCACGCAGATTCTTGGCTTTCTTACTCTGGAGAACAGTATTTTTCTGCTCGCGCTGCTGGCAACGTACGGCGTGCCGTTCATCGTCGAGCTGGGTGTGTTTCTCGATGTGCTGGTCGCCGTGCTGATCATGGAAGTGTTCATCTATCGCATCAAAGCAAATTTTGACTCGATTGATGTGGGGCAGATGGGAGAGCTCAAAGGATGATGCTGTTGGTGCTGTTGGGAATCCCGCTCGCCGCCGCGGGCGCGCTCGCGGTGGCGAGCAAGCGTCGGAGCATAGAACTGCTGCACGCGTTCGCGGCGCTCGCCACGCTGGGCGCGGGCATCATCGTCGCGGTACAAGTGTGGAACGCGGAAACACTCGATGCGCTGGGTGGTTTGTTGCGCGCGGATGCGCTGTCCGCGCTGTTGATTGTGATCATTACGCTGCTCGGTGCGATTGCTGCGCTCTATGCGCTCGGTTACATGCGCGCCGAATTTGCCGAGTCCCATTCCTCACGGGCGCGTTTGTTCTTTGCCCTATTTCATCTTTTTATTTTTACGATGCTCGTCGCGGTGACGACCAACAATCTCGGCGTGATGTGGGTCGCCATCGAAGGGACCACGCTGGCGACGGTCTTTTTGGTGAACCTGCACGGCACACGCCGCTCGCTGGAAGCAGCGTACAAGTATTTGATTCTTTCTTCGGTGGGCATCGCGCTGGCGTTTATCGGCACGGTGCTGATGTATTACGCAGGCACGACCGCGTTTGGGGCTGATGCGGGGGTGGAGATTGCAGTGAATTGGACGTCGCTCGTCGCGGCGGCATCTGCGCTCGATCCGCAGGTGGTACGGCTCGCGTTTGTTTTTATCTTGATCGGTTATGGAACCAAAGCGGGACTCGCGCCGATGCACACATGGCTGCCCGACGCGCACAGCGAAGCGCCCGCGCCCATCAGCGCGTTAATGTCGGGTGTTTTGCTGAACGTCGGGCTGTATGCCGTGCTGCGGTTTCGCGCGGTGACGGATGCGGCGATTGGCGTGGAATTTGCCGCGCGTTTGCTGCTGGGGCTGGGTTTGCTCTCGCTCGCGGTCGCGGCAGTGTTTATGCTGACGCAGCGCAATTACAAGCGCATGTTGGCATATTCGAGCGTGGAGCATATCGGCATCGTGTGCCTCGGGCTGGGCTTTGGCGGGTACTGGGGCGTTTTTGGCGCGCTCCTGCATGTGGTGAATCACGCGCTCTCGAAATCGCTTTTGTTCATTGTGTCGGGCAATATTCTTTTGAAATATCACACCACCGAAATTGACGGCGTGCGCGGTCTGCTGCGCGCCGCGCCGTGGACCGGCACGCTCTTTCTCGCGGGCACGCTCGCGCTCGTCGGTTTGCCGCCCTTTGGTCCGTTTATCAGCGAATTTATTATTTTCCGCGCGGGTTTGGAAACCAATCCGCTCGTCGCCACGGTGGGAATTTTGCTGCTCGCCGTCGTGTTCGGGGGAATGTTGATGAGTGTCAATCGTATGTTGTACGGTGCGCCGCCGCAGACCATGCCGCGCGGCGATGTGCTCAAATGGTGGCTCGCGCCGCTGGCGATCAATTTTGCGCTGCTGCTGGTGTTGGGCTTGACGCTGCCGCCCATGCTGGTCGAGGCGCTGAATCGTGCGCTCAAGGTGCTGGGAGGATAAATGACTGCCCTGCCGTTGATTGCCGAGGCGCTCAACGCGGCGCAGCTTGCGCTGACAGCGATTGAAACGCGCCCGCCGCGCGAGGTGCGCGTTTGCCTCGCGCGTGAAAGGATCCCTGCCCTTGCCGATTTCTTGCGCGACCAATTTCAGGCGCGCCCCGAGCTGATCCTCGCCGAAGATACGCGCGCAACGCGCGGCGATTTCACGCTGCGCTACATTTTTGAATTGGAAGGCGCGGATGCGTTCGTGGTCGTAATCGCGCAGGTGCCCGCAGCGGACCGAACGTTTCCTTCGCTTGCGACGCGCTGGTATCTTGCCAGCCGCTTTGAGCGCGAGATTCACGATTTATTCGGGCTCGTGCCTCAAGGCCATCCGGACCTGCGCCGGTTGCCGCTGCATCAGTTCTGGTCGGCGGACTATCATCCGCTGCTGAAAGATGCCGCGGCGCCCGCCACATTCGTGGATGACGGTACACCTTATCCCTTTCGCCGCGTCGAGGGCGAAGGGATTTACGAGATTACGGTGGGTCCGGTTCACGCGGGGATCATTGAGCCCGGGCATTTTCGTTTCAGCGTGGAAGGTGAAACGATCATCAATCTTGAATCGCGCCTCTATTTCGTGCAAAAGGGCATCGAAAAACTTTTCGAGACAGCATCGCTCGCGCTGGGGGTCGAACTCGCGGAACGCATTTCGGGCGATTCGAGCGTGGCGCACGCGCTCGCGTTTTGCCAGGCAATCGAGTCTATCGCGCAGGTTCAACTTCCGCCGCGCGCCGCGTACCTGCGGGTCGTGCTGCTCGAACTCGAGCGACTCTATAATCACATTGCCGATGTTGGCGCCATTTGCACCGATACGGGCTTTGCGGTCGCCAACGCGCACGCACTCCGCATGCGCGAAGAGGTGCTGCGCCTGAACGCGCGCTGGACGGGGCATCGCTTGCTGCGTGGCACGCTGGCACCCGGCGGCGTCGCATACGATATCACTGCCGAGCAAAGCGCCGATGTGCGCGCGACCATACGGCGCGTCCTCACGGATTTTGATGAGGTGGTGGAAATCGCCTTGTCGAATGGGCTGGTGCTAGACCGCTTGCACGGTACCGGACATCTGACGAATCGCACCGCCCGCGAGATGCAAGTGGTGGGAGTCGCGGCGCGCGCCAGCGGCATTGACGCGGACACGCGGCGCGATCACCCGTTCGCGGCGTATGCAGAATTGGCGCCCCGCGTGATCACTTTTCACGAGGGTGACGTGTGGGCGCGGCTGATGGTGCGGGTGCAAGAAGCGCGCGAGGCAGTGCGATTGATCGAGCGGGCGTTAGACGCCTTGCCCGGCGGAGAATGTGTCACGCTGACAGACACACTGGCTGCGGGCGCGAGCGCCTTTGGTCTGGTCGAGGGCTGGCGCGGTCCAATCTGGCATTGGGTCGCCACCGGAAACGACTCGCTCGCCCGCGTCAAGGTCAAAGACCCCTCATTTGCCAACTGGCCGGCACTGAATTACGCGATCTTGCGAAATATCGTGCCCGACTTTCCGCTGGTCAACAAGAGTTTCAATCTGTCATACGCGGGCAATGATTTGTAGGCGCGGATTCATTATTAAACTACGCCGCGGACCAGCATAGGTCCCCGCTGCACGCCGTCGGAACTTCTTTCAGAACAACCCCCGATGCTTACTTAGATCCACCAGTGGGTTAGAGTAAGCTACGGGTGGTCGTATATCGCGCGCGTAGATGATGCGGAGTTTGAGCAGGGGTAGAGAGCGAGACGAGAATAATGAAACGAGAGCCCGCCGTTCATTGAACGGCGGGTTCTGCATTTCAAACAAGATCGCGACCGAACTGCGTCGTAGCTCGATTGTCTTTTACAACCCGAGTTGACAATCAAGTACTGTTTAATGTCGTCGGGGAAGTACCGCATATTCGCGCTGGTCCCTTGTTTCCTAGCGAGTCCGTAAATGCTCGGTTCACAATTCTCTGGCATCGGCTTGCTCAAGTCTTGACAAGCGGCTGAATCTCCCGTATCATCATATTGTATACAGGTATACGTGAATACAATCCGCCGTTTTTGAGTGGACTACGACCTCCGCCGCTCGATAAATGTCCTGAAAATGCTTAAACAACCTCCAATTCTCAAGGCAACTACCCTGCGCGGCGAAGCATTTCGAGCAATTCGGAAAGAGATACTTTCGGGGCGGCTTGCCCCCGGCACCAAGCTTGTCGAGTCTGACCTCGCGACTCGACTCGGCGTGAGTCGCAACCCCATTCGTGAAGCCATCGGGCAATTGGAACAGCAAGGGTTGGTCGTCTCCATTCCCAACCGCGGAACCTTTATTATTCAGCCAACGCCCGAACAAGCCTACGACATGTTTCTGTTGCGCGCGTACCTCGAGCTCCTCGCCATCCGCCTGGCATTCGCGCGATCCGAGTCAAACAAATTTGATTCGCTGGAATCGGTGGTGGAGGAGATGGATGAGCTGGTCGCTTCCGTGCGCAGGTTTGACGGTGAAACCTGGGGACGCTTTAGTTTGCTGGACACGGAATTTCACACGCGGTTGGTTCAGGCGTCCGGCAGTGCCGCTCTCCTAAGGGCATGGGAAACCGCCTCGCCAACAGACATTATTTTTCTCTTTGACCGCACTCAAAAAGGGAATCTGCCCGGAGACAAGAGCCATGTCGCAGGGATTGCCGCGCGGCACCGCAAGCTGCTGCGCGAATTGCAGAGCGGAAGCCTGCACGAAGCCGAAGCGGGTCTGCGCTACCATTTCAGGACCGGCTCGCGCGGTCAAAGTGTATCTCTGGATGAGTCGAGTCTGACCCTCTTGGGCTGGGACCATCATGCTGATGGCTTGGGCGCCTCGGGTTGAGCATGCAGAATCCAACGGTTCAAGAGCTGTTCGACTTGACTGACCAAGTCGCCATCGTTACAGGCGGCGCGCGCAATCTCGGCTGGCAAATTGCCGAAGCGCTGGCGGAGGTCGGCGCGAACGTGGTGATCACGGCGCGGCACCACGAGGCAGCGGTGGCGGCGGCAAAAAAGTTAGCAGCCAACAAAAATGTTCGCACCCTCGGCGTGGAACTGGAAATTACAGAGGAAGCATCCTGGACTGCCCTCGTAGAAACTGTCACGCGTGAATTTGGTCGGCTTGATATTCTTGTCAATAACGCGGGGGGGAGAGATGCCAAAGCCGCGCCCATGCCGAACGTGCCGCTTGACGTGCCCTTTTTGGAAGCGCGCTCCGTGGAAGAATGGCGGCGCATCGTGGACGTGAATCTAACCGGTGTCTTCCTAGGCTGCCGCGCCGTAGTGCCTGTCATGAAAAAGTTCAAGCGCGGCAAAATCGTCAACATTGCGTCCACCGACGGCATGTTGGGGCGGGATCTGGAGCTGTATAACGGCACGGGGCAGTCGGCATCCATTCCCGATTACTTGGCGAGCAAAGCCGGGGTCATCAACCTGACGCGGGGCATTGCCGTTGTTCTGGCGCCGTACGGGATCTATGTCAATTGCATTTCTCCGGCAGGCTTTCAGCGCGGACAACCGCAACCCTTTATCGACAAGTACTCAAAGATGTTTCCGCTCAAGCGCATGGGGCGCGACGGCATAGACCTGAAAGGTCCCATCGTACTGCTTTGCTCCGCCGCTTCTGATTTTATGGTGGGCGCGAACGTGGTGGTGGACGGTGGTTTTACGGCATGGTAATCGAGAGGGTTTCATGACATCCGCAAAAAAACTAGAGCGCACGCGTTCGGACGAACTGTGGCAGCGCGCGCTTGCGGTTATTCCCGCCGGAACCCAGACCTTTGGCAAATCCCCCAGGCAGTGGGGCTTTGGGACTGCGCCAAATTATCTACAGCGCGGGCAGGGCAGTCACGTCTGGGATGTGGATGGGAACGAATATATTGATTACGGCATGGCGCTCGGTCCGATCATTCTTGGCTACAACTATCCGCGCGTGAACGATGCCATCATCGCCCAGCTGCAGCAAGGCAGTATCCTTTCGCTCAACCATCCCATCGAAGTCGAGCTTTCCGAGCTGTTGGTCAAACTGATTCCGTGCGCCGAAATGGTGCGCTTTGGCAAGAATGGATCGGATGCCACCTCGGCGGCGGTGCGCCTGGCGCGTGCCTTTACCAATCGGGACGTTATCCTCTGCTCCGGGTATCACGGCTGGCAAGATTGGTACATCGGCACCACCTCGCGTCATCGCGGCGTGCCGCAAGCCGCGCGCGAACTGACCGAACAATTTCCCTATAACGACTTGGATGCGTTGAACGCACTCTTTGAAAAACACCCCGGCAAGGTCGCCGCGGTCATCATGGAGCCGAGCAATTTCGAGCCGCCCCAGCTGGGCTATTTGGAAGCGGTGAAAGAGCTCACGCATCAAAAAGGTGCCGTCCTGATCTTTGATGAAGTGTTAACCGGCTTTCGCATGTCGCTCGGCGGGGCACAAGAGTTTTTCAACGTGATTCCCGATCTCGCCATTTTTGCCAAAGCCATGGCGAACGGCATGCCAATTTCGGCGTTGGTTGGCAAATCCGAGCTCATGCAGCTGTTTGGCGAGGTCTTTTACTCGTTCACGTTCGCCAGCGAAATGCTTTCGATGGCAGCCGCGATAGCGACGATTAACGAGCTGCAAGAAAAAGCTGCGCTCGCTCAAATCTGGCGGCGCGGGGGAGAGTTCAAAAAGGGTTGCCTGGAATTGATTACCGAATTTGGCTTGGAAGGCAAAGTCTCCTGTACCGGGTATGACGTATGGCATCGCTTTTCCTTTTCCGGCAAGGACAGTCGTGAAACACAAGTCATGGAGACAGTCTTTCGGCAAGAAGTCACCAAGCGCGGCATCTTGATGCGCTCCAGCACGTTCATCTGCTATTCGCACAGCCCTCAAGATATTCAATCGACTTTGCTCGCGTACGGTGAGGCGTTGGAGCTGATTTCTCAAGCGCTCAAGCGCGGAAATTTGGAAGGATTGCTCGAAGGTCCCGTGATAGAACCCGTGATTCGAGGTCAGCTGCGCGTCAGCGGTTAGCAGGATTGCCAGTCGCCGCAAAACTGACAATGCCTGCCCACGAGGAGGTGGGTCCAAACTCAAGCCTGAAAGAGATTAGCCACCGCAAAGCAAGTGAGGAGACAGACGGGAGCATCCCCAGAAAGGAATGGCAACTGATGACAAAGGAAACACTGACGCGACGTAAATTTCTGACGCTAACGACAACGGCTGCACTTGGAGCCGCGGTCGCTGCCTGCGCGCCCGGCACGGCTGCGCCCACCGCGGCACCGCCCACCTCCGCGCCCGCCCCCACCACAGCCCCCGCTTCGCCAACCCAAGTGCCCGCTGCCCCCCAAACCATGACCCTCCAAGCATGGATCAGTCGCGGCGCGCCACAAGGCGATTTGTTGGGACAGATGATTGACAAGTACAATGCCGAGCAGCAGACCAAGGGCACCGGTATCAAATGGGAATATCAGAGCGTGACGGACTCGATTGACGCCAAGCTCGCGGCGGCTGCCACCGCAGGCAAGGGCTTTCCGGATGCCTACCTCGGTGATGATTCCCTCGCCTGGTCCTCGCGCTATATCCAGGCAGGCTGGGTCTTGCCGTTAAATCCGATTCTCGACAAGGTCGGGTTCGATTGGAATAATTTTCGACCGGGCACACGCTGGACGCTCGACGACAAGGATTACTTTTTGAGCTATGGTCCGAGCGGCTTTATGCAGTACATCAATCTGTCCCATGCACAAGAAGCCGGACTCGACCTGCAAAAGGACCCGCCCGACACGATCGAAAAGATGGTGGAATGGGCGCAAGCGATGACCAAGAAGGACGCTTCAGGCGCAGTCACGCGCTCCGGCTTTTTGATGACCGGCGCAGGGCTTCAACCTACGGTCGTCTGGGGGCATTATCTCCAAGCGCTCGGCGGCTCGCTGGTAGGCGCAGACGGCAAGACGACCAATTTCAACAACGACATGGGCAAGGAAGCGGCACAGTTTGTGCTGGACCTGTTTAACAAGTACAAAGTCTCGGACCCGAATATCACCGACCGTTACAAAGAGTGGCAGACCGGCAACGGGTCTATCTTTTGGTCCGGAAACTGGGTCATCGGTTCGAGCTTGCCCAACAAAGACCTCAAGTTCGATACGTGGAAAATGCCCGCGATCAAGGGCAAGCGCGCGGCGCAAGCCAGTCTCGAATCCATGATGATCTTTAAGCAGGACGATGCGAACCGCAACACAGAAGCCGCCAAGCTGATCAAGTGGATCTTTGACAATTTCATTCCGTACTATGCCCAGATCGGCGACATTACGTCGTGGAAACCTGTCGCCGAATCCGCTCAATACAAGGACCGTCCCGCCAACAAGTACCTCGGACCCGTGGACGCGGCGTACAATGACCACTTTACGTTCCCGCAGAACAGCAACCCGGTTCAGGACTTGAACTACTATGGCAGCTCGCTGTTGATTCGCAACCTGGATAATGTGTGGTTGGGCACAACCCCAATTCAGGACGGCTTGAACGCGCTCGAAAAAGAAGTTCAAGATGTCTTGAAACAGGCGCCTCTCGTCCAATTCAAACTCGTCTGACGTTCCGCCCGATTTTTCTCCTCCCGACCTGACAGGTTTCGGCTGCCCACCGGCAGCCGACCTGTCAGGTCCGATTCACGCTCGACAGCTCGCTGCAATGAAAGAACACGCTCTCGCTGCGCAAGACCAAGCCCAAAGCGCGCAAGTCCGTGCGCGGCGCAGTCTGTGGTCACGCAAGGACGGTGTTGCGTATTCTTTCCTCATTCCTTTCGGCTTGTTGTTTATAGTTTTTTCGCTCTACCCGTTTGTCGCCGGGCTTTTCTTGAGCTTTACCGACAGTTCCCCCCTCGCCAAAGAAACCCGGTTCGTAGGTCTTGAGAATTATCTCAAGATTCTTTTTGAGGACCGTGTCTTTATCAGCAGTCTGCGAAACACGTTGTACTATAGTGTTCTGCTCGTTCCCGCGCAGGTCGTGCTCGGGCTGGCACTCGCCCTGTATGTGAACAAGCGACTGGCAGGGCACGCGATTTCGCGAGTCGCTTTTTTTGCGCCGTTTGTACTTTCGGTTTCCGTCGTTGGCATCGTGTGGGGCTGGATGTTGGACACCCGGTACGGGCTTTTGAATTTGTCGCTTGGCGCGCTGGGTCTGCCTTCCAACACGCCGTGGTTGAGCAACGTCAACTGGGTGATGATCGGCATTTCGCTTTCCAGTCTCTGGTGGCATGTCGGAATCAGCATGGTGCTATTTTTGGCAGGACTGCAAGATATTCCTGCCGAGCTGCGCGAAGCCGCGTTAATTGACGGCGCAAGCCCCTGGCAGGTCTTGCGGCATGTGACCCTGCCGCTGCTGCGCCCCGTGGGAATCCTGGTCTTTATCCTGGCACTAATAGATGCGATGAAGGTTTTTGGTCAGCCGTGGTTTATGACCAATGGCGGACCCGCGGGGGCGAGCACAACGGTGGTCTATGACCTCTATTTGAATTTCCAATCTACAAAAATGGGGTACGCTTCGGCGATTGGTTTCTTGCTCTTGCTCATCATTCTCTCGGTAGCGGTGATTCGTCAATGGGCGCTCAAAGAGGACCTTACGGCATAACGATGACCCGCATATTCGGCAAGCGCCCGGCACCGGGCGACATTGTATTGTGGGTCATCGGCTTGGTGGCGACCTTCATCTGGATCGTTCCGCTGGTCTGGATGCTCTTGTCGTCCTTCAAGCCGGAAGGTGAGATTCTCACGCGCACGCCCGAGCTCCTGCCGCGCCAATTTATCCTCGACAGCTACCAGACAATTTTCAAGCAGCCCATCCTGCGCTGGTTCATTAACAGCACTCTCGTTTCGCTCGGCGGTACGCTTCTGACGCTGTTTGTGAGCGCGACAGCGGGCTATGCATTCGCACGCTTTTCTTTTCGCGGCAAGCACGCCATGTTTGCGCTGCTGCTTGCCACGCTCATTGTGCCTTTTGAAGTAACGATGATTCCGCTCTACCTGCTGATGAGCGGACTGCACTTGACGGGCACGCTCGTCGCGATGATTCTGCCGGACGCCGCCAGCGCCATCGGCGTATATATCTTTCGCAATTTCTTTCTTAGTTTTCCTCGCGAGTTGGAGGATGCGGCGGCAATGGATGGCTCTAGCGCATGGGGCACCTTTTTTCGGATTGCCCTGCCGCTCGCGCGTCCGGCGATCCTTGCCGTCGCCATCTTGGGCTTTGTCGGCTATTGGAATGCGTTTTTGTGGCCGCTCCTGGTGAGTAATGCTGACACGACGACGATGGCGTTGGGTATTTCTATCTTTCGACCGGCGGCGAGCAACACGGGGCAGACCCAGTTTTTGGGTCCGGGACTGGCTGCTGCGACCCTGCTTGCCCTGCCGACGCTCCTCGTCTTTTTCGTCTTGCAGCGGTATTTCATTGAAGGGGTCACCACCTCGGGGTTAAAGCAATAAGAGCACTATCTTGTATCCGTCGGTGAACTGCTACGCAAGGAGGCAACTACGGCATGTCGCTCAAGCACGCGCGTCAAGTAACAATTTTCAAGGAACCGGCGCGCTACAATTGTCAGGTCGGCGCCACGCAGCTCGCGAATGGCGATGTGGTCGTGATTTATAACAAAGCACGCGGTCTGGCACATCTCGATTTTGACAGCATCGCGCTCATTCGCTCGACCGACAACGGCGAAACATGGAATCCTTCGACCGAGCGCATGGTATGGGAATGTACGCATACCTTTGGCAGTGACACGCCGTCGGTCATGCAGCTCGCAGATGGCACGCTCCTCTGCAATTTTTTGATGACTGCGTTTGTGGGGCGCAAGGCGGTCTTTGAAGACTTCGGTCCGCAGTCCAATGTGTTACTCTCGATGCGCGAATGTGACGGCGTATGGCTTGCGCGCTCGAACGATAATGGCAACACCTGGGGACCTGCCTACAAAGCGAGCGTCTCCCCCATGCGCTGGGGTCAGCCGATTGATGAACCCCTGGAACTGCCGGATGGGACTTTGTTGATGGCGGTGCAAGGAATGATGCGCGCGCGTGCATATCATTCGGACGAGGAACCGTATCGCTGCTTTCTGATTCGCTCGGACAACAAGGGCGAGGATTGGGAACATTGGTCAACCATCGCCTATGACCCCGCCGGAATTATTTCATTCAGCGAGCCTGCGCTCGGCCGCATGCCTGACGGCACATTGATTGCGATGATGCGCACCATGCACCAGCCGCATCGCCGGCATCAACGGATGTGGCTCGCATACTCGCGCAATGACGGCGAATCGTGGAGTCAACCCGAGTGTACTAATTTGTGGGGCTACCCCGCTGACCTTACGCTGCTTCACGATGGACGTATGCTGTGCAGCTATGGTTATCGCCGTGAACCGTACGGCGTGCGCGGCTGCATCTCGAAGGATGGGATACATTGGGATGTAGCGAATGAATTTATTATTCGCGAAGGCGGCACCGCGCCGGTAGAAGCCGAGCCCGGTTGGTACTGGCACATCGGTTATCCCACTTCGATCCAATTAAAGAACGGTACGGTCTTTACGGTAGATCATCGCTGGACCGACACCGCCCCGTACGTGCAGTATGTGGTCGGGGTTCTCTGGGAATTGGGTGAGCTATGAATCCTATACCGAATAATGGACAGGCACCCGCTCGACTCGAGCGCGGCGAAATCTTGCAGCTCCGGCGCTGGAATACCCCGACGATTTTCAACGGTTGGGAGCAGATTACCAAACACGACCCGCTGGAAAACCGTTTCAACCTCGAAGAGACGCGCGATTTTATGCCGCAAATGGGACCGACCGCCGGCTACGCCGTTACAGTCGTCATTCAACCGAGCAATCCGCACTTGCCCGCCGACCGCGCTGCCGCGTGGCGGGAATATCGCAAATTCGTCGCGAGTATTCCCGGTCCCAAGATTGTGGTCGTGCAGGATTTGGACAAACCCGCGGTGATTGGGTCGTTCTGGGGCGAGGTCACGAGCAATTTTCATCGCGCGCTCGGCTGTGTCGCCACGATCACCGATGGCGCGATTCGCGACGTGGACGAAATGACCGCCGCCGGTTTCAAGGCGATTGCGCGCCGCCTCGCCGTCAGTCACGCCTACAGTGCGCCAATCCGGTGGAACTGCCAAGTGGAAGTGTTCGGCACCACGATTGAACCCGGGCATCTGGTGCATGCCGACAAACATGGCTTTATGGTAATTCCGCCGGACGATGAACGAGGCGTGCTCGAAGCCGCGCGGTTTATGGATAGTGCCGAGTGCGAGACCAAGCTCGCGGCGTCATGGATTCCTGCCGGCATGCCGACCAATGAACTGCTCGCCGGATTTGATCGCGCTGACACTGCCATGTCCGATATGCTGCGCGAACACTTTAATCATCAATAAGGGACGCGGCGAAGCGTTCGAAACGAGACCTATGCGAAACCAACTTTTCATCAATGGCGAGTGGCTCGACAGCCGTTCGAGCGAATGGTTTGCGACGGTGGACCCTGCCACCGAAGAAACCATCACAGAAGTGCCGCGCGGAAATGCGGCGGATATTGATGCTGCCGTCCATGCCGCGGATGCTGCGATGCGCGGCGTATGGAGCGAGCTCGCGCCTTCCGAACGCGGTCGCCTTATTTTCAAGCTGGCGCGGGCGGTGCAGGAGCACAGCGCGGAATTGGCGGAACTCGAAATGCGCGACAACGGCAAGCCGTTGCGCGACGCGCTCGGCGACATGGAAGGCGTCGTGTCCACGCTCGAATTCAATGCAGGCGCGGCGGACAAATTGCAGGGGGATACGATCGCGCTGCCCAAAAAATATGTGGACTTTACGTGGCTGGAACCCCTGGGCGTCACGGGACATATCATCCCCTGGAATTTTCCGCTCGGCATGGCGACCCGTTCGATTGCTCCCGCGCTCACCGCGGGCTGCACGGTGGTGCTCAAGCCCGCCGAGCAAACGCCTCTGACTGCACTGCGGTTTGCGGAGCTCGCGCAAGAGGTTGGCTTTCCCGACGGGGTCATCAATGTGGTAACGGGCTACGGACCCGAAGCCGGCGCGGCTTTGGTTGAGCATCCGCTGGTGCGCGGCATTACCTTCACCGGCTCGGTCGAAACCGGCAAGCTGGTCATGCGCTCCGCCGCCACCACCATCAAACCCGTAGTCTTGGAACTGGGCGGCAAGAACGCGCTGATTGTTTTTCCGGACGCGGACTTGGACAAGGCATTGGAAGATGTAATGGAAGGCATCTTTCATAACTGCGGGCAGGTCTGCTCGTCCATCTCGCGCCTTATCCTTCATCGCGAGATTCACGATGAGTTTCTGGAACGCCTGCGGACGCGCGTCCAAAAGCTGACCGTAGGACCCGGACCTGCTAATCCTGACATCGGTCCGTTGGTCTCGGCAGAGCAATACACTCGCGTCCAAAATTATTTCGCGCTCGGCAAACAGAACGGCTCGAAGCTGGTGCTCGGGGGCGGACGTCCTCCGCAATACGACAAGGGCTATTTCGTCGAGCCGACGATTTTTGATCAAGTGGACCCGCACGCGAAAATCGCGCAAGAAGAAATCTTTGGACCCGTCGTCGCGGTCACGCCGTTTGAAACCGAAGACCAAGCGGTGGCGATTGCGAACGGCGTGCCGTACGGTTTGTCCTCGGGCGTGCATACCCAGAATATCACGCGGGCGTTGCGTCTCGCGCGCAAGCTGCAGACCGGCTCGGTCTGGATCAATGAATGGTACATTGGCGGCGTGCAAGCGCCCACCGGCGGCTATAAAGAAAGTGGGTTTGGGCGCGAGCGCGGCTTGGCGGGCATTATGAATTATGTCCAAGTCAAAAACGTAGGCATTCGAATCTAATCCACTGCGCCACACCGTAAGCCGATTGCGAGAGCGGATAAGCGGAAAGTACCCCGCGCTTGCGCCTATCCGCTGTTTCTGCCTAGGGTCGCAGGAGTTTCAGTCGCGGAGTTATCACAGATGCCAACCCTTAAGGATGTAGAGTACGTGACGATTGCGCTAGACCCCAATCACGCGCATTGTCTCAATCAAGTGAACATTCGCAAACTACAAAATGGTCAACTCGCGGCGATTTACAACGAAGAGCGGTTCCCCTTTCATCACGATACGGGACAAAGCGTCATCATTCGCTCCAATGACGGGGGTAAGACGTGGGACTATGCCCAGCGTCAGGTGGTATTGCCCTACACGCAGGTTGAAGGCAATTGGGATTGTGGGCTCGCGCAGTTGGCTGACGGAACCCTTCTCGTCAACCTGACCATTTCTGCTTTTTTCAAACGCGGCATCAAACCGGAACAACCCTCCTGGGCATCGCTGCCGCTTACGGATGAATTTGGTGATTGGACATGGGCATATCGCTTGCGGAGCTGGCTCGGCACGTACGTTCTCAAGTCAAGTGATGACGGCAAGACGTGGACGCCGCCCATTCCGGTAAACATTCGCCCGCTCAAGCATGGTGGTTGTCGCCTTGGCGCATGGCAGCAGCCGGATGGCACGATTTTGCTCGGCGTGTACGGACGTATTCACCAGTACGGCGAAGAAGACCCGATGGAGAGTACACGCGCCGCGCTCGTGCGCTCGGATGATGGCGGCGATAACTGGGAATATTATTCGACGGTCGCCTACGACCCCGCCGACATTATTGACTATGATGAACAGGCGATGGTGCGACTGGGAGACGGACGGCTCGTCAGTATGCTGCGCACGCACATCAATCCGAGCGGCGATCAACGCACGCTGGCGATGGTCATTTCCGAGGACGAGGGTTTTACATGGACGCCGCCCAAGTTCACGAAAATTTGGGGTTACCCGGCGGAACTCATCAATCTCCAAGATGGACGCGTATTAATGGTCTATGGCTATCGTCGCCCGCCGTATGGCACACGCGGGTGCATCTCGGAAGATGGCACAACGTGGGACCTCAAAAATGAATTTGTCATTCGCGAGGGTGGTGTTCCGGGCAAACAAGGTGACGTTTCCAGCGGCGCGGGAAGGGGAGCGGGGCGCGCGGGAGGCGCGGTTAATTGGGAGCATCCCGGCATTTATCAGCACATTGGCTATCCGAGCGTTTGCCAGCTCGACGATGGCACGATTGTTTGTGCGTACCACGAGTGGACGAGCGAACCTGATCCGATTCAGTACGTACTTTGCACACGCTTTAAGCTGGCGGACTAGGGCTGATGCACGTATACGGCGCGGGAGGGAATAGACTATCAGCGAAAGCAACAAGAATGAACGGCAACTGAAGCGAACGCTCCAGACGATCGCCTGTTTGAATTCCATTCGCTCCTTAAATTCACAGCAGCCAGCCAAAATAGGCTGGCTTGGTCATTTCGAGAGCTTTTAGATAATCATCATGCTATTCCACTTCCCTTGGTACCCTGAATGGTACCGATTGCAGCGCTACAAAGTGGGCATTGGTAGACACGCTTGTAAAAGATGAAATGTGACGATACAACCCAAATGGCGGACAGATTCAATCTCCACATGAGATCTCGTAGCAGAATGACCGATTTATGCATTCACAACAACCGCAATCACAACAACCGCCGTTGTTCACTCAAATTCACCGGTGGGATTGAGTAAGCTATGGGTGGTCGTATATCAGCCAAGTTGACAATGCCGAGTTTGAGTAGGGATGAATAACACAGGCAGCGAAGCTCGCTGCCTGTGTTGTTTTATAGTTTATTTTACACCTACGCTATGGATGCGGGCGCGAGCTGGGCGAACCCACTTTGGGTTAGCTATTCAGCGGTTAGCTTTGCGAGGTGACTTGTCACTCGAAGCGTGGAGATACCCTTGGGACCCAGCGCATCTGGCAATTGAGTCTCGATCCTAGATCAAAATCGAGGGTCCGGGCACATTGGAATCGTGAACAATCGGGTGCGGGTATCATAGCGCGCGAAGAGGCACATTTACCATCATGTGTGCTTTATGCCCAATGGCGTCGAGATGGAGTAGCATGTGCTACGAGTAGCAGAGTAAAAAGGCATGCGGACGGCACAGATCGCGCTTGCTTGGCACTTGCAGCAGCGGCAGGCGACGGCACCCCTCGTCAGCGTAACCAAGCTCTCGCATTTCGACGGGGCGATTGCCAGGCTCGATGCGACATTGACGCCAGGAGAATGCGCGTAACTGTAGCAACTGTACCCTTGCATCCCGTGATGGGAATCCGCGAAGGATAGTTTGGTCATATCAACCGACAGGATCTTGCAGAGGACCAATGTCCGGTGCGTAGCAGCTGCGTTATCAAGACGCCTGACAGAGGAGTATAATTGGTGCTGCAATGTTCCTCTGCCTTCACCTCCTGGCGTCACGTGCAAATGGCTCCCCGAAAACTCTTTAGTGTTGTATTTCTTTTCGCCGCACTTGGATTGAGTATCGCTTGCGCAGGTGGTCCAAGTCCAACCGGCGCGCCTCCGCCGCAGGCAACGCCGGCGCCGGCAAGCGCTTTACCTGACGCAGCGAACGGCTTGCAAGTGATTCTCGCCGCCTCACATCTTGCCGTCGGACAAAATCGTTTTCCGATTGGTCTCGTGCGTGATGATCGCTCCGTCAAGGACGCACAGGTCCACCTGAAATTTTATGACCTTAGCTCGGACACGCCGACTCTGACGACGGAAACCGACGCGCCATTCTATGGGGATAATTTGGGCGAAGCAGGCGTCTATGTGGGACGCACCACGTTTAGCAAGGCGGGTAACTGGGGCGTTGAAGTGAGCGTAGCACAACCGGGTTACGCACCGCAAACACTGCGGGTCGGGTTCCAGGTCGCGCTGCAAGGTGCTGTCCCAAAGATCGGCGACGCGGCGCTCCCCTCAAAAAATCTGACTTTGCAAGACGTGGGCGGAGATCGCTCCAAAATCTCGTCCAGCGATCAAGACGACAGTATCTTGCACCGCATCAGTATCGCGGACGCGTTGAAAAACGGCAAGCCAACGGTGATCTTGTTCGCTACGCCCAAGTTCTGCACATCGCGTACCTGCGGTCCGAGCCATCAGGTTGTCCTGGCGCTGGCGCAGAATTACGCCGACCAAGTGAATTTCATCCACGTCGAGGTCTATAAAGATTTCAAGACCTTTGCTCCTGCCGACGCGATGGTCGAGTGGCATCTCGATACCGAACCATGGCTCTTTTTTGTTGGCGGGCAGGGCAAGATTGTGGATCGCTACGAGGGCGGCATCACCAGCAAAGAAATAGTGCCCGCATTTTTGAAATTCATCGGGCAATGAGGTTCCGCAACACCAAACGGAGACACACTCGCGTGGAGTGTGTCTCCGTTGCTTTCTCGCAGTAATGAGGTTTTGCCGTGAGTTTAGCGGTTGGCGAGCGGCAACAGTTTGGTGCCGGCTGCCCCTGCCGGAAGGACACGGAACAAGCCCCACAGCCCCGCCTCACGATACGGTTCGCGGTGGTCCCCATATACGTAATCGCCCGGTATTTTTTCCTTGCCTCCCGCGCTGTCAAGCCAAATGGAGAGTGCTTCCAGCCCGCCAACCTGTATTGAACTCAAGACCCGTGTCCCGGTCATGCCGGGTTGGAACTGCCATTCATGCCCTTCGATCGTAAAGACATGCGCTTGTTCGCTGAACGGGACGAGCACGTGCAGCTTGACCGGATCGCCTGCATAGGCTTCCAGCAAAGGTGTCGAAGGCATGCCATCCGCGCTCGTCGAATAAATCTTGGAGATATCCGAGTTCAGCGCGAGGCGCTTCTGGAATGGTTCTGCCTGATAATTGAGTCCAACCACGCCCTGCACTTGCTCGGTATACGGCATCACGGCGGTACCGATGACTGCATCTTCGTCTTGGATTAAGAGCGAAAAGTCGCGATAGCTCTCCCCGGATGGCGGATGCACCTGCACGCTCCAGGCGGCTTGCGCGGAGGCGTCCGCACCTGTCAGGGGATCCGTGTAGGTCGTCCCGCGCGGTCCGACAATGATCGCCCCGTACAGTCCGAGTCTCGGATTCTCCAAGACGTTACCCCAGTCGCGTACGAGCGCCGTCGTCTCTCCGACCTCCGGCGAGGCGTAATAGGTATAGACGCGCGAGGCGCCGGGCAGCACCGCCTGGTCCGGATCGTCTCCCGCGGCAACGCCGTACGAATCCTTTGGGTCGAACGCGAGCATATCTGTATGAAACGAGATCGCGCCGGCGCCGGTCTCATTACTCAGGGTAATCTCTATACAGTCACCGACATTCACGTGCAGCACCAGTGGTTCGGGCGGTTTCGTGCCTGACGTGACCGCCGCTTTATCGGCTTGCAGCACATAAAGCTTGCCCATTTCTCCATTGAGCATCGGAAGGGGCAGCTCGATGGCGGCGACGGCAAACTTTTTCAATGGCGCGTCGGAGGGGCAGACTGACGCGGTGGCAGGCGGCGTCGCCTCGTGCCCGGGCAGTTTTTGCAGCGTCGTCGGCGTCGAGCCATCCAAAACGCGGATGAGTCCCCAGCTGCCCTCTGCTAACTTGTACTCGCGCCCGTTGTAATACAGATAATCGCCCGGCAAGTTTTGCGGACCACCTGCCTTGGGCACAACGAGATCATATCGTTCAGAGATGCCAAGATGAATTGTATTGATTGGCGGCGATGTCGGGCTGTAGAGTTCCTGCCGGAACCAGTGCCCGTCGAGATGCCATGTGTGCACATCGTTCGTACCGCCCACCAATGTGCGCACGACGATCGGATCGCCGAGAAAGGCTTCGAGCAGCGGCGTTACCGGGTCCCCAAAAACCTTGCTGCTAAACAAATTCACCGGATCAGCTTGACGCGGGAGGAGCGGCTCGACGCGTAAATTCAAAGAGCTGCCTGTGGAATCTCTGATCCGGGTTAGAGGATTATCGTCCTGAATAAACATCACCATTTCACGGAAACTGCCGGTCACATCGGTGGAAACTTTTCCAGCGGTATGAATGTCCGCCAGGGTCCCACTCGTGATAGGCGCGCCGGTATGCGGGTCGTGGTACGTGGAATCGGGGGGTTCGGCGATCAGCGCGCCGAACAGTCCATGTCGCCAAGAATGCAGCGCATCCACATGATCGTGAAAGTACGCGGTTCCGAATTGCACATCGGGATACCAGCGATAGCGCACGAACTCGGTGCTCACGATCTCCCCTGCCCCATGCGGAAAGCGCAGGGGCGCGTCCAAGATCAGCGTATCCCCTTTAATCGCTTTGATGCTTGCCACCTCAAAAGTTTTGTCCTGGTCCATGCCTATGCCGACGAGAATGCCGGGCTGAAAGCGAGCGGCACTGTGCAAAGAAACGTGCGTATCCGCCGCGGCAACGTTCGTTGCAACCGTTTCGCCTTCGACCGTGTACGGGCGGACTGATTGTTCATAATTAAAACCCGTCTCAACGCCGTCGCTCGCTTGCACGTCGAATTGGACAAAATGGATATGAATATTGGCTTTGCTGAAAAAGAGATTCTCGTGCGTATCGGGTATCTCGTTCTTGAAGATAATGTCAATGCAGTCCTCGCCGGCGTTCGCGCGAATGGCCAGCGGACTCTGATACTCATTCTCCTCCGCTTGCGCCGCTTTTTCCTGACCTCGCAGAACATAGAGCGAGCCGGAAGGATCAACGATATCCCGCAGCTTGTTCAGTGCGAACGGGAGCGCGATGGAATCAATCACGAACTTTTTTAGATTTGTTCCCGCGGGACAGATGCTGCCGGGTCCGTTCTCGCCCGGCGGCGGAGGATCCGTTCCGTCGTGGATCGGATCGAGAAAAGGCGCCGGTCCATGATTTGGCGCGAAGGGAGGACGCTTGGCGAGATGGGGGCGCAAGAAGGGGTACGCAAGTTTTCCGCTCTTGGGGTCAAAGTACAACGGGAGACGCTCGCCCGGCGCAAGCGATTTATAGCCGGGCCAATCCTGATTCGTTTCAGGTTCGTTAAGATAAAGGGTCCCCTGCTTTTGCCAATCGAGTACGGACGCATCGTAGCCCTTGGCAACCCCATGAGGCGGGAGCTGCTGCTCGACCCAACTGTGCAGATTGTTGTCAGTAATGCTAAAGGTCTTGCCAAACCAGTCCACGTGTCTGCCGCTCAATTCTTTTGACGTTACCGCGGGCTGAAGCTGTCCTTGTCGGTCCGGTAACTCTGCCAACGGGGGCATGTTATCCTGCGAGACTTGACCATCTTGCAGCGTATTGTAGACGCGCCAGATGGACCACATCCCTGCCAGATAATGCTGGGCAACGTGACAGTGATAGAGATAATCGCCTACGCTCTGCTGACACCCGCCGCTTCCACACTGGTCCACCAGATCAAATGTTTCGGAAGGACCGATTGATTGTGAGTCAGTCCATTCGGACGCTTGGGGCAAGAGGGGCGGATGCTTGTCCAGTCCGCGATCAAAGTTGGCGGATTCCGCGTCCGGCTGTCGCCGCCAGCGAATCGCGCCGCCGTGAACGTGATGGACATGAAAGACCTCCGCGCCCCCGTGGATGATACGCTGCTTGACCGGATCCCCCAGATAACTTCGCAAGATCGGCGTAGCGGGATCGCCAAAGACATAGGAACTGTATGCCTCCGACTTGTCCACTTGCCCCGCGGTCTGGCGCTCAAGAGCGAGACGATTCATGAACGGCTCGCTGCGATAATTTAGAGCGCGGCTGCCCGGTTTGTATGCGTCGGTGTAAGGATCAGCGAGCGGTACGAGACGCCCATTGCGGTCCAGGTGCGCGTAATGCTCATCTCCGATTTCATGATAGAAAATTGCAAACTCGCGAAAAGCGCTGCCTGATGGCGGCTGAACGATCGCTTCCCAACCCGTAACAAGCGGTTTGCCGTCAATTGGCTCTAAATAGGCAGACCCTTTGGGTTCGACGATCACCGCCCCGAACAGACCGTGATTGGTTTGCAGGCGCTCGCTCCCGTGACTGTGAAAGTAGTGCGTACCTTCGGGTTCGTCAGCACCGACCATCCATTCGTAGGAAACGCTGACGCCGGGCTGGGCAAGCGCGTCCGGATTTGTCGCAATGGCGGGTTCACCTGATCCCGCGAGATGCAAGCCCGAAGCATGCAGGTGGAAGCTGGCTGGCTCGTTGTTCGCCAACTGGTTGGTCAGCGTTACCCGCAAACACTCGCCCTGATTCACGCGCAAGGTCAAAGGTTGGATCGCGTCCCCTTGTTCCCCGATAGACACAGCAGGGTCCGCTTTGCCCGCACGCGCATCACGATTTTGCTGCTCCTCCTCACGGACGCGCGCGAGGTCTTGCGCCAGGACGTACATTTGTCCTTGCGGGTCATAATCGAGATAGCGATTCAAAGTGATCTCGACGTTTATGGCGAGGATAGAGTATTGACGGACCGGCACACCGGCGGGACAGAGCGCACTCGGATAGATGCTCTCACCGTCATTACTGCCGAGCATGAAACCTTCGCTCGCCGGATGCCCGAGCGGAATGTTGATAGAACTATCGGGGACGTCTTGCGATGAGGGGGGAGCTCCAAAATCCGCCGTGCTGGGAGGAGCTGAAGAAATAGATACGGGCTCGGTGACTGTTGCACAGGCAAGCAGGGAAACCGCTGCAATGACGACACTGAACGCAAGAAGGGGTCGCTTTAACCGGAGGCGCAGGGCATAAATCAATCTTGGCGTGTTTTCGATCATAAGTAGGACCAAGGACCGTTCCTTGCCGGTCCGCCAGACAAATCAGTTTGACCACTCGACAACTGCCCACCGAGGCAGTAAAACACTGCCTCGGTGGGTTCCTGTCTTGGGGCACCTCAAGGTGCGACGGTGATTGTCGCTTTCATGCCTTGGAGATAGTGCACTGCACAAAAGTACTCGTAGGTGCCGGGCTTGTCGAAAGTAAGCGAGAACTCTGTGCCAAAAATGCCACCGGGGGTGAGGGTTCCCGAATTGTAGTATTTGGTCGGGTCATACACCTGCGATGGCTTCATCGGCAGCAGCACCAGCGGATTGATGACCAGGAGAGGGGGTCCCTGGGGCTGCGGCTTTGGGATGATAAATTCAGGCGGCGGCGGCGATGGATTGAAGGTCACGGTGTGAAAATACGTTGAGGTCCATACCACCGTGTCGCCCACTTTGATCTTGAGGTCTTTGGGACCAAACGACATAGACTGACCCTGACCAATGAATGTTTGTCCTTCTTGAATCCCTGCGTTGACAAACACAAGATTGGTCTTGTCGGGAAGCACTTGAGGCGGTGCGGGCTGGAAATCCTTGACCGCCTGTGCGATCAGATCCAGCATCGCATTGGCTTCTTTTTGTGCCTGCGTGTCAATGTCCGCCTGCGTCGGAACATCTGTATCAGTCGTTGGCACGACTTGGACGGTGCCAATCATCTGTCCGAGATGCACCAAGCAGAGATAGCGATAGATCCCCGGCTTGGTAAAGGTGAGCGAAAAGGTATCATTGGGTGGCGAACCCGGTGGTCCTGATGGCTGCTTGGAAAGCGCCCCGGAGTTTGCAAAGCCGGTTCCGTCCCATGTTTCCACCGGCGCACCCGGCAGCCGACTCGGAAACGCGAATACCGGGTTAAACTGAAAATCGGTCGGTCCTCCGCCTTTGATGGGTGCCGGAAAGTTCGGGACCACGTCTCCTTTGACTGCGTCTGGACGCGGATCGAAAAGCAGGGCAGCCGGATCATTGCCCGGGGGCGCCTTGCCGTCGCTAAATGTGACGGTGTGCAGCTCATCGCTGTTTAACTTCCACTGGACTGTATCGCCGACGTGGACTTTGAGGGTCGCCGGGTAAAAGCCGATCGCCGCTACCGTTTCCACACCTGCCCCGACGGTTGCAGAGATGGTCTGCCCGGTCCCGCTTATCACTTCTGTAGCGGATGGTGAAGTGACCGTGATGGTAGCCGAGGGTGCAACCGTCGTCTGTGCCGCGGTGGTTCCCGTGGGAGTGGGGGTTGCCTGCGCGAGTGGGGCCGCCTGCGCTGCCCAGCCGATTGCCAACAAGGCGGCTAGCCCCAAAACCAGCGACAGGATCACAAGTTTACGATCCATATGCTCTACTCCTTCTTCCTCCTTGGATGCTGACCTCAATCTCAAACGTGTCTTGGCATGTGGAAACCATTGTGCAAATCATGTCATACGACAAACCTTTCCGAATTTTGTTCCTAAGCCATTTGATTTGCGAGTGCCCGAAATGGCTTGGCAATCCGCCAAAAGTTCGCACCTGGCTTGTACAAGCGGCTCGCAGACGTCCGAATTCAGCAGAAGTCGGCAACCGGCGCAAGATCGAAAATCTTGCGCCAGTGCGAATGCTGGCAAAGGTGAAGTTGCGCGCAGAACACCCCTGTCAGGCTGAAAGGTTGAGGCTGAACTTTCTATACCGGGTCTGCACGTTTTGGATTTCGCGTGAGGGAGCAGTACGTTTGACCTCTATGGCAACAATGGTGTCCGGCGCTCGAGCGATTCATCTATGATTCGATGCGGTTGCACTAGGCGATAAGAGGGATTCTGAAAAAAGCGGTCGGGCGACTGAACATGAGAATCTGATGTTTTATTAAATATTCTATATCTATTATATGTTTTTATTAGTTTGTAAACAAGCCAAAAAGAGCCAAGCATGCGGCGAGTTTGCATGCTTGGCGCTCGTCCATTCGGGTAAGCTGCGTAACGAAAGCCCCGCGTTTACACCCGTCGCTTGCGGACCAAGCGAGAACCGGGCTTGGATCGAGTGGGCGATTGGCTCACTTGGTCGTATGCATCAAGCGTTGTAATCAGCAACTCGTCCATAAAAATGTTGATACGTTGCAGCAAGCGTACGCCGTCCGCATCAACTTGAGGATGAAAGCTTTCGGGAGGATAGGTCGCTTGGATGACCATTTCGCGAAAGAAGAGAAAGGCTCGGGCAATTTCCCCCGAGGGCAGCTTGGCTTTTGCGAGGTCCTCGCCGTACCGGCGGGTGAGCGTCCGTGCATCTTCCAAAAAGTGCCGCGTATTGTCGTTTCGGCTGACGAACTGAAGTAATAGACCGAGAAGGCGCTGGCCGAGTTCGCGATGCTTGGCGCGCTGCTTGCCGGAGAGTTGTGCGTACCACGGTGCTTGCTGGAGTGAACTGGCGTCCATTTCACGGCGCATGCGTTGTAAGGTCTGGTCAGGCGCGGGGATCAAAGTGCGGGTTTCCGGAATTGAACGCTGCTGTTCCATGAACTCAATCAATTCGGCGCGGCGGAAACGGCGGTGCCTGCCGGGTGTGCGAAAGGCACGCACCAGTCCGGCATCAACCCAAGCTCGCAAGGTAATGGGGTGAATTCCGAGGAACCTGCTCGCTTCAGACAAAGTGAGCCAGTCGGGAGTGGCTGTCGTCAAATTCGTTTTCATAATCTACGTTTAGTTGATTAAAACCAAGTCAAGCTCATATCATACAATGGATTGGCTGTCAACCGGATTGGGTTTGGTTTGCTTGCATGGCTTCTGCAAAGTCAGATGGGAGCCGTCAAAACGAGTCGAACTGCGTCTTTGGGAGCGGTCAAACTTGTAATCTCATACGTAACTTCATGCGTGTGCTTGCCATCCCGCGAACGTGTAAAGTGACGCTCCAAGCGAAAGACTCGTTCGGCATAGGTCTAGCCCTGGTAGCCCCTCAGTTCGCGACTGGCAGTCAGCGTGTGGATTTCCATGCGTCCGAGGTTTTTCTAGATGGTCTGAGTTTGGCGCAGGTCCTTCTTGGGCGCACTGAAGCCCTTGGTTACGCGCTCGGTGGCAAACAAGGTTTGAATATTGGCACACAACTCCGCTTGATTTTCTTTCACCGTCCAGACATACCCGCCACCGCTGGTACAATCACGCGGGAAAGGTCACGTTGCGCTAACAAAGCATCGCCGGAGATGATTTTGCCTCGTAACTCCAGCATTCGGAGCAGTTGCGGGGCGGCATGTATCTCATTTTCTTTGCGTTCGACTTGGATTTGAAGGAGCACCCCGCCTTCGGCAGGGAGAAACGCGGCCCACAAATGCATGCCCTGCGTATGTCCCGCCGTAATCATGCCACGCAACTCTTTGCCATCCAAAATAATGTGAAGACTCTCTCCCGCCTGTGGTTGGCTCGCAAAAAATTCATGCGCCACGCGCTCAATTCATCGGCATCAACGGCGTAGGCAAGCACGCGGCTGTAGGTGGTATTGACAGGCGCACGGTTCTCTTTCAGGGCTAAGGCGGTGCTGAACGCATCCATCCGAAAACGGACCCAATCCGCAATGCCGGACAGCACGAGTTGTCCGTCAAGCGAGCGAAGGTAGCATAGAGACGGTTGAGATCGATCAGCAATCCATTGGGATCAAGGTTGACGTCAAAAGTGGGTGCAATATACTGTTTCACCATCTTCCTCCGAGAGATGGGTTGTTGGCAAATCCAATCTTAACGGAAGAAGATCAACTTTTATTCACTTGTCAACGGACTTGCAGACGCCATATCGGTAAAAGTCTTTACGTGGCATGACGGCTTTGGTTGAGAAGTTGCTCTGCAAGCCAATAGAGGAAGCCTCCAAGCACTCGAGCCGCATGCGCCGGGCAAAGGCGAACAAGCAAGGTTCCGCTTGGGAGCGCACGGTGAATCGCCCATGCTGATCATCTTTCGTATTTATCGTTTTTCGGTTCGGACTTTGTCGAAGGTCTGAGGCATTGGAGCTGGTCTGTTTATTGGTTGGACGAAGGGTAGAGGCACTCGACGCAGGGAGCATGGCGCGTCCGCTGGAACGGCAATAATGAATCCGATGAAGTTGCAATCAGCCAAGCCCAAACAGAACGAGCGCCGGACTCGGTGCGAATTCCCGCAGGTGCCAGAGATATGCGCCGGTAGTTAACCCGATGTGCAAGTTTCAATCGTTAATCAATGCTGCGAAGCGCAAAGGCGGAATGCCACTTCGTTGGCAAAGCAGTACGGCGACCGCATGGCTCAACATCTTGCGCAACCAGCGCGAACATAAATGCCACGCATCGCGTGCCCAAATCTTTTTCGCATGATACCGTTCCGTCAGCTGTCCGATTACGGTTTCCACCCGGCGGCGCGTCTGCACCAGCCAGCGTGGCCAGGGATGCTTGTCGCGTTTGGACGATTTGACGGGCGCCAGCAACTGGACGCCCTTTCGGTGCAACTGCTCGCATCGCTTGGGACTCCAATAGTTGCGGTCGCCCAGCGCCCAGCCCGTCACTTGGTCAAGCAGTTCGACCGCAACCTCCAAGTCGTGAATATTCGCGGCACACAGTTCGGCATCCACCAAGACACCGGGCCATGCCACGCGCACATGGGCACGCAAGCCATAGTAAGTTTGTTTGGCACCTTCATCCCGTCCAAAGGATGCCACGCCCGCCCATGTGCGACAGCGATACGCTCGCCCAAAGCGACACACCGGCACCGGAAAACTGTCCAGCACCGAAATCGCCGGATCAAAGTGCAACTGTTGCAAGACATACCGCCACAGGCGCGCTTTGACCACCCACAGATTGGCGGCTTGGCGCACAAAGGTCGTGCGGTTGACGCACCGCAATGCCGGAAACCACTTGCCATAGTCGCGCCGAAAGAAGCGATACAAGCCTTCATCGGTGTCAATGCCCAAGAACTCGCCGACGATTTCCATCGTCAGCACTTCGCTGTCATGCAAGGTCGGAGTCGGACCGCGTTGGCACACGCGTTGTCCGCACAGCCAGTCGTCCACCAGACAATGGATCGTGATGAGAAAGGTGCTAAAATCCATGGCGAGACCTCCTGTACGATTGGTTAGCTTTGGCGAGCGCCAAGCGTACAAGGGTCTCTTTGTTTTTTCAAGTCGAAATAAACTTGCACATCGGGTTAACTACCTGTAATGCAGCGCCTCAGCTCGCTCAGGATAGACAAACCCCACATTGTGTGAATCCCTGTCTAAGGGCGAACGCGACTGCCAAGAGACATCTTCACGCAACTGCTTTTGGAACACAGTCGGTTTTGGCAATACACTTTCCGGATGGATCGCGAATTCCCTAAATTCCTCCGCAAGCTAATGTTGCTCCTGCCGCTCCTCATCGCGGTCATCGGGGTGAACGCGCTGCGTGACCCGCTACACGTCTTTGGCCGTAGAGAGCAGGAAGATGCCATGCGCATGGCGCGCGGCGAAAGTTTAATATTCGACGAAGCAGAAAACGACCGTCTGCTCGTGCGTAATTATGTCGGGATGGTCCAGGAACCTAGAGATGTGATTGTCATCGGGTCGAGTCGCACGACGTATTTCCACGCGGGATTATTTCCCGGAAAAGAATTTTTTAATGCCAGTGTTTTGGGACGCACCTTACCCGATACTCTGGCGCTCTATGAGCTTTTTCGTGAAAGAGAATGGCTGCCCAAAATTTTGATTCTGGAGGTTGATCCATACCTGATCGAAGAGCGTTCTACGTATTACGGTGTACAAACGCGCTGGCTCTCGCTCTATCCCGAGTACGCGCGCGCCCTGGTCCGTTTGGGTCAAGACCCAGCGCCATGGGATTATTGGCTGTCGCTGGCAAATGTCGTACCGGCAGAGATCGAAGAGCTGTCGCCTGCCACTTTTCAAAAGTCACTGCTGCTCGCGCTTGGGCGCTTGACGCGCGCCAAGACGCTTGTGCCCAACGTATGGAATATGGAGCATCCACCGCCGGATTTTGTGCTGCGCCTGCCAGATGGTGCGCTCGTCTATTCCTTGGCGGATACCACCCTGACCCGCGCAGAGCTGGAACGGCGCGTTCTCAAAAATATTCAATCCGGACCTTCGAGCGGGAGCAGTCAGCACATCAGTCCCACCGCCCAACGCCGATTCGAAGGATTTGTGCGCGGGATCCAGCGAGATGGGGTCAAGCTCTATTTCTTCCTCTCCCCTTACAATCCACTCTATCGGAACCGCTTGCGCGGAACACCGACCGACACGTTCCTGGAAGATGCCGAAGCCTATTATCGAACCTTCGCGCGTGCAGCAAGAATTCAGCTCATCGGTTCATACGATCCCGATCGGACAGGCTGTGATGCAGACGAATTTGTGGATGGCTTGCATCCAACGTTGCCCTGCATAACCCGCATCTGGCAGGATGCCCGCGCGCGCGAAATCGTGCCCTGAGCGAGAATCCCATCAGAACTGGAAATAAATGAAGGGCGCTGCCCCGAATTGCCCGAGCACGAGGAGCGCAATGAGCAGCGCGTAATAGATGGCCCATCGCACCCAAGCGGGCTGTGGCTTTAACAAGTCTTGTACTCGGGCATGCCCTTGCGCGCGTTCGACCCCAAAAAGGATCGCCAATCCGCTCAATACGATCAGCCAACCCGGAACGCTCAGCCCCAGCGCAACCCCGTTGGATATGAGCAGCGTTGGAGACTGAAGAACCGCGGCGGTTTGGTCAACCAGCCCACGGGACCAATTCGTCGCAATGTAAAACCCGTCCGCCAGCGTAACCGCACGGAAAAAGTTAAAGGCGAGTACGGTAAGTCCGAAAGTGATGCCAAGCCGGGCGGCGTGAGGCAAGCGCGGCAACCCACGCAACCAGACGGCAGGATCCTTGGATGCAGAAAGACGGTCCAACATATTTTCTAAAATGATGAATGTGCCCGTCAAACCGCCCCACACGATAAAAGTCCAATTCGCGCCATGCCACAGTCCACTGACCAGAAAGACCAGCAAGAGATTGAATTGCTTTCGCCAGAAGCCAAGTCGGTTGCCGCCCAGCGGAATATAGAGATAGTCGCGAAACCAGTTCATGAGCGACATGTTCCAGCGGCGCCAAAATTCGCCGACGGACGCGGCGAAAAAAGGACGATTGAAATTGAGCACCAGGCGAATGCCCATGGTGCGCGCCGCGCCGAGCGCGATATCGGAATACCCGGAAAAATCGCAGTACGCCTGGAGCGGAAACGCGATCGCGGCGAGAAGCAAAGCAAAGCCGCTGTACGAAGTGGGCGTGCTGTAAACCGTTGTGACGATCACGCCGAGCCGGTCGGCAATCACCATTTTCTTGAACAAGCCCCACGCCATCAAGCGCAGCCCGTCGGTCATATTGTCATAGTCAAAGCGCTGCTTCGCATGGAGCTGCGGCAGTAAATTCTGTGGACGCTCAATCGGACCGGCGACCAGCTGTGGATAAAACAAAACGTACAGCGCCAAGTATCCCGGATGTCGTTCGGCAGGGACTCGGCCACGATATACTTCCACCGTATAACTGATGGATTGGAAAGTGTGGAACGACAGACCAATCGGCAATAACAGCGAGAGCGTGGGAACGGGGTAATAGACTTGAAAGGCCGACGCTACCTGTGCCGCGGTCGTACTGAAAAAATCAAAATACTTGAACACCACAAGCACGCCGAGATTGGCGACGAGACTTGTCAGCAGCGCCAGCCTGCGCCGGCGCCCGTGTGTGTGCTCGATGACGAGCCCCATGGTGTAATCTACACTAATCGTAAAGAACAAAATCAGAATATACTGCGGCACGAATGCCATGTAAAAATAGCAGCTCGCGAGGAGGAGCCACACCCAGCGAAAGCGGTGCGGCAACAAATAATATCCCGCCGTAACGATCGGGAAAAAGACGAGGAACGCAAACGAGTTAAACAGCACGGCAGCTCACTTGCCCATCGTTCTCCGCGGACCGCGTCGCTCACACGACCTTGCGACGCGTACAGCGCGGCGCGTTTCCGGTGGGCGTACCGAAAATCGGGCGCGATGTCCAACGCCTTCCGCCAGTACGCCTCCGCCGCGAGGCGGAACCCCGCTTCATGTACGCCCAGCGCAAGCCGAAATGCGTGGGTGGGTCACCCGATTGTCGTGGACTCGCGTGTAAAAAAGCACCGCGCGCGCGTCCAATCATTTAGCAACAGGCGCGTCAAACCGCGCGGAACGTCGGTCGAGGCAGGCGGATGAACCATTTCGTACAGCGCAGAACGCGCCTTCGCATAACGCCTGACCAAAACGATCGGCTGCAGGGCAGAGCGCTCTATCCTGCTTCATCGAGCCGAGCCACGTCAGACACTCCTCAATCGGTTAAGCCGTGCAATGCCATCGCAATCCCGAACGTCGCCCAAAGGAAGATCCCCGGTTTGGCAGACCAAAAAATCAAGTCAAACATGCCGTGGGTCAAAATGATGACCAAGGCGGCGAGGAGACCCATCGCCAACCTTCGTGTTCGAGGATCGTGATAGGCGTGCCATGCATCACTGACTACATAGCCCCACAAGATCAGGAACGCGCCCAGCCCCACGATCCCGCTATCCAATCCAACCTGTAGAAACAGATTGTGCGCGTGTGCTTGTTGTGTCGTTGCCAAGACTTGTGCAAGCTGCGACTTGGCATAGACGTGAAATCCTCCGACGCCCATCCCAAGCGGTGTGCCGACGAGGAGCGGAGCCGCATATTCCCAGATTTCCACTCTTGCTCGGACCGTTTCCGCTGCGGTCTCCATGTTCTTGGAATAAAAGGATTGCGTGGAAAGCGGGTTCCCGATCATACTATTTAAAACCACACCGCCCAACAGAGTGAGCAGGATCAAGGGCAAAAACCAGCGTCGGTACAACTCTGCATACATGACGCTTCCCACAGCCACCGCCAGCAGTGCGCCTCGGGACTGGAGCAGCAGCAACATGACCAGGGGCGGCAGCAGCCCGAATGCACCCAACAAACGCAGCCGGACCTTTGACGAACCTAAAAGGGCCACCGCGAACGGCACCGCAACTTCGAGCGCTCCCGCCACGTTATTCGCGTTTGAACTCTGACCAAAACGGGGAAAGGGTAAATCATAAAACAGCGGGAATTGAAAGAGCTTGTCTTGCGCCCATGCCGTCGTGAACGGCGCTACGAGTGCGAACGCGATGCCCAAACCCACTAACACCGCTGCGACATTCCACAGTTGGGCGACAGATTGCCCCCAATCCAAAATCACAAAAAAAATAAGGATGCCCGCGACCACGTGCGCGGCCGTGCCAACACCCTTGTCCGGCGCCGGAGACAAGAGCAGACCCACACCGAAGGTCAACAGAAATACAACCAGCACAATATTTACCGGCGATGCAGGAAACGGTACTCCTTCAGCGAGCCACCGCAGCAAGAAAAAGAGGACGACACCAATCAAGCCGTAAACAACAAAGGGCGTCTGAAAAATGAGTAGAGCAATCAGAAGGGGCACCAGCGGAAAGGAGTTCCAGTACGCCAAACGCCAAAAACGGTGCCAAGTTCTCCGGGACTGATTTGGCACCGTTTGTTCAACTACCGGTTCGATCGTCATATCGCTCACGCGCTACGCAGAGACGAACAATAAGAATGGATGGATGGCGCCATTAGCGCGCCCGAAATAGCAGCGCGGGCATCCATCGGACGATGAGAAATTTTGGATCTCGACGACATTCATGAGATTTCTTGCCGAGTCCGTCGCCCTTCCGTCACTGGGAAACCGACCGCCGCAATTCGGGTACATCCTCGCGGAGGATCCGATCCTCTGCGGTCAATCGGGATCCGGCTGACGGTCCAGTGAGGATCGCGGCTCGGGCTGTACATATTCCCTTGCGGCGACGCGCCATAGGGAATTCACTTTCAGCACTTCGAGTAACGCAGCGAGTGCGGTCCCTAACACGAGTCCGACGACGACTGCCAACGTCGCATAGAGCCATTTTCGCGGCTCAACGGGCTCTGTCGGCGCAATGGCTACGACAGCGGATTTGACCAGTGTGCCTTTTGCCTGCGCGGCGACATTGAGCTCGTCGACTTTGTTCGACAGCGTGGTGAAAGTGGTCCACGCGCGATCGCGGGCTTCAGTCAACACCTTTTTGATGGAGTTTTCTTGCTCGATCTGCGCCTGGATTTCATTGACTTGTTGCTGTAATTGTTGGACGTTATCGGCTTGCACAAGTTTGCGCCGCGTTTCCAGCGCGGCAATCAAGGCATCGAGATTACTCAACTGTTCAGCCGAAGACTCGCCACTGTTCGGCGCAATCTGAATTTGCAGATTGATCGGCGCGACGGTCGCAGCGGTCTCGGTACTGGCAAGGTTGGACGCCGCATTAAAGCTATTCGCTTCAAGCAGCAGACTCGCCAAATGGTCGCCGCTGCCCGCGCTTGAACCCGCCGCGAGCCGATCCCGCAGCGAGTGAGCATCGCTGAGGAGCCGGTCTAACTGAATGCTCAACGCGAGCGAGTCCGCCAACTTTTGTTGTTTCTCCGCCAGCGCGCGGTTCAATTGCCCCATGGGATTGTTAGCCAGATACCCGACCAGCGCTGTTTGTTTTTTGTCATACACCCGTTTGGCATCATCTGCTTGCCTCTGAATTTCCGCTGCGGAGATAGAGGGATCGCCGTAAATCCTGTTAACGCGAATCACGAATTCGCGCGCCCAAGTATTCGCGAGCCGCGCGGCTTTTTCCGGCGAGTCGGACTTGACCGCGAGCCGAATCAAGTCGCCATCGCTGCGCGCGGTGAAATCTCGCATCGAATCCGCGAGGGAACGCGCTGCCGGATTGGACGGGCCTTCGACTTGGAGGATGACTGCCGTCACGAGGTCTGGGCTGCTCGCAATGGACGCCAACGCCTTGCGACGCGCGGCCTGATCGACCACCGCTTGCGCGAGATCGAACTCGCTGACCGTCTTGAACTTTGGATCAAAGTTCACGTCCGAGCCGCTCTTGACGATGGCGAGGTCGGCTTCGGCTTCGTACGTCGGCGGCATTAACATCGTTACGAGCAGCACCGCCAGACCCGAGACCAATCCGCTAAGGAGAATCAGGCGAAAATGTCTCTGCAGAAGAGCAGGGTACTTTCCAAAAGGCACAATGCCTCCTCATGGATGTTGACTTGGTCGGCTGACAGGATAACGCGTGCGGGCACGCCGACGGCGGTCACGCCCATTGGCTCAATCGCAGCCCCGGCTTGCCGCATGCTCAGGAGAATGTCCGCGACGACCTAAGCGTGATCCCCCGCGCCAAGAATGATGACTCGCATACGCTATTGGTTCACCGAGCGGAATTCCTCCATGGTCGCGTGACCGGGCTCGCTGATGCCCTCGCGTTGGAGCAATGTCCGCATCGTCATAACCAAAATCTTCAAATCAAGTCCAACCGATTGATGTTCAACATACCACGCGTCGAGGGCAAATTTCTGGTCCCACGTTAGCGCGTTGCGCCCATTCACCTGCGTCCAGCCGGTGATGCCCGGCATAACTTGGTGCCGCAGTCGCTGTTCTGGTGTATAGCGGGGCAGATATTCGATCGGGAGTGGGCGAGGTCCGACCACACTCATTTCTCCGCGCAGCACATTGATCAGCTCCGGCAGCTCGTCGAGACTGGTGCTGCGCAGCGCCCGTCCAAACGGGGTAAGACGATCCGCATCGGCGCGCAAATTGCCATCCGCGTCATGTGCATCGGTCATCGTACGAAATTTCAAAATCTGAAAGGGCTGGCCGTCACGTCTCGTGCGGGTTTGGCGAAAGAGAACCGGCGCGCCGAGTTGGATTCGCACCAGCAACGCGAGCAGAGCGAACAGGGGTGACAAGAGGAGCAGTACGGAAATGGCGAGCGCGAGGTCGAGCCAGCGTTTCCCGTGCGCACGATAAAAACTTGGCGTCATTCCACTTTACATTCGGTCCCCGGACTGCAGGTCCCACTGCAGGTCGAGCCAAGCATCGTTCGGCATCCTCGCCCGCCGCACGTCCTCGTCAGTGGTCAGCGCCATGAGATAACCGGGCAAGCAGTGGAATCCCGCGTGGATTGAAATATTACGCCAACTGCGCGAGGTCGTAAAGAGCATGAGCGTTCGACCACGCCTCGCAGCGCGTGCAGCCAACGCGTTCAGACCGATTGCGAAGCGCGGATCCTCCGCGCCGGAGAAAAAGAGCAGACGATCGGCATTCTCTCTTTTTTCAATGACCGCGAGCGCGTCGGCACCCACGGCCAAGAATTCGGTTTCGGTCGGTCGTTCGAGAAACTGTCCCAGCCATTCGTCATGGTTATAGCTGAAGCGAGTTTGGTGAGCATGCACTGCGGCAAGGCGCTCCAAAATTTCCGTGACGCCGCGCGACCCATCCGGGATGGGCTGAATCGCCGCCGTCGAATTGAATACAGGGGTATTCGCGGTCGATGCAAAATAGTAAGTCTCCCACTGCGCCGCGCCGGCTGCCGCGAGGCGGCGGTAACTCGCATTGGTCGAGGTCACAAAGGCGAGGAGCAGCGGCGCGCGGCGTTCTGCTGCCAGCGCGCGCGCGGCTTCAAGCAGCTGGGTAAAATAGCCGCGTTCGCGCGCCTCGGGCAGTGTCCACGAACCGCTGATAATTCCGACACGGAACGGTGCGCCCTGGGCGACCCGCGCGCGCCGATAAATCACCGCCGAACCTGCCATGATGCGTCCTTGATCATTGACTGCGAGCAGGTCCGGCAGCTGCCCGTCGCAGACGCGCTCAAAACACCAGCGATACATCTCGTCGCCGCCCCAACCGTGAAAACACGCATTGAGCCCCGCGAGATATTGCGTTTTGATGCCCGATGGATTGCGTTCGATCGTACTCATCCTTTGCTTGGCCGAACGCGATCGGATAGCCGCGCATGGATTTCGCCCATCGAGGTCCACCACACTCGCTCGCCATACTCTTGCTCAATGCGCGCGAACAGTCCGTCCAGCTGATTTCGGTAACCTTCGTCCAACCCGTCCGGGATGAGATGCCCCAGCGCATTCTTCACAATGTGTGCTTTGATAGACAGCAACCCGCCGCATTCGAGAATCTCACGCGCGCGCTGCCAAGAGGAGGTCGCCTGCCAATTCGTCGTCAGATGGAGCAATTGTCCCCGGTGAATCCATTCCGGGTGAAGCAGCGAGACTCCGCGCAGACCGCTCATATTCGTCCGCGCCTGCCCTGTAATCGGCGTGAGCAGGTCGCGCGCGGAAGCAATAAAACGCAGTCCCGTCTCCACCATCGCGTCGAGTAGCGCACCCGGCGCGCTCCAGCCCGGAGGACAAAAACCCGGTACGAAATTTAAATCCGCCGCGCGAAAAATTTGAATCATTTGCTTTAGCCGCGCGGCACATTGGGCGCGTGTCGCGTTCTCGAATTCGAGCGGAACATTGCGACCCCGTGCGAGATGATGCAGCCCATGCAGCGCGATTTCGGCACGCGGTAATTGTTTCAAATAGCCCACGAATGCGGGATGCCGGTCGAGACGCATCGTACCCGCGCGCCAATGGTCCGCCAGGTAGATTCGGTCGCGCAAGTACGGTACGGCGGCCCGCCGGCGGCGCGTCGGCGCCGGCGAGATTTCCATCCAGTCGGCAGTGACAAATAACGTGACGCGCAGCTGCGGATGTCGTTCCAGCAGCCATTCGAGATGGGCGAGCGCGCCCGCGCCCAGATCACCACCCGCTTCGTAAAAATCACTTGACTTGGCAGGATGCAGATCATCAATGGTAAAACAAATCGCAGCGCACTTGTCCGGCGGAAGCCAAGGTTGCATGTTGGAATTTACGGCGCCGGCTGCTGCGCGCGCCGCGCGGAATCGAATTCGGATGGTGCGGTCGTTTTTGCGCCAGAGATATGCTGATAAATGTGCGCGACTTCCTGCCCTGTCCGCTCCGGGTCAAACATTTCCAGCACCAATTGCTTGCCCGCTTGCGTTCGACGCTTTGCTTCCTCGCGATCGGCTAAGGCTTCCAAAATGGCATTGGCGGCGGCAGCCGCGTTGCGCGGCGGCACAGTCCAGCCGGTCACGCCGTCCATAATCACTTCGGGCACGCCGCCGGTGCGACTGGCGACGGTGGGTACCTCCGCGGCGAGTGGCTCGATCACGCCGCCGCAATTTTCGGACACGGGCAGGTGCACCGCGCAATCGAAATCTGCCCACAGCGTGTTCACTGCCTCAAAGCCGACCCGTTCCGCAAAACGAATGCGGCATCCCGCCTGACGCTGCGCGCGTCTCATCAAACGCTCGCGATACGCGCTGCCCCCGGACCACTGACCACCTACCAAGACGCCGGTCACATCGCCTCGCTTTTTACTCACCTGCGCCAGCGCATCAATCACGAACTCGTGCCCTTTGAGGCCGATCGTGTGTCCTAAAAAATATTTTGGGGGATAAATATAGCTGATGTTGCCGACGACCTGCGCGGTGGATGAAATTCCAAGCCGCTCGCGCAACGTGCCGGTGCGGGTAGCGCAGACCCGTTCGAGAGGGGTCCCATAATACGAGAGATAGAGCCGCTCCCGCGGTGCGTTGAACCGCCGGTAGAGCTCACGCGTGTAGCGACTGGAGGCAATCCAATAGTCGCGACTGCCAAATGATTTCAGATCAAGCCAGCGCGTCAGCGGCGATTCGAGATGCAGCGGTCCGGGCACTTGAAAGATTCTGGGAATCGGATGCGCGCGGCCGAGCGCCAGCCGGAGTGCCAGTATGTTTGTGACAAAGTGACTGTGGATCAAATCAGGCGACACCTGTTCAACGAGCTCATGTACTTTGCGCCGCACCATCGCCCACCGCCGGGGTTGATGCAGCGGCAGATTCAGATTGGCAAAGTGGAGCTGCGCGCCCGATTCCTGCCATAAAGGCAATGCCTCGCCATGCGTCGAAGGCAGCACGACATGGACTTGGATTCCCGAACGCGTCAGGACCCGCGCTTGCCACGCCGCCCAGCGCGCGCCGTCGGACGTTTTGACAATTTGAAGAACTCGCATGCTTTCTCAGGTCAACTCTGCCGTTCCAACGACAACCCCACTTCCTTCATTTTTCAACCAAGCCTCAGTCGTTTTTTGCAAGTAGCGACAGAAACCCAATTCACGTTCGAGTAGCGTATCGTACCGGTAGTCCTTGGCAACTTTCAAATTCCGTTCCGACATTCGCGCGCGGCGCGGCAGATCGGCAGCCACCTCGCGGATTTTGCACGCGAGCGCGTCGGCGTCACCCGGCGGCACCATATCTTCGGGCGGCAACAACTCGGGAATTCCACCAATGGTCGAGCCGATGCAGGGCAGCGCGCGTGCCATCGCTTCTATCAGCGCACGAGGCAAGCCTTCGGCCTTTGACGGCAAAACAAAAAGATCGGCTTGATCTAAATGTGCCCGCACCACCTCACCCGCCGGCAGTTGTCCCAGGAATTTCACGCGGTCCGAAATGCCGAGCGCGCGCGTCAGCTGCTCCAACTCATCGCGATACTTGCCTTCGCCAATAATTTCCAATGCCGCGTCGACACCAGCGCCTTTACATTTCGCAATCGCCTTAAGCAGCACGTCGGGCGCCTTGTACAGTTGCGCCAACGAGCCGACAAAGATCAGCCGAAACGGCATGCTGGCGCCGGTTGAGCGACGCGGCTCGGAAACGAATGCGGCGGCATCCAGTTGGACATCCGAGCTGCGTACCACGTACCCCGGGCACGGATAACGCCGAAGTAACGCTCTGTTCACATAGATCGCGGCACTTGCGCGCGCACACAGCCGTCGCAATTCCGAGGCGAACCACCAGCGCCATAGCGCGCGGAGCGGATGCCGAATTGCGCCTTCGGCAAATGCATCAAGCGGATCGCCAACTACTTTCACCGCGTAAGGATATTGCTTTCGATAGAGCAGCGGCACAAGCTTCGAAGCCAGCGCAGAGGGAGTACGCAGCACCACGGCATCTCCCAATTGAAAACCCGCGCGCATCATCCGTGCGACCTTGGGGAGATTGAGCAAGTATTGCAGCGGTCCAACGTAATTCGGCAATCGCGTAAAGGAGACGCCTTCGCCATCGGCGCGCAAAAAGTTGGGCGAAACCGCGTCGGACTCGCCCACGCGCGCGAGAATGTGAACGCGATCAAAGACGTTTAAATAACGCGTCCAAAACGGATAGGCGTACGCTGCCTGCGTCCAGATTGCTCCGTCCGGCGTACGGATGAAATGGTGTTCCAGCGTAAAGCAAACTCTCATCGTTTTAAACGCGCTCGGTGCCCGCGGACATCGCCGATGCCTTGCGGGATACGCGGTTTATCACCTGAACGAGCAGAAAGGGCAGCAGCGCATACCACAACAAAGGACGAACGATAGTCGCCGACTCGCTTCGCGCGTAGATGAGAGAAAATGTGAGAAACGATGCCACCATCGCGATCTTGGCATGGTCATCATTCGTTTGACCCCACCACACAAGTTTCCCATAGAGCCAACCGATGAGCCCCAAGCACAGAGGTGCCCCTACCCAGCCAAAGTTAAGATACGCCTCGGCAATGAAAGAGTATCCGTAGCCGCCTCCCAACTCAGCCGTCAGCGGGGCTACCGTCTCGACCAGCCAACGCCCGGCGAGTCCGTGTGCAATCGTCGGATGGACTTGCCAAAAGAGATTCGGCATCATCGTGAGCAACGCGTACAAATATCCAATGCCGAAATCAAAACCGCGCACCGCAGGCACGAGTTCCAAGGTAAACGTGACTGTCAGCATCGAAGCGCCCATTTCGTTCAGAGTCGCGATGACCGGATTTTGAATCGACAGAAACGCATCGCCGAGAGTCGCAAGGTCAAGTCGCTCGCCACCCGGAACGGTCCGTACGACCTGAACAAGGGGAAAAAGAATAAAGAGAACTACCGCTCCACTGGCAACCAACAGAATGGTTGGTAAACGGCGAACCGTGCGATGATATACCCACGCATAGGCGATCAACGGCATCGCCGCGACCGACCGCGAACCCAGAAAGAATTCTGTAACCGAATAGCCAAGTATCAAAACCGCAGAAACAATTACTTCAATTCTTTGACTGCCACTGCCCGCGAGTAGAAAGAGCGCCGCGGGCAGCAAGAACGCGGCAAGCACCTGCGGCGCGGCATCGAAACTTGTACTCGCGGCTTGCTGAAAAAGTCCGCCGTACCCCGTGCTCAGAACAACGCTCACGGCATCCCGTAACCGCAGCGCGGTCGGCACAATCGAAATCGCCAAGAGCAGCCAGCCCACACTCCGAACTGCTGCCAGCGGCACGCGTGCGGGGTTGGCCTGAGGTGGGGCTTGAGAGGAATTCCTTTGCGTCAAGGCTACGCTCGCTAACCCGCCCAAATGAACGAACGCCAATCCAAGCACTACCAGCAGTAAAGTTTGCGCAATCATCTCGGCGGAGAAAGCACCGTCTAAAATTCCGCTTGGGTTAAGATCGAAAATTTCCAACAGCGCCTGTCCGCCGTTGAACAAAAGCGCGGCGGTAAAGAACAGAATGTACGGATCAAACAGCGTATGCATGACCGTATGCCAGGACCAGAGCGCCCAGAGGTAGAGCAGCAGCAAGCTCACACACAGCGGACGAATCAAGAATTCCGCGTCGAGACGAAATACCGCGCAGATCAGGGCAGCGGTGACCAATCCCAAAAGCAAAAACGCGTGAACCCACAGGGTCAGGCGGGCAGTACTCTGATTCAGGTCCGTGTTTGGTTCAGCCGACGGCATTTTCGTAAACGGTCTGCAAGGTCAAGACCTGCTGTCGAACATCGAATCCGCAGCGGCGCAGCGCGCGTTCGCGTTCTTCCCACGAGGGTCTGTCCAGCCCGAGACTTGCGCTCAGTCCGTCCACCCACGCATCCGTTCCCGCTTGCAAGTCGAGATAACGAACGAGTCCAATTTTGAGATCAACCTCACGTGTGATCGTATCGGAGAGAACACAGGGGACGCCTGCGGCTTGCGCCTCCAGCACTGCCAGGGGCAGTCCCTCGTACCAAGATGGAAACAGAAAAAGGTCCATCGCAACGAGCACGCGCGGTACATCGGACCGCAGGCCGAGAAAGTGCACTCGATGGGCTAACCCTTTCGCGTGCGCTACCGCTTGAACCTTAGACATCAGAGGACCGACTCCCGCGAAAATCAGCTGCGCTGATGGGACTCGGTCTAACAACGCAGCAAATGTCTCTATCGTAAATTGATGATTTTTCAGAGGCACAAAGCTGCCGGTGTGTCCGACGACGACTGCGTCGTGCGGTATGCTAAATTCCTCTCGTACCTCATTGCGGTCGGCGGCGTGCCGGAAAGGTGTCAGGTTGATTCCATTATGTAAGACGCGGATGCGCGGGTCTGATCTCCAGCGCGAGCCAAAGAGCGAACTCGCGGAATTCGCCGATACAGCCAATCCCAAGGTCGCATACTTTTTGATCCAATCCTCTGTCAGCGCGAGATAAAGACGACGCGTCACACTGCGCCGCTTCGGGTCCCGTCGGATTTCAGAGTGGTTATGCGCGATGCGCACTGGCACGCGGCTGTGCGCGCCAATGCGCAAGACATAGCCGCTAAAGTGATCAACGTGGCTGTGCAGAATGTCGTACGGTCCGTGGGTACGCAGGATCTGTTTGAGATTGCGAGCATACGCGAATGGCTGGCTTGGGTGCAGGCATGGGATGACTTGCGAGCCCAGCGCGCGAATTTCATCGTCATAGTGGCATCGCCGCGTGGTATGGACCAAAAAATCCATTTTGAAACGAGCGCGCTCAATATGCCGCAGAAATTCTAGGAACGCGGTTTCCGCGCCACCGCGGTCCATTCCGCCAAACACATGCAAGATACGTATCGGTCTATCAGTCGTCATGCGCAAACTGGCGTTGCGGGTTATATGCTACCGCCGAGAGGGTGCGCGTAAAGACCCGCTCGCCGCCATGCCCGCAGATCAGATACACCATCTGATGCAGCCCGCGTTCGACGAACAGCCGCGTTCGTCCGGACAGGTGCGGCACCCGTACCGGGATAAGGCGACACTTGACCAAACCCGCCGCGGTCAACAGTTGAACTAACGAGCGCCAGGTGAAGCTCCGCTCATGCGTCAAATCAATATAGCGCAGCTGCATGCCAGTGAGATTCGCCGCGTTCGGGACTCGGCAAACGAAAAAGCCATCCGGTACGAGCGCGGAGCACGCCGCGTCTACGAATTGAAGCAGAGTCGGAGTTGGAATGTGTTCGAGCACATCGGTACAAAAAATTCCCGCGAACGTCCCGGGGTGCTGCTGCATATACTCCATCGCATCGCCGCAGAAAATTTGGACGTCAGGCAAGCTGCGCTGCGCGACGGCGATTTGCTCTGCTGACGAATCCACCCCGGTGGGAACGAGATTGCTGTGCCGCCTCAACCAAGCCAGCAGAAAACCGCTTCCACAGCCGGCATCGAGAACTCGACTCCCCGGCGCAAGGGTCGAGACCAAATCGCCGTACATCAGTTGATAACTCTCCATGACGTTGCGCGTCAGGGAGCGCGGGTCAACTGTCGCGTTGCCGCTCGCATAGTGGCTGCCATATTGTGAGATCAGTCGGGTGCGCAGTTCGTCATTCATCGCTACTTTGCTGTCCACTCGAGTAATTATGGACTTACTCCGAAATGTTTTTTGAGGAACTTGGTCTTTTCTTCCGGTGAAAGCCGCGCAATGGGGAGAGAATTCGTTTGGAGTTTCGCGAAATGATCCTCCAACGAACCGATCACGCGCGCGGGAACTCCCGCAACGATACTGCCCGAAGGCACATCGCGTGTGACTACGGCGCCCGCGGCGACGAGGCAGTTGCCATTAATCGTTACGCCGGGCAGGATGATGGCATTCGTGCCGACGATGACATTGTCGCCGACCGTAATCGGCGCAACGGCATCAATGTCGGGATACTTGTCGCGCATCAGCCACGCAACCGGATCGTGTGTGATGAATCTGGCGCCCGCTGCAATCGCCACGTTGTTGCCTAACGTGATCAGGTAGGGCTCGCTGCCGAAGGTGGCTGCCTCCAGTCCGGGGAAAAAACATCCGCTGCCCATCCGGACTCCGCGTGCGCGCGCATAGCCAACCGGGTCACGCCGCAATTGATAGTATCGTTTCAAACTGACGAGGTCTCGCCAGATTGCTCTCAAGATGCCGGGCATCTTATGCAAAGCCTTTTTGCTGGATGGTTTGACGCCGATAGTAAAGGAATGCGCCCGTGTAAACAAGCGCTTCAAACCCATTCGCGCCGAGCATCGCCCAAGCCGCACCGAGGAGACCCAAACGCGGAATCAAATAAAAGCACAACGCCGTAATCAACAGCACACTGGTGAGATGGAGTGGAACTTGAATCTTAAATTGGTGCATGGCGATGAGCGCGGTCGCACAAAAGATATACACATACTGAATCCCGGCAGCGAGCATCACAATGGGTAAGAGATTCGGGTCCGACGCATATTCAGGGCGATAGAGGAATCCCAGCAGTGGTGAGCCGGCGACAACAGCCACGACAACACCGAGAATCCCTATGATCGCGCCGCCGCCCAATAGTTTCAGGAGCAGCGCATCAGAGGCTTTCCAATTTCCATCAGAATAATATTTGGCGAGGCGGGGAACGGCGGGTTGCCCAAGCGCATTTACCACTAACCCGCCGAAAGACATGAGCGAAGCAACTGCGGCAAACACACCGAGCTCGCGTTCGCCCAAATCGAATTCGATAAAATAACGCGGGATATAATTCCAAAAAGTATCCAGCGCGACGACGAATCCCAGCGGCAGCGTGAGTAGGACCAACCTGCGCAAAACACGCGTGTCCCAGTGCGGGCGCAATAACGCACGCGCCGTGTGCGCGGTCAGCCTATTGGCTCCCGTTTCGGTTGAGAAACGCAAAATGGAGACGGTATTTGGCAAATCGTACACGAGCAAGATAAAGCCCCAAGCCAAACAAACACCCAGCGCGCCCCAGACCACGCTTCCGCCCAGTCCCATCCCGAGTGCGAACGCCACCACTGCGAGCACGCCGCGGAGCAGCATTGACTTTGCCATAAAGTCGAGTCGTTCGTCCAGTTGAAAGCGTCCGTACAACAGATCACTGATTGACTCAAAGCCCTTCGCACACGCGACGGCGAGCAACACAAGCGCGCTGGTTGAATTCGGTGCAATCAGCGCCAACAGCGCGACGACGACCAGCGCGACAAACGTCGTCGAGAGACGCAGTCCAAAATAATCACCGAACCGATATTCGCGCTGCGTATCCACTGCCACCACCCAACGCAGCCGCAGATTCGAAAAAATAATAATGGGCGATGCTAATGCCACCGCGAACGCATACTGGCCCACCATTTCCAGAGTGCCCAGTTTTGCGAGCACAATCAGGATCAGCCACTGTGACAGCGCGTAAACGACATTGCCGACGAAAACCCAGGCTATGTTGCGACGCAGCGACAAGGCGACTCCGACCGGCGGCAACAGTAGGCGCGTCGAATGCGCCCACAGAGTTCTGAGGCTGGCTGCCGTAAGCGATGATACTCGATTCATTGCACGAGGACTGCGAATCGGATTTTCTTTACGAACTTCACCACTTCCGGCAGGACCATGAAATAGCGACGCGCTGCGGGGTGGATACACTGATGACGGCCCGCGTGCTGGCGCGTGCGCGACGCGGGCGTGGTCAGGCGCGTTCCCGCACACGACTTTATGGCGCGAGCCGCCACTGGCACTTTAGCGGAAGCTGTGATGTACCGTGTCAAACATTTTTCGCGATCGGCTAGCGAGCCAGAGAGGACTCGACCACTTCCCTCAAGTTGGCGCAAACGAAGTCTACCTGCGCTTCGGTCATCACGCTTGAAAAAGGCAGCGCCAACGAAACATCACCCAGCTCTTCACTGATCGGAAAATCGCCACGCGCGTACCCAAACTTGGCGCGGTAAATCGTTTGCAAATGAATCGGCGTAAAGTAAGGGCGCGTTGGTATTTTGCGCTGCTCCATTTCGCTCATTACCGTATCGCGATTCGCCGGTGGTTTGATTCGCACGACAAAAACAAACCAACTCATACGCGTTGTTGTCGGCGCGATATGGGGCAGTTCGATGAGTTCAGCGGATGCAAGGCGTTCGCAATACCACTGCGCCACACGCTCACGTTTTACCAACAATTCGTCAAGCCGCCGCACCTGCACCAGACCGAGAGCGGCACTCATTTCGTGCATACGATAATTGTAACCGAGCCGCCGATGGTCAAGCCATCCGTTAAACGTATCACGCCCTTGATTGCGCAGACTGCGAAACAACTCTGCCCATTCGCGATGACGCGTCACGATCATACCGCCCTCGCCCGTCGTCATCTGCTTGTTCGGGTAGAAAGCAAAAACCGCCGCGTCACCGAAATTTCCCACGCGCTTGTTCACATGGTCTGCGCCCAGTGCCTCGCACGCATCCTCGATGACGAGAAGCTCGTTTTGAGCTGCGACTTGGTTCAGAGCGATCATATCGGCGGGTTGCCCGAACGTATGCACCGGCAGAATTGCCTTGAGTCGAATGGCCGCTAAGGTTGCGCCGCGCAGCGACGGTGGCAGCCAACGTACGCGGGCAGAGCGCGTACCGCCGCGTGTCAAATCTTCGACGGCTTCTGCCACCCGCTGGGGGTCAATATTTCCGCTTGCCGCGTCGACATCCACAAAGATCGGGATGGCGCGTTCATAGAGCAGACAATTGGCGGACGCGATGAAGGAAAATGGCGTCGTAATCACGAAATCGCCCTCGCCCACACCTGCGCCGATCACGCAGAGGTGCAAACCACTGGTGCCTGAATTCACCGCGACGGCATATGGCGCGCCGACGTACGCGGCGAGAGCTTGTTCGAAGGCGGTGAGTTGCGCACCATTGCTGAGCAGCGGAGTCTCGAGCACGCGGCGAACGGCATCACGCTCGGCGTCGCTGATATCGGGGGAAGACATTGGCACGCGCATAACGAATCGGAGGGGTCGTGCTTCATTCGCTGCGCGCGAGATTATATCGCCACTCGCGGTCAACGCGCAACATCTCACGTAGCCCGAAGCTTCAGATTGGACCTCGTCAAGGGAGAATGTGCTGTTGCACCAACTCCAAAAGAAACGCCGACCTCGGATGAGGTCGGTCTATTATAGCGCGCCAACGGCTCACCGGATAGGACGCACAGTCTGCACGGCTGCTCCCCGTTCCGTCATGGGTCCTGAACTTTCAAAAACCCTTTCAACTCATCGCCGACTCCATGACCTTTTAAAAATATGAACGGATTCAACGTGAAACCAAACTGACACCCTACGAGCGGAGGTGTCAGTCAGTTTAATCCCACAGCGGCTTGCTTTTCCTGTCCTATTCCATTTAGACAAAGCAGACTTGGCTGGTTCTGAAGCGGGACACGTGATTCATCCGTTGCATTGCACGCGACAGTTTCCTTGGCAAGCGGACGGACTACCGGTGTACTACTGCCTCCTACGTCGCGTCGCCGCCTTCCGCTTCCCCGCCGCCGTCCGCGCCGCCCTTCCTCGAACCGAACTCCCGATCCAAAATCAAAATCGCACTTCCGCTGTCGCCCGCGAGTTTCAGCTGGTTCACGATCAATTTCGCACTCTTTTCCTCTTCGACCTGCTCGCTGATGAACCACTGCATCAGCACCAGCGTCGCATAGTCCGGCTCTTTCTGCGCTTGCGCATACAGGGCATTGATCATCGCCGTCACTTTTTGCTCGTGCTCGTAGGAACCCTCAAACGCATCCAGCGGCGACTTCCAGTCCGACGGCGGCGCATCAAAGCCGAGCAGGAGCGCGCGTCCGTCACGGTCATTGATGAAATCAAAAATCTTGAGCCCGTGCACCAATTCTTCCTGATACTGCACGCGCATCCATTTTGCAAATCCCGGCAAGCCCTTGTCTTCAAACCATGAGGACATGAAGAGATAGACATGGGCAGAATAGAACTCGTTTTCGGTTGAATTTCATTCAGCACCAGTTCCATTCCTTCAGTCATGCTCCAGCGACCGCAACAATCGCCGATGTTAACTCGAATTCACCGGTGGGATTGAGTAAGCTATGGGTGGTCGTATATAGCGCGCGTAGATGATGCGGAGTTTGAGCCGCATTGAAGGTCATTTCAATTAGGATTTGACCTTTAACTTGGTCGCCCACGCATTTTGTCTCATCCGCTCTATGGCAGCGAAATCTGATTTGGGGTCAAGTGAGAGAACTGCATCAGCAGGGGTTGCATACTGCAAGGAAAATCATCTTGGCGGAGAAGAATAATAGGAGTGGGGACAGCTTAGCCTGCCTTCGGAGCGTACAGGATATAGAAGCACAAGGAACATGTATGAGATGATCAATGCGTATTCGTGCGTATTCGGTCGCGTCGCGCGTGAAACAAACAACCGCTGTTCATTCCGAGCAGCGGTTGTTTGTTTCACGCTTCATAGTTGCCAGTCGCGGATAGAACTGTCCCTCGTTTAATAGTCAGGCATGGGCGGAGGGGCAGACATCTTTTCTCTCTCCGGTGCGTCGGTAATCAACGCTTCGGTGGTCAGAATCATCGCCGCGATGGACGCCGCATTCTGCAGCGCTGAGCGCGTGACCTTGGCGGGGTCGGCAATCCCGGCTGCCAGCAGGTCTTCGTACTTGTCGCTCATGACGTTATAGCCAAGGTTCGGATTGTTCTGCTCTTTTTGCAGCCGGCGCACTTCGCCGACCACCACGGCCCCATCCTCGCCGGAGTTTTCGGCAAGTTGGCGCAGCGGCTCTTCGAGTGCGCGCTTCAGGATCATCACGCCGGTGCGTTGATCCCCCGACAGCGAGCCATCGCCCTTGGTCAGTGCATCCAGCGACGGCGCGATATTCACGAGCGCCACACCACCGCCGGGTACGATGCCTTCCTCCACCGCCGCGCGGGTTGCCGAGAGCGCATCTTCCACGCGGTGCTTTTTCTCTTTCAGTTCGGTTTCGGTTGCCGCACCCACGCGGATGACCGCCACGCCACCCGACAACTTGGCGAGCCGTTCCTGCAATTTTTCGCGATCGTAATCGCTGGTGGTCTTGTCAATCTGCGCTTTGATTTCGTTGATGCGCCCTTTGATGTCCTTGTCCTTGCCCGCCCCTTCGATGATGGTCGTGTCGTCCTTGTTGGAAACGACGCGGCGCGCTTGCCCGAGGTCGCTGATGTTGGCGGTCTCGAGTTTGCGTCCCATCTCTTCGGTGATCACGTTGCCGCCGGTGAGGGTGGCAATGTCACGGAGCATTTCCTTGCGGCGGTCGCCAAACCCCGGCGCTTTGACGGCGAGCACGTTCAGCAAGCCGCGCAATTTGTTCAGCACCAGCGTGGCGAGCGCCTCGCCTTCCACGTCCTCGGCGATGATGACGAGCTCGCGCTTGCCCATCTGGACCAGCTTTTCGAGCAGCGGCACGATGTCGGTGTGCGCCGAGATTTTCTTGTCGGTGATCAAGATGTAGGGATCGTTCAGTTCCGCTTCCATCTTTTCGGGATTGGTGACGAAATAGGGCGTGGCATAGCCGCGGTCAAATTGCATGCCCTCGACATAGTCCACTTCGAAATCCAAACCGGTCTTGGACTCTTCGACCGTGATGACGCCGTCTTTGCCGACCTTGTCCATCACATCGGCAAGCAAGGTGCCGATTTCGGGATCGCCGCCGGAGATGGTCGCGACGTGGGTCACGTCCTCTTTGCCGTTGACGGGTTTCGCCATGGCTTTGATCGCATTGACGATGACTTCGGTGCCTTTTTCGATCCCGCGCTTCAAGAGCATGGGGTTGGCACCGGCGGCGACGACCTTGAGCCCTTCGTTCACGATCGCCTGTGCGAGGACGACCGAGGTGGTCGTGCCGTCGCCGGCGACATCATTGGTCTTGGTGGACGCTTCTTTCAAGAGTTGTGCGCCCATGTTTTCGTAGGGATTTTCGAGTTCCACATCTTTGGCGACGGTGACGCCGTCATGGGTGACGGTGGGTGCGCCAAATTTCTTGTCAAGCGCCACGTTACGGCCTTTCGGTCCGAGGGTGGTCTTGACGGCATCGGCGAGCGTGTCCACCCCGACTTTCAGGTGGCGGCGGGCATCGCTCGAAAATGAAAGCTGCTTTGCAGGCATAGGGTTCCTCCGAATGTTCGTTTATCACAAATCGTAAGAGCAAATGTTGTGGCGCTCTGCTCCGTCCGAAAGGCGATATGCGAACTATTTTTGTAAAACTGCGAGAATGTCTTTTTCAGAAAGGATCAGTAACTTTTTGTCGCTGATTTTTATTTCGGTGCCGCTGTATTTAGCAAAGACGACAATATCATCTACCGCGACTTCGAGCGGGAGGCGTTTCTTGCCGTCCTCATCCCAGCGTCCGGGACCGATTGCAAGAACTTTGCCTTCTTGGGGTTTTTCCTTTGCCGTTTCCGGCAATAAGAGTCCGCTTGCGGTCACCTCGTCACGCTCGAGCGCTTCGACGATGACGCGGTCGGCAAGGGGGCGCAAATTTTGGTCTGCCATAGTGCATGCTCCTTTAGGGAATTAGCTGCTACTTGTTTTCATGTCCGTTCAAAGCCAGATCCTCGAACACCCCGCCGATCTTGTGCCGCTCGCTCTGAACAATGGCGTCAATGTCTGCCGTCACGGTCATGAGATCGAGTTTGTAGAGCCGCATCAATTCTTGGGCGTCCATGGGCGGGTCTCGCTGTCCAAGCAAGATAAAGGTTGCCGCGCCCCGAACGTGGGAGCGGTATTCGTTTGGCTGTTCAATGTCCATTTTGCCTCCAAATTTTTATGGATGCCGCGTAGGGGAGAGCCGGACCCTTTGCCAGTGTCCCGCGTCGGTATCCTTCGGCGCGAAGCCCGCCCCATTCTTGATAGAGGGCGCGAGCCTTGAGCATATCCTCCGCGGGGACCCGAAAAAAGCGCGGCGCTCCCGCCAATCCATTGTCGTACGACCACTCCATGCTGACTGCATCTTGCCCTTTTGTATCGGTCAGCAGAACTTCGCGCAACCAACAGAGATGTTCAATGTCCATCAGAATCCTCATTAATGCTCATGAATTTCTTCTTTATGTAGAAATCGCTCTAGGCGGCGTGTCGCCTGCCGAGCTCTCCGCCTACTCTGTCCGAGATGTTACCGGGCGCGCCACGCAAAAATCCGACGAATACGAGCTCTTGGTCAATGGCGCGGATAATGTGCTTTTCACCGGGGTCAAAGATCAGCAGGGCGTTGGGTCCGATTCGTTCTTCCTTGCCGTCAGCGCCCGCAAAGATGCCTTGCCCCTTGAGAACCACTATGTAAGAAGGGGATTCGGGCGTCTGGTGCTCTCGAAAGCTTTGACCCGGCTTGAGCGTATAGCGGAGCACGCGACCATTCTTGTCAACATAGAGTCCCTCGGCGTGCGCGTGGCGCGCCGATAAATCCAGCTCATTCAGCAATTGCATCGTTTTCATTTTGATCTCCTTTTTGCTAACCCCGAAATCGGAACTCGTTTGGCGGTCTATGCCTTTTCGGGACGCGGCACGGTAGCATGACGCGGGGTCGGCACGGGTACCGGCGTGAGCGGGAGTGAAGCTTCATCGGTCGCCGGCAGCTCGCTGCGGGGAGCATCCGCCTTGACGATGTCGCCGGCGAGGGCTTCCAGGCGCCGCCGCCTCCCCAACAGGAACGCGCCAAAAGTGAAAAAGATTCCCGCGACCGGCACCGCAAAAAACGCGCCCCAAAATCCGCCGACTTGAAAGCCGACCAAAAGCGTCACGAGGACGACCAGCGGATGCAGCCCCAACGCTTTGCCCACAACGCGGGGAATGATGCCATTGACGACAATCGCCGAAAACACGATGAGCGGAATAATCACCCACAACAGCTGATTGGGCGCGGTAAGCAGAGTTGCCAAGAGCGGCGGAATCAGCGCGAGCAGCGGACCAATCAACGGAATCAGCATGAACAAACCCGCAAACAGGGCAGAAACGAGTGCGGCTTGAACCCCAAACAGGGTCATGATCACGCCGGTGGCGATGCCGACGGCGACCGCTTGGAGGAGCTGCGAACGCAGGAAACCCCCGACTGCCCGATCAATCGTCACCACCAGCACGCGTGTTTCCTCACGCGTGCCATTCGGCATGGCGGCGAGAAACTTTTGAATAAAGCGCGGCCCATCCAGCGCCAAAAAGAAAGAGAACAGGATGACCAATACCACATTGCCCAAAAGGGACAAGATGCCGGTCAATACGCTCGCCGTGTTTTGCAACAGCGGCGTCGCATACGCTTGCAGCCCATTGATCATGCTGCTGACAAGTGTTTCGACATCCGCCGTTATATTCAAGCGCCCCAAAAACTCCTGCGTCACATCCAGCAGCCCCGCCCGCAGCAGCGCCACGCTGTTGAGACGCGGCGCGATTTCGTTGACCTGCGCAATGGTCGCAGGAATGAACGCGGCGACAATGACGACGAGGAGCAGCACCAGACTCAAATAAACAAAGGCGACCGCCATGGGACGCGAAGGATGCCACGCGTACATGCGCGCGGCAGCACCTGCCGTGGTCCTCCGGCTTGCGGGACGCTGGCGACCGGGAATCGAGACGCCCATTAGCGCTTGAACCAGCGGCTCGAGTGCATAGGCGACGAGTCCGGCGAGGATAAGGATGAGGATGATATTGGAGAACCCGCTCAAGACTTGGAGCAGCGCCTGCAGCAAGTAGGCGGAACCAATCACGACCAACAGAATCAGAACCAGACGGAACCACGTTAAGCGCGGCATGGTATCTTTACCTTTCTAGCTCCTTGCAGGTGCGATGAGCTTCGGCAGGAGTTTACCTTCCTCTTCACCCTCACTGCCCATTTCTACAAGGATCTCCATTCCGATGCGCGCGCCCTCGCGGCGGCGTCCGCCCAACCGCGCATAAAGTTCGCGCGCCACCGCTTGGTCTTTGAAGGGAACTTGCACAAAGCTTGGGCGAAAGCGCGCAGTGCTCTGGGTCGAGTACTGCATGATGCTGCGCGTCTTGCCCGGCGCGTCCGTAACCAGGACCTCGCGCAAATGATGAACATTAATGAAATTCATTCAACGATTTCCCCCGCTGAAAATGTGTTCTTTCTTCCCACCTTCACTTGCCCATAGTTCAAACCTCAAGAGTCCTCGCATACGCGTCTCCATCCTCACCTGCAACTCCACGCTCCTTGACCAGCTGCATCAACAATCGAATTTGCTGTTGTTGGATCTCAATCAAGTCCACCCATTTCTTTTCGCTCAACTCGTCCAGTTTTTCGTGGATACTAAGGATTTCCAACTCTGCTTTTAGATTTACTTCATAATCGTGAGCGGCATCCAGCCGGTCCTTTGCCGCTTGACGTTTCTGCGACATCAAAATGATCGGCGCCTGAATGGCAGCAAGCATCGAAAGGAACAGATTGAGCAAGATATAAGGATAAGGATCAAACGCACCGCCCCGCTGGGCGAGGAACAAGGAATTGAGCGCGATCCAAAAAAGAAGAGTTACACCAAAACCCGCAATAAATGTCCATGAACCGCCAAAAGCGGCAACCCGATCCGCGAGTTTCTCGCCAAACGTCAACTTGGTTTCAAATTCGCGGTTGGTATCCCGGCTGATCGGCTCGCGTTCGCCGAAAGAGTGCACCACACGCCGGGTCTCTTCAGGCAACGCGTTCAGGTCAACCTTAAAACGCTTTTTGGAAAGCTCTCGCAAATGCTCGTCCATGGCAACGCCGCATCCAATGCCCAAGACCAGAACCTGACAGGGCAGCCACGCAGCTTGGCGCACGCAACCCTATCAGGTTCTGTATAGTCAGGTCTACTTGGGAGCCATCGTCGGGGTCTTGGCTTGCGCCTTTTCCCAGTCCGAGAGACGCGCGTTCACTTCGGTTTCCGCCTTTTCTTTGGCGTAACCATAGCGGGTCTGCAGTACGCCCACCAAGTTTTCGCGCTTGCCGTCAATCTTGGTGAGGTCGTCGTCGGTCAGCTTGCCCCACCACTCTTTGACCTGTCCGTGAAGTTGTTTCCAGTTTCCTGCGATAATGTCATTCATCGTAAGCTCCTTTTTACCGGTGCTGTTAGTTTTTGGCGTGCGCTTTGGCGTCTTCAAAGCGATTTACCAAGTCCTCTTTGCGCTGTGAGGCGGCTTGTTTGCCTGCATCTATCGCGCCGTGCACATTGTCTTTTTGTTCTTGAATGGCGCTGCCGACACGGGCTTGGGCGTCCGAAATACCCTTTTGTCCGTCTTGTACCAACTTTTGCGCCTGCCGCATCGTGTCGTCACTAAATTCATGACCGCGCTGCTTGAGCGCCGCACCCTCGAAGCGAATTTGCTCGCGCGTGTGTTTGCCGGAAGCGGGCGCCATCAAGAGGGCAGCTGTTGCGCCGACAAGACCGCCCAACAAAAACCCCCCAAGAAAACCATAACCTTTATCGTTGTTCATTGAAATTCTTCCTTACGAGTAGTCCGGTCAATATTGGAGATTGACTTGTGCTGCTCGGTGTGACAGTGGTTGGACTCACTCACTAAAACTGAACGGGGCAACCGGCTGTGTGTGAAAAGTAAAATAGAGCCATAGCCAAATTATGGGCGAAGCGGTTCGGGCTGCACTGGCGATGGTTTGGACCCGAGCGCCCATGCGGGCTTCCACGGCGTGCCCAAGAGCGGCAGCAAATAACGATCCAGTCCGTAATCCCCGGCGGTTTTCCACGCCAGGATCAAGAGGACCGCGACCACGAACAAGAATGGGTTGGTGCTGGCTGTGCCCGCCATCATAAAGTTCCAGTTCATGAATCCGCCGATGAACGCGGCAACGCCTGTGAATGCACCCAGAATGAGCAGGATGCCCACGAGCACTTCACCCGCGACAACCAGCTTGGAAAACCAGATATACGCTTGTGTGTCGAGCAAGAATTGAAGGACCTGACGATACCAATCAAAAGCAATCACGGGTTTGGGGTCTACCACGACGGCGTGCAGCCAGTAGCCCTTCAGCGCGTCACCGGTCACGGTCCAGGCAGGGTCAACCAGTTTGTGCTGCGCGGCGCTTAGCCATTGATAGCCGAGCCAAAGTCGCGCGACGAGCCAAACGATCGCAAAGCGCTTGTCGGAAAAAATGAACTTGATGATGGAAGGTTCAGAGACCTCCACCTTTTGATGCGTGATTTGTCTTGCCATTTCAAAACTCCTTATTGGAAAGTCCGTTGTCAATGCACTTGCGCGTCAGATAACGCCGGCGTGCTGAACCCTTACAGCGCGCGGCGTCTTCCGCGCATAAGGAGCCGTGAGACATACACCACAATCACGGCGCCGACGGCAGCGATGACAATGGATTCGACGTTGATCCCATTCACATTACCGTTCTTTAAGACTGTAGTCGCCAAATATCCGCCGATGATGGCGCCAATGATGCCGAGGACGATGTCGCCGACGACGCCATATCCGCCGCCTTTCATCACCATCCCCGCTAACCAACCTGCGATCAAACCCACGACGAGCCAACTAATGATACCCATGAGATTTCTCCTTGCGGACTCTGGAATCGCAAATCATTACGACGTCCACTATCCGCGTAACCCGCATATACCTTTTTCGCGCCACATTGGCGCAGTTTAGGCTTGGTCCGACTTGCACGTACGTGCAGGACTTGACAAGCTATTCTCAATGGTGTTCCGCCGCATCTGCGTCGGCTTTGGTCTTGTGGACCGTTCCATCGCGATGCTGCGGCGGCGTGTATACGGTGTACAGCTTGAGCGGCTTGCTCGCCGAGGTGTTGATGATGTTGTGGTAGGTGCCTGCCGGCACGACCACCGCGCCGCCTTCGCTGACCAGATGTGTCTCTGTACGGTTCAGGACAAATTTCGCTCTGCCCTCTTCAATCCGAAAGAACTGGTCGACGTTCTTGTGCACTTCGTTACCAATTTCTTCTTTTGGCTGCAGGCTCATCACTACGAGTTGCAGATGTTTTCCGGTGAACAATACCTTCCGAAAGAACTTGTTCTTTTCGGTGAGGTTTTCGATGGACCCGACAAAAGTTTTCATTTTATTTGCCTCCCTCATCGGAACTCTATTCGTCAGCTTGCCAGCTCGCCCCACCGTCCAGCGTCCGCATTACGCCGATGGGAAAGAACTCTACATGGCTCGTGCCGAGCCAGACGCCGGTGGCTGCAACTACTTGCTGTGGGTTGGCTGCATCAATTTGGATCGCGGTCACGCTGAATCGCGCGCCGGGCATCAAGCCCAGACCGTTATTGACCGCAGACCACGTTGCGCCCGCGTCCGTGCTCTTGAACAAACCCATGCCATCCGCGCCCGCATAAAGCACCTTGGCATCCGTCGGGCTGATGGCAAGCGTATTGACCAAACTTGGCAGCACGTTTGCGTGGGACGTCCACGATTTGCCGCCATCGCCGGTCGAGACCAGATTGCGGCGTGTGGTGAAGTACGCATAATTCGGGTTACCGGGCGCAACCGCAGCCGCGCTCAAGGCGCTCTCATTGACATGTGCGGTCAGCGCGATGCGCGTACGGATGCGCGCGATCGAATCAGCCGCGCTTTGGCGTACGGCTTGGCTGTGGTCCAGAACGGCGGCTTGCTGCAACACATTCCAGCTCGCGAGGTCTTGAATCTCACCGAGTGCCCAAGCCGCATTCTGCCGCACCTGCGGCTGCGCGTCGTTGAGCAAGGTGTCGCGCAGCGCCGCTTGTGACGCGGGGGATGCAATAAAGCCCAGCATGTCGGCGGCGTTCTGCCGCAGGACCGGGTTCTCCGAAGCGAGGGCGGCGACGAGAGCGGGCACGGCGGCGTCGCCCGCGTTTTCGAGCTCGCGCATGGCTTGATGCTGCGGCGCGCCAAACTGTTGCTGATTCAGAACATTCACTGCGGCTTGAATGCGTAATTGGGCAAATAGCGGCAGCGCAGTATTGACGGCGGCGAACGCCACCAAGCCGATTGCAATAATCAGCCCGAGCAGTGCGGCATAGCGCAGCAGTCGCTGCCAGGCGGACTCTTGGTTATTAAGTTGTAAACTTCCCAGTGGATAACTTGTCATGGTGCACCTTCCTGCGGATCAAACGGACGCAATTCATCCGAGGACGAACTCGGTCCGTGTAATCACAAAGCAGACGGTGCGGTAAATGCGGTCAGCGCCCGAAGGGGGCTACGGTAATCTCATTCACGGCATCGGTAAAACAGCAGAATTGAAAGGGGGTGTTGCTCCACTCCCGGAGCGGGTAGTGACTTGGTTAGACATACGGTCAAGCTTCTTTTACACCCGATGATTAGTCTACTGCGTACGGGTCAAGAAGGACATCGGGCAAAGAGAGGAGAGCCCTAAGGCAAAGACCCGAGATCGCGTAGGGCAGAAGGTGTAGGAGAAACCGCGGCCACATGAAAGAGGGCGCTTGCCGGCTTGCGCTAGACGCGTATGAGTCTAGTCCCTCCGACTGATTGACTTTTGTGCGTCTTTGTTTTAATATTTTGCGCAGATAGCCAGAGCGCAGGCAGGACAGACTTGATCACCACAAAGGAGGCATATGGTCAAAAAACCTTATGAGAAGCCACGGCTCAAGCGGCTGGGACTGCTAAGACGGCTCACCCGGGCTAGCTTCTAGCTTTGGCAACTTGTTCGGCGGGGATCGTGCGGGCAAATTACCGCGAAGGGTCCCCGCCTTTTTTTATGGTTTGGTTGAGATTGTGGGGAGCGGAGGTCGTTTGAGGATGGTGGAGCTTGACCATACTCTTAAACACAGCGAGAAAATCTTGGTACAGCAAGTAGATGGCACCACGGTCTTGCTCAACTTGGAGGATGGTCAGTATTATGCGCTGGATGAGATCGGCGGCAGAGTTTGGGAGCTCTGCGATGGGACCCGCAGCGTCTCTGCCATTATCGAGCTGCTCAGCGCCGAGTACGATGCGCCGCCGGAAACTATCCGCGCTGATGTGCTCGAATTGCTGGGAGAGCTGACAGGTGAAAAGATTTTGGTCTGAAGCAGCCGAACGGGTGCAGCTGCTCCGCCACCTGCATTCCCCGTCGGATGCGCGCTTGTTCTTGCAAATTTTTGTTTTTGCGGCTGTTGTACCTGCACTTGTGCTGTTAAAGCCAAGCCAACTGGAAGCCTTGTTGGCACCCAAGAAGGTGCGGCCGGCAGCGGATCTCCTGCGGGTCCAAAAGATTGCAAGTTACGTGGACGCCGCGCAAAAAGTAGGGAGCCCGCTCATCCGCTCCGGATGTCTCACGCGGGGGCTTGCGTTGTATTACTTTCTGAATCGGAGTGGGCTGGATGTCGCGCTATGCTTTGGGATTGGAAAAATCAAGGGTGAGTTTCTGGGTCATTGTTGGCTGGTTAAAGACGGAGAGCCATTTTTAGAAACAAAAGACCCGCGCCCGCTTTATAGACAAACCTACGCGTTTCCCCATGCCCTAACTCCGTTTGGCGACCTGCGGCAACCGCTCAACCCCCTTCGCCAGGCAAATGAGTAGCCCCGGTCCCACGCACCATTACAGACTGTACGGCATCAATCTCGCCGTCACTTGTGAGCCGGCAGTGGCGGTAGCCCTCCACGCTCGGCTCTCGCATTTTGCCACCGCCCCTTTTGATTCGCCCGAACTGACATTCGAGTTTTACACCGTTCCTTCCGGAGCGAATCACGCCATCGAGCGTCCGCGCGGCAAGACGCGCCCGGTCTATGATCCTCCGCTCGGCGAAGTGATCTATGCGGAGGAGCAAGACCAACTTTTTATAGACTATGGCGACCGTGTCCGCGTGCTGTGCGACTTGTCCAAGGGACAGGCGCGCGTGTCCACGCGCAGCGCAGAGAGCAGCAATCTATGGCTTGTCACGCACCCTCTCTTTAGTCTCGCGCTGACCGAGTTCTTGAAGCGACGCGGACTGTATGCGCTGCATGCCGCCGCGTTATCACTCGACGGGAGCTGTATGCCCCTCGCCGGTACGAGCGGGGCAGGCAAATCTACCCTCGCCCTTGCGCTGCTGAAAGCGGGCTTGAGTTTCCTCGGCGACGATTTGGTGTTCCTAAAGCAGACCCCGCGCGGCTTGCAAGCGCTTGCCTTTCCCGAAGAAATTGACGTTACGGATGAGACGGTCCGGCTGTTCCCGGACCTTGAACGCGTTGTGCCGCAGCCGCCGGACGGGCGGCGCAAGCGGCAGGTGTCCGCGGAGAGCGTGTACGGCGGGCGCGTCGTCATGGAATGTCACCCGGCAGTTCTCGTCTTTCCGCGCGTCGTTCAGTCGGAAGAGAGCGTGCTCAAGCCGATCTCGGCAGAGGAAGCGTTCATGGAGCTCGTGCCGAATGTGCTCTTGACGGAGGCGGCTTCCTCGCAAGCCCACCTCGATGTTTTAGCAGACTTGGCAAAGCAATGCGTGGGCTATGCGTTAGAGACAGGGCGCGACCTCGATGCGCTTTCCGGGAGACTGCGGCAGCTGCTCGCGGGGAGAAGCGCGTGAGCAAATCATGACTCGCGAGGACGAACTCCTTTTTGCTTGCATCCGCCTCGATTTTTCGGACGCACAGCGGCGACGAATCGTTAGTCTGGGTCGGCAGCCGAGGATTCAATGGGAAGGCGTGTATGAAACCGCCGCGCTCCACGATGTCGCGCCGCTGGTTTATTCCAACTTGCGGCAGTGCCTCGGTGCGGATTTTGAAATCCCGGCGGGGGTCGTGGCTGCTTTCGAGCGCGATTATTTTTACAATATCGCCGCCAAAGAGCAAGTTGCCGCAAGGATCGCACAGGTCCTCGCCTTTTTGAATCAAGCCGGAGTGGATGTGATGTTGCTCAAGGGGAGCGCGCTCGATGTGCTCGTTTACGCACACCCGTGGTACACGACGGCGAATGATGTTGACCTTGTCTTTCGGCTCAGGCAAACCGAAATGCAGAATCCGGCAGTCCCCCGCTTTCTGGATGGGTTCGCAGACATCCATTTCGAGTACGACTATTTCGAGCATCACGACATCACCATGAATGGGATGCTGCCGATGAATTTTGAGCGCATCTGGGCGGACGCGCGCGAAATAGACTTTCGGGGGCATACGGTATGGGTCATGTCGCCGGAGGACTTGATGATCGCCGCGTGCATCAACAGCTGCCGCAAAAGATTTTTTCGACTCAAGGCGCTGCGTGACATCGCCGAAATCTTGAACCACTACCGCGACATCCGGTGGGACGTGCTCGCTGACAAAGCACGCGCCTATGAATGCGGCAATATTGTGTATGCGGCGTTGATCGCTACGCAGAGCACGTTGGGGATTGACCTTGCCCCGTCTGCGCTCGACGGGCTGGCAGTACCCTCCCCGCGCGCTGCACTCATACGCTATTTGAGCCGTGAGCGATCCTTTACCTCGTTGGCAAACCTCTACGCGGGCAACCGCCTATTCGGTAGGGAAGTGGGACGCGGGTTATTACTGCCGTACGCGACGTATCGGGGGAATCAGCTGTGGAAGCGGATGAAATTTGTGTCCGCCCCCTTTGAGCACGACTCTCCGCTCGGCTAAACACTGATAGAAAAAGCCACCCGTTCCCTGCGGGTGGCTTTGAATTGCAGAGGGGCGTACCCCTCGTGAAAAGTTACGCTTGGTCAAGGGCGAACCCGGTCGGTTGACCTGACCGCGCTTGCCCTTGCTGCCTATTCCGAGTTATCCACATCACCCCACGTAAAGTTATTGCCCGGGCGCTGTTCCTGTGCACGTTGGAATCCTTGCATTGCCTCGGGCTGTTCCAGGACGCTATCGCCGATGACGATAAAGGCGCTTGCGCCCGCTTTCCCAAAGCCGATCAAGCGAATCCGATTCGAGCTCTTGGTCATGGCAGAGGCAACATTGAGCGACTTGACCACGCCTGCCTTGAGCTTTTTCACTTTGAACTCTGTGCCATTGACGCGAATCACCATGCGCTTCAAGCCCGGTGCGCCATTCGTGATCGTAATAAAGTGTTCTTGCGGCGGGATGTTCTTGAACGTCTGCGTGATTTGTTTTCCGCCATCCAGCGCAAGACGCGTGAGCACCGGGTCTGCAAAGGTGACGTTGCCGGCAACATCCGTGATCTTGAGCTCGACGCTCGACCCTTGCCCCGGATTGATCTTGGTCGAGGTGATGATCACCGGGTTTAGCGTTCCGGGGATAAATGCAGCCACCAGGGTCGCGGCATTGACGCTCTTGATCACCACGATGCTTGCGACACCACTGCCAATGTCTTTGGCAGTGATCTTGATAAAGCTATTGCCGAGCCCGTCGGTGCCTGTAGCGGTCAGCTTGCCCGTGGGCGGATTGATATCGGGCGCCGCGAGAGTTTTAGTCGGCGTGGCGGGGGGCGGCGGAGGCGGCGCCACCGCGGTCTGCGTGGCTGCCACTGCCGTCAGCGTGGGGGCAATGGCGGTCAGTGTGGCTGCGACTGACGTTTTGGTGCTGGGCGCCGGGGTCGCCGCCACGCAAGGCGCCATCGTGACACTGTTTGTATCCATGGTCACGGCAGCAGTGCGCGCGAGCGCGCGCCCCGGGCTGATGTTTGCGCTGGTGCCCAAGGTAATACTCGCTTGTGCGAGAATATTTCCCTTGAACGCTGTGGCGGTGCCAAGTGTTGCCGAGCTGCCCACTTGCCAAAATACCTTGCAACCGTTGCCACCATTGATGATCTTGACAGATGAGCTGCTCGCGGTTGTGAGTGTGCTCCCAATCTTGAACACAAAGACGGCATTGGCATTGTTCTGGGCATCGAGCGTCAGGGGTCCTGTCAGCTGGGCAGACGTGTTCGGGAAACAGTAGACGCCGGATGTGAGCGTCAGTCCGCCAAGGTCCTGACCGGTCAAGTCAATATTGCATGGTTGTCCGGCGAGATTGTTGTACGCGGTCGTGAGACTGCTTTGTGCCTGCCCCGCGAGCGCATCCCCCGCGTGAATCGTTCCGGGCGGAACTACCACTCCCGGCGGAAAACCGGTCACCGCGGTCAAGGGGCTGACCCCGAGATTTCCGTTGACGATGGTCGCTCCGGTATTGGTGACGGTTGAGCCGGCAAGGACCGCAAAGCTATCGGCGGAACCCAGCGATGGCGCGGTCGCCGCCTCCACGGTTCCGAGGTAGGCACCCATCAAGAGCAAGAGCACCGCGGCGGCTGCGATAATTGCAGCTACTGCTTTAGTTAAACGCTTTCTAGAATTCATTTTTTCCAACCTTTCTAGGTCCTCCCCCCAAGGTCCTAACATGAAGAAAACACATATTTCACTGAAAGCCCAAGCGCCTTCGGTTCTCGTTCGGTATATAGATTTACACCAAAGCGGACGCAGGGGACATCGGGCAAAGAGAGGAATGGTGCGCGACAAAGACCCTAGATTACGACGCGCGCAAGGAGTAGCTCGTAAAGCAAGCAGGAAGGTCAAACGGTGAGAGGAGGACGAAAGGAAGGGTAAGCCCGAAGTTTGGAGGGGACAAGCAGGAACGAAAAGACTGCACAGCGCCTATTCTTCTTGGATAAGCCCGATCTGCATGGCGTAACGTACCAGAGAGGCGACATCATGCAGGTCCAGCCGACGCATCAACTCACTGCGGTGGGTCTTGGCTGTCTTGACGCTGATGTTCAATTTCTCGGCAATCTCTTTGGTTCTGTGTCCCTCGGCGATTAATTGCAAGACTTCACGCTGTCGCGGCGTCAAGTGCACCTCACCGCGCTGGGCGCTGCCCGTCACGTCGAGTTCGCTGCGCGTATCCGCTTTGAAGGCGTCCACCACATACTTGGAGACGGCGGAGCTAAGATAGGTGTCGCCGCGGGCTACGGTTTTGACCGCGAGCGTGAGTTCGGGGGTGGCAGCGCCCTTGAGCAAATAGCCCGACGCGCCCGCGCGCAGCGCCTGTAAAACATACGCTTTAGTCGCGTGCATCGAAAGGATAATGACACGCAGCTTGGGAAATTCTTTCAGCAGCTGGGCAGTGGCATCCAGCCCGTTCAATTCCGGCATGGCAATATCCATTAGGACGATGTCCGGTTTTTCCGCCTCGACCAGTTTTCGCACTTGCCTGCCGTCGGCGGCTTCGGCAACGACGAGGATTTCCGGGTCGTTTTGCAAAAGGGCGCGCATTCCCGCCCGCACCAGATTGTGATCGTCGGCAAGCAGCACACGAATCGGTTTCAAAGCCGCCTCGCTTTTCTCGATGACGGAGTTGTGCTCATGGCAACGGAGCCAGCGGAAAGCGCGCGCGGATTTCCGTGCCGGCGCCGGGTATAGATTTGACGTCGAATTCGCCCTTGAGCAAGAGCACGCGTTCTTGCATTCCGATCAAGCCCAGACTTGCGCCGCGCGCGGCGCGCTGGCGGGCGGCGCGAACATCAAAGCCATGCCCATCGTCACGAATCAGCAGCTCCAACTCGCGCTCCCGCCGCTGCAATTCAACGCGCACTTTTTTTGCGCGCGCATGCCGCAAGATGTTGGTCAGCGCTTCTTGTGTGATGCGGAAGCAGGTGGACTTGAGCTCGGGCGGGAGTTGCATCTCCGGCGGGTGCGCGACGAACTCAATCGTCAAACCCGTACGCTCCGCCTGTCGTTCGACGTACCACTGGATGGCGGCGACGAGCCCGAGGTCGTCGAGAATAGACGGGTGCAGGTCGAGCGAGAGATCACGCACCTGCTGCAGCGTACTTTCGATGATGCTCAAGCTGTCCTGCAGATGCGAGGTGACAGCCGGATCGCTCACGGACTGTTGATACGCTTGCAAATTGAAACTCACCGCGGTTAATGCCTGACCGATCTCATCATGCAGTTCGCGGGATAACCGCTGGCGCTCTGCTTCCTGTGCCAGCACAACCTGTCGGGTCAGCTGGTGTGACTCTTCGGACCGGGCGTGCAGATGCGAATAGACCCGGAGGCGCGCGGCGAGCTCTGCTTTGCGGATGGGCAGCCGCAGCACATCGTCAAAGCCGGCGTTGAGCCAAACTGCGCTCTCGGATTTCTGGGGGAGTGCGATGAGAACCGGTAGGAAATACCCGCCCGCGCGCTGTTTGAGCGCGAGGAGCGGCTGGGTATGTTCGTGCGCGATCCGCTCATCTGCGATGATCAAACCGATTTCCGACCAGTCATTGAGCGAGAGCTCGGAGGGCGCTCCCACGCGCACCCGATACCCGGATGCTTCCAAAAAGTCTACGAGCAAGCCTCGATCAGCAGAATTGGTAATCAGCAGACCAATGCCAGAGTCATTCGCGGCGGGTGTTTCGCCAAAGCCGCTGGGGTCAAAGAGCGAGGTTCTCACCTTCATTGGCTTGGATTGCGTTCTTCTACAGACTCGGGAACGCCTGTAAGGATGCCGCGCAGGTTTTCCAGTTTCTCGCCTACCTGTATCCCTTGTGCGGTAATGTGCAGCGCACGCAAATCGGGTTGAAAGTCACCGAGCCGCTTTTTGAGACACGCGATCACTTTCGTGACCTGCCCGGCGTTCTCGGCATAGCGCATCAGAATAATGTTGTCTGCCAGATGACTTACGGCAAGTTCCGTTGTGCGCAAGCTGCCGGTAATAAACTCGATCTCATTAATGAGAAAACTGGTGACGCCATGGCGGTTGAGATAATGCACCAGATTGCGGATGTGATCGAGCGGCGTACCGAACTGTTCCATCTCCAGTTGGTAGCCGCGGAGACTGTCTATCATTACGAGTTCAAAGTGTTCTTGCTCCACCGCCTCACGTACCTTACCCAGAAACTCGTCAGGGTACTGTTCCATCGGGTTGAGCCGAACGATTTTCAACGCGCCGGAATCGAGCAAAGCGTCGAGCGGCATGCCGATGCCGCGCGCCCGAATCATCAGCGACTCGACCGCCTCTTCAAACGTGAACAAGACGGAGCGCTTGCCCGCCGCCACCGCGGTCGCGAGGAATGCGACGCCTACGGTCGTCTTGCCGACGCCGCTAGGTCCGCTGATGATGGTCGTCGTCCCCGATTCGAGACCACCGCCCAAGAGCTCGTCCAATTGGGGGACCCCCGACGAGAGCTGCTCCATCGTTGGATGGTAGCCCCCGATGGATTCGATGCGATGGGGAAAGACATGGATGCCGGTATCCGTAATCCGCATCGGATGCATCCCCGAGATAAAGTCCGAACCGCGAAACTTTTCGATCTGAATACTGCGCAGTCCGATCACTCGGCTGGGCGAGACCTCTGCCCGCAGCCGGAGTAATCCATCTACCGCCAATCCCACCGACGCCTCGCGCTCGAGCTCCGAAGTTTCGAACGCCAAGAGGGATGTACATTCACTGCGATTGAGGAAACTGACCAAGCCCAGAATCTTTTTGCGAAATTGATATTCGTCCATCGAAAGGTATCGGAGCTGCGTGACGGAATCAATCACGAGGCGCTGCGGTCGCTTTTCTTTCACTGCCTGATAAATAGCTTGCCAGACGGCGACCTGCTCGACCTCGCCGGGCGCAAACACCTGATACTCTTCACCGTTTTCGCCGGCGTCGTCGGTGGGCGTCAAGTCGAGCAGGTCAATGCCCTCCAACTGCCAGCCAAAGGTCGCCATGTTTCGTTGGATGTCGCTCGCGGGCTCGGTCAGCGTGATATAAAGCAGGCGTTCACCGCGGCGGCGTCCTTCCAATAACCACTGAATGGAAAAAACGGTCTTGCCCGAACCGGCGCCGCCGACGAGCAGGTAGCTGCGCCGGGCGATCAATCCTCCCTTGAAGATCTCGTCTACTCCCGGGATGCCGGTGAGAACACGCCGCTCCGCCATGAATTTTACTTCTCCACTTTCATAAATCGTCTACGCCCGGCGACTGGGCGGGGCTCAAGTCTCAAACTAGACAGTTTATCCACAAGTTGGTGAATCTGCCGCTGTTACAATTCGTGGGCGTCCGGGACCGCGCGACAGCAAGGCATCGTCTTTTTCAGCGCAGCGCGGTTAACGAGATTGTACCCTATCCGTGATATGCCCGCAAGAGACAAATGAGCATTACTCTGACGTAACCTTGACGCCATTTGATTGACTTGAGAGGAGGGAAGCGCGATACTAAGACAACGTTAATCTAACAGCATACCAAATTCGAGACCTTCGCAGTAATTTCACGACCTTCTCCCTTGGGGATGTCCAAGAGAGAGGTCGTTTTTGTTTTCAGGTTAGTACTGTCGGACTGCATTAAAAGAGCGATGCGACGAAAAGCAGCACCGAAATCTTGAAGACGCCGCCGGTTCTACATTGCTTAATCGGCTACCGCTCGTGTGTTCAAAGTAAATGTAAGATTTCAGATGAGGAGACAATAACATGACAACCGATCAAAACAAAGCTATCGTCCACCGTATGGCGGAAGAGGGCTTGGGCAAGAACAATTGGAACATCGTTGTAGAGACCTTCGCTCCCAACTATGTTGACCACCAACCGACACCGCCCGGTCAGCCGAGCGGACTCGAGGGGTTTAAGCAATTCACCACTTCGTTCCGCGCCGCGTTCCCCGACTTGCGTTACACCATTGACGATGAGATCGCCGAGGGGGACAAAGTTGTGCAGCGCGTGACGGGGCATGGCACCATGAAGGGTGCGTTTGCCGGGATGCCCGCTACCAACAAGTATGCGACGTGGTCAGAGATTCACATTAGCCGCCTCAAGGACGGCAAAATTGTGGAGCACTGGGCGACCGTTGACCAATTAGGGATGCTGCAGCAGCTCGGCCATGCGCCCATGCCAACCGCGGTCCCCGCGTAACCCATTTACTTTTCGCTTTGAAACAGAGGGTGCGACTCTGGCGATCCCCGCGCTTTCCGCGTTCATAGTCCGGACGCTCTAACAGCTCGAATCGTCAGATTCGCACTCTATTATGAGGCGTCTTCCCACAAGCCAGAGGAACGGACCTTCTGCGCGGCGTGTCTCAGCAGCTTTCTCGATGAGGTGTTTGCCGGAGAGCTGGTAAATCCGGCTTGTCTCGGACTTGTCTAGGTCTCGCCGCGCCAACCCGGTCGGTGTCACCGCAACAACTGGCGTAGTTTACCCAAACGCACCGGTGGCATTGACTAAGCTACGAGTGGTCGTATCTGGCAGTTGTTACGGATGCCCAATTCGATGAATGAGGCACAACAGAGGGAGCGAGTGTTGCTCCCTCTGTTGTTTTATAGTTTATTTTGCACCCACCCTTGGAGGCGGGCGTGAGCTTGGCGAACCCAATTTGGGTTAGCTATTCAGCGGTTAGCTTTGCGAGGTGACTTTTCGCTGGGATGCGTGCTCGAACGCGCTTTTGCCTGACTATTATTGCCCGCCTTCGTACTTGCAGGTCCTATGTGATCGTGCCTTGCTGTTCCCAATGGGATGAATAACATTGCGCGGGACTTCTCACGCCGCGCAATAGCACCATCTTGAAATCAACGAATTGCCTCGTATGAGCACTCGCACGACCTCTGCACCCCTCCAGGGTCGGAGCAGGATTGCGAACAGCAGGATAAAATGTTCAGGTTGCTCGCACGAACGGATTAACGATCAATTTTGCACGAAAAAGGCGCGCAGCCAGCCAATTGCGTTTCTTTTTTGTTTCGCTTAGAATCTGGCAGAGTGATTTGAGTTCTTCTCCTTCGCTTGCAATTGTTGATTCGGCGCTTGGCCAAGCGATTTATCGGTTCGGGCTTTACCCTTTCTCGCTCTCCCCAAATTTTCTAACTTCTCAATCGAAAATTAGCAAGCCCCACTCCTTTTCTTGGCTCTCTCGTTGATTTTGCACGCGGGATTGCGATAGGGCAGTTCCGCATTCCGCTCGTCCATCATGCTTCGACGCCTGCGGTAGAGAGCAGACACCTATGAAAGCTCATGAAACTGCATCTGATGATTTGGCAAGACGCATCAACGTGATTCTGAATGCGCTCGCCGCTACCATTCCGTGTGAATCCGCCTCTTTCTTGAGCGTGGACAGCCACATGGAGATCATCAACGGCGACCGGGTTATGCAGGCTGGTAAGGACATGCGAGTGCCTTTGCCCTTGCAAAGCCTATTACATCTGAAACCCGCCGGCGGCTCTTTTGCAAACCCCGTCCCGCGGACAGAGTGGCAGTTCTGCGAGTTGGCGAGTCATAGCCTCCTTGGTCTGAGCGACTGCGTTTCCCAGTCAGGCTGCTTCTTTGGCAGCTTGCTGATCTGGCGCTCTTCCGAAAACAATTTTACGGGAGATGAATTAGGACTTGTGGGCGCCTATGCGGAGCAAATTGCACTCACGATCGAGAACTTGGAACTGTCTGGACAAGCCCGGCGGCGCGCACTGCATTTGGAGGTCGCTGCGCAGGTGGGACGCGAGTTGATTCAGCTGCGCGATGTGGACCGGCTGTTGGAAAAGACGGTTCAAGTGGTGCGCGAAAGTTTCGGCTACTATCAAGTCCACATCCTGCTCATTGATCAAGTGACAAACGAACTGTGCCTACACGAGGCAAACGGTCCTTCGTCCGGGCTGATGAAAAGTCGCGGCTTGCGGCTAAGAACCGGACGCGACGGAATTACCGGCTGGGTTGCGGGGACGGGCATTGCGTTACTTTGTAATGATGTCGCCGGCGAGCCGCGTTTTCTAAAGGAAGAGCTCTTGCCGGAAACAGAATCCGAGCTCGCCGTTCCACTTCGGTTACGCGGGAAGGTGCTTGGGGTTTTGGATGTGCAGAGCGACAAGCTCAATAACTTTGATGAGCAGGATGAAATCGCGCTCCAATTGATTAGCGATCAAGTTGCCATTGCGCTTGAGAACGCCCGCCTCTTCCAAGAGACCAAGACCCGCCTCATCGAGATGCGCGCGCTCCACGATGTCTCGCTGGATATTGTCTCTCAACTTGAATTAGCCCAAGTCTTGGACACGCTGCTCCAGCGCGCTACCGGGCTGGTGCAGGCAGAGGGTGGCGTCATCTCGGTGTGGGATGAGAACAAGCAGGTTGTGCGCAATGTCGCGCAGCACAACACCCGGCGCAATCTGGATGGCGCCACAGTTCGGTCCGGCGAGGGATTGCTGGGCTATGTGGTCCAAACCGGAGAACCGCTGGTGGTCAATAATTACGATGAATGGCCACATGCCCTAAAGAATTATTTGCCAAATGAGCAGCCGGTTACGATGGCGGTTCCGCTGCGCTGGCACGGTCAAGTCATCGGCGCGATTGCAGTCCTCAATCAAGGCGGCGGACACAAGTTCACACTCGATGATCAAAGGGTGCTGTCCGCGCTGGCAGACCTTGCCACAATCGCCCTCAAGAATGCCGAGTTATACACCCAAGTCAAATCCTTTAACCGGACTTTGGAAGAGGAGGTTGTGCGACGCACGGGCGAGTTGGAACAGGCGCGCCGACTGACCCTCGAAAAGGCAGAGCAATTGCAGTCGCTACTCTCCAAGACGATCCATATTCAAGACGAAGAACGCGCCCGCATTGCGCGTGACCTGCACGACAGCGTTACGCAGCTCGCCATCGGTGCCATGCTCGAACTGCAAGCCGCCAAGGCGGACCTGAATCTTAAAGCCGCGGACGCCGCGCTTGAAAAGATGGAAATGGCACGCGAATTGCTCAAACAAATCGAGCGCGAAATACGCCAAGCCATTTACGATTTGCGCCCGTTCTTGCTCGAAGGTGGCGGACTCCCCGCCGCGCTCCAGACGTATGCGGCAAGCCTGCAAGAGCTCCTGAAATTGCCTTGCGAGGTACGGGTGTGCGGCGCGCCGGCGCGATTGCCGCCGCAGGTGGAGGTCGTCATATTTCGGATTGTGCAGGAATCTCTCCAAAACGTGGTTGCTCATGCGCGCGCGTCGCGGGCTCAACTCACACTGGATTTTCAACCCAAAATGCTGCGCGTCAGCGTGGCGGATGATGGCAATGGCTTTGACCTTTATTCGCCCAGTCAAATTCCGCGCACCCGTTTTGGATTCACCAGCATGCGCGAGCGCGCGGCGGCAATCGGGGGCGAATTAAAGATTACGACCGAAGTGGGAAAGGGAACAACAGTTACGCTTCAAGTTCCGAATGAGGCACTGGCTGTCTGAAGCGGCGGAGTTGACGATTGGCTTGGCGCGCGGCAGGTATTTATGCGCTCTTGCGCAGGGGTCCACAGGGGACACAAATAGACCCCCATAAACTCTTGTGAAAGGATTATGGATACCTTACATTGAATCGGGTCCTCTACAGACAAGACGCGCGTCAATAGGCAAATGAATCGAAAAGGAGACAAGATCATGGACAGGGATTACCTGCAAAGAATTAGGCGTCGTGATTTTTTGCGATTGGCGGGCGTGACCGGTTCCAGTCTTGCTCTGGCGCAGCTCGCGGCAGCATGTGCCGTCCAAACCCCTGCGGCTCCGCCGACTGCAGTCGGCGCGCCCACAAGCGTTGCTGTTCCAACTGCTGTTCCGGCGACGGCAGCCGCCGCTCTCCGTACTAACCTGCGCGTGGGTCAGTTTGCAGAACCGCCCAATCTGGACCCATTCCTCACGACCAACGTCGAACAAGGCGAGGTGCAGTACAACCTTTTCACTCCACTGGTGCATCTCGACTACAAGACCTTGCAGCCCGCCCCGGCGCTCGCGACTGCCTGGGAGCAGCCTGATCCCCTGACGTGGCGCTTCAAGCTGCGTGAAGGGGTGCAGTTCCACAAAGGATATGGAGAAGTCACGGCGAGTGACGTCGCGTTCAACGCCAATTATACGATCGAGGAAAACAAGCCGCGGAAGTTCCTCTATTTCTTTGTCGAGAACGCGAAAGCGATCGACAAGTACACGGTAGAGTTCAAATTAAGCCAGCCATTTACTCCATTCCTCGTAACCACTGCCGCAGATCAAGGCACATGGGTGGTGTCGGAAAAGGCGTACAAGGAAATCGGCGCGGACGCATTCGGGCGCAATCCGGTCGGGTCCGGTCCGTTCGAGTTCGTGTCGTGGGAGCCGGGCAGTGCCATTACGCTCAAGAAATTTGACAAGTATTGGCAGCCTGACCGCCCCTACTTGCAAGAAATTGTGTATCACCCCGTACCCGATACCAACGTAAAGATGCTGCAGCTCGTGAACGGTGAACTTGACTTTATTGACCAGCCCGACTTTAAGGACATTCCCCAGCTGGAAGCGGATCCAAACATTACGGTCGCCAAGAGTCCGGGGTGGTCTTGGAATGCGATCGTCTTCAACATGAAATTGCCTGCCGACCATCCGCTCATGAAGAAAGAGGTCCGCCAAGCGATTGGCTATGCGATTGACCGCGACGAAATTGCCAAGAGTGTATACTTTGGGAATTCTGTGGCGGATGATAATCCGCTGCCACCGGGCTATCTCGCAACCGATCCGGGCGTGCATCTTTACGGCACAAAAGCCAATCTCGAGAAAGCCAAGGAGCTCATGGCGCAAGCGGGTGTAACGGGTCCAATCACCGTCAACGGGATCGTGTCTGTCAAGCCCGCCATGCGGCGGCAGATGGAGATCATTGCGAGCCAGCTTGCCAAGATCGGCATCACCATCAACATTGAGCAATTGCCCGGCGATGTCTTTGAACGGATGGGCGCGGGGAAATTTGATCTGGGGTTGATGGATATTACGGTAATGACGCCGGATCCCGACTCTGCTTTGTATTGGTTCCAGCGCAGCGGGACTGTTGCGAACTATGGCTATGCCAACGCGGTTGCGGACCAATTGCTTGACCAAGCTCGCGTGGAAGCCGACAAGTCCAAGCGCGCGGCAATCTACCAACAAGTTTTGGAGACGATCCTCGCTGATGCGCCTTATATCTTTACCGTGCATCGCGGGATGGTCTGGGCGTACAACAAAAAGCTCACCGGTTTTGAACCGCGGCCGCAAGATTACCTGCTCGATTTTGAAAATGTTCGTTGGACCGCGTGATACGAACCGATTGCCGCCGGGTCTCGAGTGCCGGGCTCTCGCCGCATTCGAGGGATGAGTCAGACAAGCGCACTCTATCGTACAGGACGGCAGACCTCAGCTTCGAAACGGCACCTGCCGCCGGAGAGGGGTCTGCCGTCCGCAATTTACACCGCAGCGCCGCACTGCGACCAATCATCTTGGCGTTTCTTTTATGTGGGGACTTGTCTCACGCCGAATTGTTGAACTCGCGCTGACCCTGCTGCTGGTGTCAGTCCTGATCTTTTCGCTCATTCACGTCATCCCCGGCGACCCAATCACCACAATGTTGGGTCCAAATGCGACTTCCGAGCTGATTCGGGAGATGCGAAGCTTTTACGGCTTGGACCGCCCGCTGGCGGAGCAGTACGCGTCGTGGTTGTCTCATTTGGTGCAGGGCGATTTGGGGCGTTCCATTGTCACCCGCCAGCCCGTCACCCGGATGATCCTCGAGCGGCTCCCTGCGACTTTACTACTGGCAGTTATTGCAACACTGCTTGGTACTGCATTCGCTTTGCCCGTTGGCATCATCGCCGCGGTACGCATGAATTCCCCCGTAGACTATTTGTTCCGTACCTTTGCGCTGCTGGGGGTCGCCATTCCCAACTTTGTGCTTGCGGTCGTGATGATTCTTGTCTTTGCGGTCTGGCTGCGCTGGGTGCCTATTTCCGGCGCGCCCTCGCTACTGAAAAATCCCGCAAGCGCGATTCCGTACTTTATCCTGCCGACGATTGTGCTTGGCGTCAGCTATGCCGCGCTCATGGCGCGAGTGCTCCGGTCTGGAATGTTGGAAGTGTTGTCGCAAGACTATATCCGTACCGCCCGCGCAAAGGGTTTGAACTCTCGCGCAGTCTTGTGGCGTCACGCTCTGAGCAACGCGCTCTTGCCCTTGATTACGATTTTTGCGCTTAACTTTGCCTACCTCTTTGGCGGGGCAGCTGTGATGGAACAAATCTTTGGGCTGCCGGGGATGGGCAGCTTGATCATTCAAGCCGCCCTCCAACGCGATTATCCTTTGATTCAGGGTATTTCCCTTTTTGTCGCGGTCATTTTCGTTCTATCCAGCTTGACCGCGGATTTCCTGTATGCACTGGCGGACCCCCGCGTCCGCGCAAGATAAGCTCGGGATTTGCATTGGATGACCATTCTGGGCAGCGATCCATTCATGTCAACCCAATCCGACGAGGCGAATCGCCCCGCATCCAGCCCGGCGATTCCGCCGACCCCGTATGTCGCCCCGCACCGGAAATTGTCCGCACAGCTTTCGCAGCTGATCAAGGGATACACGTTAGCGCTTGCCGGCGCCTTGCTCGTAATCGTGATTGCATTTGCGGCGGTGCTCGCGCCCGTCGTCTCCCCGTACGACCCGATTGAAATGAATTTGGATGAGCCGATCCAACCGCCGAGCACTCTGCATCTGTTTGGCACGGACTCGTTTGGCAGAGATGTGCTGACGCGAATCATTTATGGCTCGCGCGTCACGCTGCTTGTCGGCACGGTATCCGTTACGGTTGCGCTTTTGCTCGGACTGCCTATTGGCGTGCTCGCCGGCTATGCAGGCGGTCTTTCCGACCGGGTACTCATGCGGGCAATGGATGCGCTGCTCGCCTTTCCGCCGATCATTCTCGCAATTGTGCTGGTCAGCACGTTTGGACCGAGCACCGTCAATGCCATGCTGGCATTGGGAATTGTGTATGCACCACAGATTGCGCGCGTCATTCGCAGCACCACGCTCGGCATCAAGGAAGAAGTCTATGTGACCGCCGCACATACCATCGGCGTTCCCACGCACCGCATCATCTGGCGATACCTCTTGCCCAACGCCAACGCGCCCGTCATTGTGCAGGCAACTTCGATGTTTGCCTATGCCATTATCGCCGAAGCGACGTTGAGTTTTTTAGGGCTGGGCACGCAGCCGCCGACACCGAGCTGGGGTGAGATGGTGAGCAGTGGGCGCGCGTATATGCAGCAAGCGTATTGGGTCGTCCTCTTTCCCGCGTTGGCGATTGTGCTCTTTGTCGTCGGCGTCAATTTCGCGGGTGATGGAATTCGCGATGGACTGGACCCGCGCTACCGCCGCAGCATGCACTAGGAATGACAGAAAACGGGCAAATGATGTGGAATTGGCGATGAAGAAAGGAGTCCGGCTGTGGCGCAAGCAGTAGATAAAGCGCTGGAAGAATTGCTCGGCGGCGCACTTCTGGGCGACCCGATTATCGCGGGCTTTTCCGGCGGACGCGCTGTCGGCCCCGGAACGTGGTCGCCCGACGGCAAACGGATCGCATTCGTCTGGGGTCCTGGAGGCAATCCGCAAATCTGGACGATTCCATCCTCCGGCGGCAAGCCAACGCAGATCACTACGGGTCCCGTCTGGATTGAAATGACCGATCTCGTGGATCGCCGCGACGTCGCGGGCGGTCCGCAGTGGTCGCCCGATGGAAAATACTTTGCCTATGCCGCGCGCACCGCAGCCGGCAGCTCGGGCATCTTTCTGATTCCCTCAAATGGCGGCGCAGCCGTACAACTCTCCGACCACCCACGCACGGGCGTCGCGCCGGAGTTGAGTCCGCATCCCGGCTGCGACCGGACGCCGCGTTGGTCGCCGGACGGCTCCAAGATCGCGTTCGTCTGTTTGCGCGACGGCGTTGACCAGATTTGGATTGTCCCAGTAGAGGGCAAGCTCGGTCCGATGCAACTCACGTACGACCGCTATGACAACAACGATATTCAATGGTCACCGGACGGCAAACAGATTGCGTTTTCTTCACAGCGCAACGGCGACGACATTTTCAACGGCTCGATCTGTGTGATTTCGGTCAAGGGCGGCGCGGTAAGCCAATTGACCGAAGGGCTGACGAGCAATGACCGCACGCCGCGCTGGTCGCCGGACGGCAAGCGCATTGCATTCGTGTCCGACCGCAGTGGGTGGGACGATATTTGGCTGATGAATGCTGACGGCTCCAACCCCACACAACTCACCGACGGTACCGGCGACAAATCAGATCCTTGTTGGTCGCCGGATGGCGAGACCATTCTTTATACTGCGACGCGCGGCGGCAACAGCGACCTCTATATTGTCTCGCTCGCTGATAAGAAAGCAAAGCGTCTCACCAGTAGCGATGGTCTGCGCTACGCTGCGCGCTGGTCGCCGGACGGCAAAGAAATTTTGTATCTGTATGCAGGTCCGCTCGCGAGCCCTGATCTGTGGAAGCGCACTTTGGATGAGAACTCTGACGAACAACTGACTTTGACCATGCTGGGCAATCTGGAAGTGATTGACCCGGTCTTGCCCGAAACGCGCACCTTTCAGAGCGCGGACGGGTTGACTGTCGAGAGCTTTTTGTACCGTCCTGCGAATTTGGAACAAGGCGTCAAGTACCCTGCCGTAATTTGGATTCACGGCGGTCCGAATTCTCTTCACACCAACGAATGGTATCCGATCTTTCAATACCTCGTTAAAAAAGGGTACGTGGTCTTGGCACCAAACAGCCGCGGGAGCACGGGCTATGGGCGTTCCTTCCGCGAAGACAATCTCGATTACTGGGGCGGCAACGATACGAACGATTGGCTCGCGGCAGTGGATTTTCTCAAAGGTCTCGGTTACGTGGATGCTTCGCGCATCGCTATCTGGGGCTCCAGCTATGGCGGCTTTGCCGTCTTGCTCGCGCTCGGCAAATTCCCCGATGTATTCAAGGCGGGCATTTGCGCGTATGGACCCTCCAATCTGATTCAGAGCTATGACGATACCCGCGTCAGGCTGGTGCGGCGTCTGCTCCGCCGCCAAATGAAATCGCTGCCCGTCGAAAATATGGAGCTCTGGTTGGAGCGTTCCCCGATCAGTCATGTGGACAAGGTGAAATCACCCCTCTTGATCTTTCAGGGTGAGAATGACGCAGGCGTTCACCCGCGTCAATCACGCACGATGGCAGAAGCGTTGTGGGCGCAGGGCAAGATCTGCGAGCTCAACGTCTATGAAGGCGAAGGACATGGGTTCACGAAACCGGAGCACATTGCCGACATTGCCGCCAAGGTTGATTCTTTCCTGTCGCGATACCTTTAGTTCAAACGAATAGCACAAGTTCTCCCCGAGGAGGCAGGATGGACCTACAGCCAATTTACGATCAAATTGACCAACATCTTGACGAACATATTGCGATGCTGCAAGAGTATGTGCGCCAACCCAGCGTGAGCGTGGACGGCACCGGCGTGCGCGAATGCGCGGACCTCGTCGCGCGGTATTATCGTGACCTGGGCTGTCAGGAAGTGGAGCTTATTGAGAATGGCGACTTGCCGGGCGTATGGGCATATTACGATGCCGGCGCGCCCAAGACCCTTGTCAACTTTAATATGTTCGACGTGCGGTCAGTCGGTCCCGAGTCCAAATGGCATTATCCCCCATTCGGCGCGGTCATTGAACCGCATGATTCCTTTCCTCAAGTGTTGTACGGACGCGGCGCGCTCGTCCCCAAGGGACCGTATGGGGCGTGGCTCTGCGCGCTGAAATCCATTATTGATGCTACCGGCACGCTGCCCGTCAATATCGCCTTTCTCGCCGAAGGCGAAGAAATTCTCGGCAGTCCCAACTACGCAAAATTCATAGACAAATATCGCCACAAGCTCGAGGGCATTCAGGGCTGTTTATACCTGCGCGCCACCCAAAACCTTAAAGGCGAAATGCCGCTCATGCTCGGCTACAAAGGACTGCTCACCTTTGAAATCGAAGCGAGTGGCAAAGCGTGGGGGCGCGGTCCCACCAAAGACGCGGCACACAGCGCGACCAAACCGATTGTGGACAGCCCGGTGTGGCGGCTCGTGCAAGCCTTGGGGAGCATGACCAGTCCCGATGGCAGCCAGCTGCTCATCGAAGGTCTCGAAGAGGTGAACGGCTTGGCAAAGCCGCTGCCCGAAGATGAGCAGCTGATTCAACAGCTCTTGTCACATTACGAAGGCAAGACGTGGGACGAAATCATTCCGGGGCTCGCGGGTGCCGGCGTCACCGTCTATGCCCAAAACGCGACCGGCAACGATGTGCTCCGCCGCTACATGTACGGTTCGAGTTTCAACATTCAAGGAATCTACGCGGGTTATACCGGACCCGGTACGCGCACATTTACCATTCCCGAGAAAGCGACTGCGCTCATGGACGTGCGCATGATCACCGATCTCACACCCGAAGAGATTATCGGCAAAGTTCGCGCACATTTGGACAAGCATGGCTTTGGCGATGTAGCAGTGCGCGCCAAAGGCAGCTATTCGTGGTCCCGCACGTCGGTCCAGGAACCGCTTGTCCGGTCGTTCTTGCGTACCTCGGACAAGTACGGCGCCAAGGTGATTGCCTGGCCCTTTCAAGGGTACGGCGGTCCGTGGTCTATCTTTCGCCGCGAGTTTGATGCACCCGTGGTCTTTGCAACCGGGATTGGGCATGGGGCAGGCGTTGGCTTGCCGGACGAATACTTTGTACTCGATGGCGGCGGCAAGGTTCCGGGATTGCGCGAAATCGAAAAGTTCTGCGTGGACTTGCTTTACGATTTTGCCGAGCATTAATCATGTCTGCGCACCAAAAGTCAATCACGATCTGATTTGACACATCGAATGCAATCAGGAGGACAAATCATGTCACGTCAAGTTGTCACACCCCCCGGCGTCACCCCCGCCGCCCCGTTTTCACCGGGGATCAAAGCCAATGGCTTTTTCTTTGTTTCGGGTCAGACCGGACGCGAGGGCGGCACCGGAGCGATCCCCGAGGGAATCACCGAGCAGACACGCGTGTGCTTGGAAAATGTAAAACGCGTTATCGAGGCAGGCGGCTCTTCCATGGCGGATGTTGTCAAGGTCACGGTATTTTTAACGGACATGAAAGACTTTTCCAAGATGAACGAGGTCTACAAGACGTACTTTCCGACCGAGCCACCAACCCGCTCCACTGTCGGCGTGTCTGGGCTCGCGCGCCCCGAGTTCGTCGTCGAGATTGAAGCCATCGCCTTGTTATAGTGCGCCCGATCCAAACAGCCATGCAGACGGAGCAATTGATTCTTGATGTAGGCAAGCTCTTTGACAGCGTCAGCGGAACTACGCTGGAACGCGGGCGCGTGGCGCTGCGCGGCGACAAGATTGAATCGGTCGGAGACCAAAGCGAGCCCGTTCCCACCGACACTGCGGTCACGCAGCTGGCATTTCCGAACTCGTTTGCATTGCCGGGGTTGGTGGACGTGCACACCCACCTTGTTCTGCCGGGCGATGATACGCTGCCGGAAACGATGATGCAGCACAGCGACGGCATCCTGCTGCTGCAAGCAGCGGAAAACGCGCGGCGCGCGCTTTTTGCCGGCGTGACTACCATGGCGGACATGGGCGCGCGTAATCTCGTGACCTTTACGCTGCGCGACGCCATTAGCATGGGGTTGGCGGTCGGACCGCGCTTGCTGCTGTGTGGACGTCCGGTCACGCGGACCGGCGGTCACTGCTGGTTCTTTAACGGCGAAGCGGACGGTCCTGACGAAATTCGTCAAACCGTGAGGCAGCTGCTCAAAGAAGGCGCCGATGTCATCAAGGTGATGACGACAGGTGGTGGCACGCTCGGCACAGACCCCTTTCGCCCTACGTATCTCTTGGAGGAGCTGGAAGCTGCAACGGAAGAAGCGCACATGGCGGGCAAAAAAACTGCCGCCCACTGTTCCGCGACGATTGGTATCGAGCGCTCGCTTGCCGCCAAGTTCGATATGATTTTTCATGGTCACTTTTATGAGCCGGGCGGCAAACTCAACTTTCAATCGGAAGTGGCTCAGCATCTCGCGGACGCGCCCGTCTATGTGAATCCGACGTTGCAAATCAATCGGTCACAGGTGCAAGTCCTGCGCAACAAGGGCGATGCCTTGACCCCGTTCGAGCGCCAGCAGTTGGAAATAAAGTCAGCACGCTACAAGGGACAGGTGGAGAACGTCGGCAAGTTGGTACAGCACGGCGTAAAAATGATCGCGGGGTCGGACGCGGGTTGGGGACCCAATCCTTTCGGCGATTTTGTCTCGGAATTGGAAGCGATGGTCAGTGTTGGTATGTCGCCTACCGCTGTGCTCTTGAGCGCAACGCGCGAGGCGGCTCGCGCGCTCGGCTGCGATCACCTCGTCGGAACCTTGGAGCGCGGACGCCAAGGCGACCTCTTGATTGTGGATGGCAACCCTACCGAGCACATCAGCGCGTTGCGTAACATCCGAGCCATTGTTCAGAACGGCAAAATCATCTTTCAGAAAGAGTGACAGCGATGAATACTGCGGAACTGGAGCAAGGAATCGCGCAATACGTTGACCGGTGTGTCGGCGAAAATCTTGACCAATTGATTTCGATGGATATGCGCGGCGATGGGATATCGCGCATTCTGATGAATGCAGCACGCGCCAAGATGGGGGAACCGCTCGTACTCAAAGCGGCGCTCGAACTCAAGGCACAGCTCTCGCCGCGCGATCGCGTGCTGATGGTGACGGGCTTTATTGTACCGCCGTGGGATATCGGCGAGACGGATGGGTTGATTGGCACAGTCGTGCTTGGCAGGGCAATGGAAGTGGCGCTCGGCGCACAACCCGTGGTCGTGACAGAAGAGCAAATCCTCGCGCCCCTCGAGGCGGGTTTTAAAACGGCGGGCATGCGCGTCTTTTACAGTCTGGAGCAAGCGGGCAATTTGCCGCATTCGGTCGTGCTGTTGCCGTTCCCCAAAGACAAAGCCAAGGGCGAAGCGGAAGCGAAGCGCCTGGCTGACGCGATTCAACCGCGCGCGTGCGTCTCAATCGAGCGCCCCGGTCCAAACCCAAAAGGGGAGTATCATATGGCGCTGGGCGCGAATGTCACGCCATGGATTGCGCCGGTGGATTTAGTCTATAGTGAAGTGCAGCGGCGCGGCGTGCGCACGGTCGCCGTCGGCGATTTCGGCAATGAGCTCGGTATGGGCACGATTGGCGATACGGTGCGGAGCGAGACGCCTGCGGGTGCGAACTGCGGCTGCCCCTGCGGTGGAGGCATGGCTTGTCCCATTGGTTCCGATGTGACGGTCGCGTGCAGCGTGTCTGATTGGGGTGCGTATGCGATTGCCGCCGCGCTCGCATATTTGAAACAGGACCCGTTTGTGTTTATGGACGGACATTTTTATCAACGGGTTCTCGAAGCGACTGCGGTGGGTGGCTGCATTGACGGCACGTCTAACTATTCCATCCCGCAGATTGACGGCGTGCGCGAAAACTATAACGTACAGCTCGTGGAAATGCTCACCGAAGTCATCGCTTACCCCGGACGCCGCGACAAGTTCCGCCCCATTCGCGAATTTCGCGTGAAACGCGAGTCAGCTGCACCGATCGCTTGACCTGATTGCCGCGATTCCTATGGAAGATGAGCGCATTCGCATTATGGTCGTGGATGACCACCCGGTCGTGCGGCGGGGGTTGCGTCACCTGCTCGGAACGTGCAGCGATATGGAGATTGTGGCGGAAGCCGCGGACGGGCAGAGTGCGCTGCGCTCTGCAACCAGCGCCGCGCCAGACGTAGTACTGCTCGACATTCGCATGCCGGGCAGCAGCGGCTTTGAGATTGTCCCGCAGCTGCGTCAGATTGCGCCATCGGCGCGCGTCATCATCCTGACGACATACGATGATGACGAGTATCTCGCCAAAGCACTCGGCGGGGGCGCGTATGGCTATATCCTTAAAAGCGCCTCGGACGAGACGGTCGCGGAAGCGATTCGCAGCGTCTATCGGGGCGAGCGGCTCGTCTCGCCCGGTCTGATGGGCAAGGTCTTGGAGCGTTTTGAAGACCTGAAGCGTTCTGAAGCACGGACGGAGAGCGGACTTTCGGAGGTAGAGCTCCAAATTCTGCAGCTCGTGGCGCAAGGCGCGACCAATAAACAAATCGCCGCCCGGCTCTACATCAGCCAGCGCACCGTCAAGCGGCGCTTGCAAACCATCCTGCGGAAACTGGACGTGAGCCACCGCTCGCAAGCGGTGATCGAAGCCACCAAGCGCGGTTTCCTCTGAAATCAACCCGCTCCATTTGTAATCCCGACTTGAGGAACAATATGGCGTTGCTGCCAATCAGCGCATTTGAAGAAAAGCGAGCAGAATCCATCGCCCTGCTCAAGACGCTCGTCGAGTACGAATCGCCGACCACGAGCAAGTACGCGGTGGATCGCCTCGGCGCATTTCTCGCAGAGCAGTTCCGCGCACTCGGAGCGCACGTGGTCGTGGACCAACAGTCTGAAGTGGGTGACCACATCCTCGCGCGCTGGGGAAACGGTACGGACGGCATCTTGCTCCTGGGGCACATGGACACGGTGTACGAACTGGGGACATTGGCACGCCAGCCCTGTATTGAGCAGGAGGGACATCTCTTGGGTCCCGGCGTACTCGATATGAAGTCAGGGATCGTTATCATCCTCACCGCGCTCCGAGCTATCAATGAACGCAGTCTATGGAATGACCGTCCAATCACCGTCCTTATCACGTCGGATGAAGAGACGGGCAGCTGGCATTCGCGGGCGATTATCGAACAGCTGGCAAAGGAAGCGCGCTTGGTTCTCGTCCTCGAACCCGGTATGCCCGACGGCGCAATCAAGACGTGGCACAAGGGCGTTGGTAATTTCGAAATCGCGGTACGCGGCAAAGCTGCCCATGCGGGGGCGGACCACCAAAAGGGCTTGAACGCAATCGAGGAATTGGCGTACCAGGTGGTCGCGTTGCAGAAATTGACTGACTATGAAAGAGGCACGACCGTGAACGTCGGTTACATTCAGGGCGGCTCGCGCTCCAACGTCGTACCCGAGGAAGCGCACGCGCTGGTGGATGTGCGCTTTTTAACGCCGGAAGAAGCCACACGCATTGACCACACCATTAAATCGTTGCAGACCGTCCTGTCCGGAGTCGTCTTGGACGTTAAAGGGGGCATTAATCGCCCGCCGATGGTGCGGGATGCGCAGATGCTGGCGACCTACGAAAAAGCGCGGGCGCTCGCCAAGAAGTTAGGCTTTGAACTTGGAGAAAACGGTACGGGCGGCGCGTCCGACGCTAACTTTATCGCTCCGCTCGGCATTCCGGTGCTCGACGGCATGGGCGGTATCGGCAGAGGGCTGCATTCGGATTGGGAATACATAGACATCGCCTCGCTGCCCGCGCGCTGTGCACTCGCTGCTGCCATTCTCACCGCGTGGTGAAGAGCATCCGTGCTGTATGCCTCCGGCAAACTGCTCCTCGCGCGAACGATGAGTTGCTTATCCTTCGCCAGGGTGTAGCTCCTTCCCGTCTGATACAACGATCGGGCTAACCGTCAAGTCAAAGCTCCTTCAACGCATGACCTTAGCCTCGCCATGTCCATCTTCCGAGACTGTAACGGACGACGTATAGTTGAGTGCTAGCAAATCCGAATCAAGGAGCAGCGCGAGGAATTGTTCGCGCGTTTGTTCGTCCCAAGACGGCGGCACGGGCTCGCGTGCATTCGCGGAACAGATGATGCCACCAAGGCGCAAGAGCTCTTTTTGCACGCTCTTGCCCGCAAGGTGCAGCTCAAAACGAATAAGCGGCAGATACTTGAAAAATATCTCGGCTGCCTCCGCGCGCAGTCCTGAATGAAAATATGCATACACCTTGGCGAACACATCCGGGAATGCGCTGCTCGGCATGGTGCCGCACGCGCCGCGGTCGAGCTCTTCGAGAAACGTAATGCCGCTCATCCCGCCAAAGATCCCCGCGATTGCGTCCCCCCCCAACGCCAACGTCTCGGCGATCTTGCTCGGAGCGCGCGGGACTTCAATCTTGAAATAGCGGATGTTCTCGAGTTCAACTGCCAGGCGCGCCATGAATTGTGGTGACATCGCAATGCCAGAAAGTGGATGGTCTTGCACCACAATTGGGATTTCCACTGCATCGGACAGCTCGGCAAAGTAGCGATAGATCCCCGCCGTGTCCGCCAGCCACCCACCGTAAAAGGGCGGCAGCGACAATATGCCGTTAGCCCCCGCGTGCATCGCCGCGCGGCTGCGCTCGACCGCCACGCGGGTGCTCGGATGACTAATGCCGATAATGACGGGCACCCGCCCGCGCACGTGATCCAGCACGACCTCCATGATCCGATCGCGTTCCACGTCGCTTACAGCATAACCCTCGCTGGCGTTTGCCAGCGCGACCAGCCCATGTGCCCCTGCATCGAGCAGAAAATCAATTGCGCGGCGCTGGCACCGTTCGTCGAAATCGCCCTGCGCGTCAAACACAGACAACAAAATCGGATAGACGCCTCGAAAGAGGACAGTCATAATTCGAACTCCTAGTCAGCCGCATCCCTTTTAGCCGGTGGTGCAGAGACAAGGTCTCTCACCCCTCAACGAAAACCTGCCCACAGAGTCAACAGTGAAACAGCAATCAGGAGCAGAAGGACGAATCGCTGGAACACTCCCGGCGATACGCTATGGAATACGCGCGCGCCGACCATGAGACCAATCAAGACCGCGGGCACTAGCTTGACACTTAACCACATCAGATCCGTCGAGACCAGACCGGTCAGCAGCAGCGCGCCGATTGTTGGAATACTCACCAGGACTTTGTACACGGTCATATTCGCTCGAAAGGGGACCTTTTCCCAGCCCTGATTCGCGCCAAACAGGACAATCGGCGGACCATTCAAGCCCGTGCTCGCGCCGAGCATTCCGCTCAAAAATCCGGCGAACGCGCCGACGATATTTTCATGCGCGAGCTGCCGCGAAAAGCCCAACAGCATCGCCACAGCAAAGACCAGAATGACGCCGCCAATGAGCGCGAGCAGCACATCTTCGCGCGTGACCACCAAAAAGTATGCGCCCAGAGGGATCCCGATCAAACTGCCCGCTGCCATGACCGCAACGATGCTGCGCCGCGCCTGCCCATACGTACGATACAACAGCAAGAGAACAGAGACTCCATCCAACAAGATGGATAAGCTCACTGCCGTCTTGGGCGGATAGAGCAACGCCAAAAAGGGAAGCGCCAACAGCACAAAGCCAAAGCCGGTTATGCCTGTCACCAGCGCGGCGGCCAGCACAATCGCGCTTGCCAACACATCCGACACGGATTCTCTGAGATTCAGTACGCGCCGTAGCGCTGGACAGTCTCTGCGACCAATTCGAGATTCATCGGTCTGCCTTCAAACACTTGCCCGCAGCCGTGCATCACGTACGCGCCGCCCTCCGCTGCCGCGTCGAGGCAGCGCTTAACCTCGTCCTGCACGATTATGGGGTCCTCGCTCGTCAGTAAGCGCTCGTTAAAGCCGCCAAAAATACAAACGTCGTGTCCCACGCGCCGCTTGACGTCGGCGAGATCAAAGTCGCCCGAGGCTGCTGCAGAGGTGATCGTCTCAAGCGCATCGGGTCCCGAGTCAATCATCTGTTCGAGGAAGCGCGAGCCGCGTCCGCAATTGTGATAAGTGACCAGCAGCCCGAGCGAATGCGCCACCTTCATCATCTCGCGGTCGTCTTCCAGAATAAATTCGTTATAGAACTTGGGTGATAATCCCAATCCGACCCAATCCTGAATGTACGCAATCGAGTGAACGCCCGATTCGGCGATGCGTTGGAGATGCCTGACCTTTTGCGCTTTCACCACGTCGAGCAGTTCCCGTACCCACTCCGGGCGCTCGAACGTGTCCACTGAAAGTTCTACCAAGCCGCGCAGTTCCGCCGCCTCGTCCCATACACCCGGCACCGCATGACGAAAAAAGGCGCGGTCACGCGCTTTGGCGACCATGCGCTTGAGCGGGTCGATGTTTAACAGCATGGGATCGGGACGGTACGTAAGCAGTTCCAGGTCCTCCGGTTTTTTGAGGATCGGTTCGAGGGGCCAAACGCCATTGTCGTCAATCCGGTACACATACGAGAGCGGTCCGCGCGGCGTATCAATCGCCACGCGCAGCGTACGGCTATCCGACTCCACCTCGATGACCTCGGTTCGCTCGCGCCAGGTTTCAGTTGCATCTTCGGGGTAGGACATCAGCCGCCGGGGCCACACTTCCCATTCGCCCGGATGCAAACTCGCCGTGACGATGATGGGATCAAGCCCCAGGTCTTCCTGGGTCTTGACGATCGTATTGACCGGGTCTTCGATCCAGGCATCATAAAGCTTGGAGATGGCGGGCGGCGAGTGCAGCAGGTCGTTTTTGAGAAAGCGAAGCGCCAGCCGAAAGACCACCGGAACCCGGTCCGGTGTCCCTTTGCGAAACGCGGTTTCGATGCGCTCGACGCTATTCATGGTTACGGACTCCTTTTCTTTAAACCGTAACGGATACGCCGCCATCCACGACAATCACCTGACCGGTCACATACGAAGACTCCGGCGAAGCGAGAAACGCCACCAGCGACGCCACTTCAGCGGGGGTCCCCGAGCGACGCAGCGGCAGCCGGACGCGCAGCGGATTTAGATAGATTTGGCGAAACCACTCGGACTCGTCGTCATGGACGCCGGATGCGGAGACTGCGCCGGTCTCACCAATAAAGCCGGGAGCAACACAGTTCACCAGGATCCCGTGCGGCGCGAGCTCGACACCCAGCGAGCGCGTCAGATGGTCAATCCCTGCTTTGGCGACGTTGTAATGCGAGACCTGCGGATTCCCAACCTGAAAGCCGAGCACCGAAGAAATATTGATAATGCGCCCACCGTGCCCTTGGACAATCATCCGGCGCACCGCCGTATGGGTGCAGTTCACGACGCCGTACAGATTTAATGTCAATCCGTCTTTCCACTCTTGGAGGCTGCATTGAGTGAAATCGAGAATGTTCCAGACTGCCGCGTTGTTCACGAGAATATCCAGCCGCCCAAATTCGGCGAGTGTTTTGTCAAAAAGGTGGTGCGACTGTTTCTCGTCAGAGACGTCTGCGCGCACGCCCAGCGCACGCCCACCCATTGCTTTGATCTCTTGGGTTGTCTGCAAGACATCACTCTCGGTGCGCGCGGTGATAACGACTGCCGCGCCCTCCTCGACAAATCGCTCCACGATGGCTCGTCCAATGCCTTTGGTCGAGCCCGTTATGATGGCTACCTGATCCTTCAAGCGCATAAGTGCATTCTCGCTTTAGAGTGACTTGACATGATGTGTCAGGCGCTCTGCGCCGTTGACCTTGACCAGCACCGCATCTTCGATGCGTACGCCGCCAACCCCGCGCAGATAGATTCCCGGTTCCAGACAAATCACCATTCCGGACTCTAAAACGGTCTCCTCTGTTGGAACGAGGCGCGGGCTTTCGTGGTATGAAACACCAATGCCATGTCCGGTATGATGCCAGTACGGCTCGAACCCTTGTTGGCGGATAAACGCGCGCACATCAGTATCCACTTGATTCGCGCGCCGACCCGGCTGCACTGCGTTTACTGCGAGCTCCAGCGCATCCCGCACTACTTGATGAATTCGTTGCAGCTCGGGAGAGACTTCTCGCACACCGAGCGTAGCGGCATTGTCGCCCCAATACCCGTTGTGCTGTAACGCCACATCGAACAAGACGACATCGCCGTCATGCAGTGAATTTCCCGAGGGCACTACACCCGCTTCTGCTGTGCGCGGACCGGCTGCCAGATTCGCGACCATCGGCGTGGATTGTCCCGCCGCTCTTTCGACAGCCGCGTGAACTCTGCCAAAGAGCTCTATTTCGGACAACCCTACCGCCGCTGAAGCGCGCAACTCTGCTTGTGCCTGATCACAGAGCATGAGCGACGCCTGCAGTTTCTCGATTTCGCCTGCGGTCTTGATTGCACGCAAGCGAGTCAAAAGCCCGTCTATAGGGACGAAATTGAGAGCAGGACGTTCTGTGCGCAGGATTTCATAGAGTGCTAGTGGCAGATGACTCTGTTCGATGCCGACGTTCCCGCGCGGCGGGAGCTGCTCGTTAACTAGAACTTGAAATTCCTCGCGCAGGCGCGCTGCCGGATCAAAAGTCCGCTCGACTGAATAACCGATGTAGGTGCGGCGCAGCAGCTCGCCTTCCGCGCGGCTCGCCGCCTCTGCGCCCGCAACCAGCAGCACGAGCTTCCCCATACTCACCCACACTACTGCTGGTCCGCCTGCGAACGGGTCGGGACCGCCAGTCGCGGAGGGAAAGTGTCCCGTGAGCCACCCAACATTAAAGGGGTCGCTGACGAGCGCGCCAACCAATCGCTGCTCTTTGAGCCAAGCGCGCACCCGCGCGATTATTTCCGCGTCCATCGCGTCGCTTTACTCCACTTCACCCTTGAGCGAGCCCGCTACGAGTCCCCGAATAAAGTAGCGTTGTCCAAAGAGATACAAAAGCAGGATTGGGAGAATCGCAATTACCAGACCCGCCATGATCGCAGGGATGTTTACCGTAAAGCGACTGCGGAACACGGTTAGCCCCGCCATAATTGTTTTCAGACTATCCGACTGGAGGAAAATCAGGGCAATGAGCAGCTCATTCCACACCCATAAGGCGTTCACGATAAAGAGAGTGATGACCGCCGGAGCCGAAAGGGGCATGACGATGTTCCAATAGATTCGAACGGAGGAACAGCCATCCAACCGCGCGCAGTCAATAATCGCCTGTGGCACATCCATGAAAAAGCTCGTCAGCAAGAACGTCGAGTACGGTACGATGAACCCGATGTAGATGATAATCGCCGCCGGATAAGTATTAATAAGCCCGGCGTTGACCATCAGGACAAACAGCGGGACGATGGTGACGATGACAGGAATCGCCATCAATGCCGCCATAAAGTTGTACAGGACACGCTTGCCCCAAAAGTGCATGCGGCTAAAGGCAAAGGCAGCCATGCTCGCGATCAATACGCCCAGCGTCGTCGAGGTGAGCGCAAGGATGAGACTGTTCATGAACCACTGCGGGAAATCTTTGCGCCCCAGCACCAGCTCGAAATTGTCCAGCGACGGATTGAGCGGCGGACCGAGCGCGTTCATATAAAATTCGACGCGCGTTTTGAAAGCGGTGCTGACCATAAAGTAGAGCGGGAACAACGCGATCAAGCACAACATCAATAGCACGAGATGACGGCTCAAGCTGCCCGGCAGCGCGGCAGGCTTCCAGTGCAGGCGCGGGGGCATCATTCTCGTTCCGCCCTCTCGCGCAGCGTGTATTGAACGACCATGATCACGAGCGCAGCGAAGAAAAGAATCACCGCGAATGCGGAAGCCGTGCCCATCGAGCCGTGCTTGAATGCCTCGAGGTAAATGTAAAATTCACCCACGATCGTCGAAAAAGCAGGACCCGCATCCGTCATCACAAAGACATAGTTAAAGACCCAACTAAAGAGTGTGATGAGCAAAATCGTCGCGTAAAAAGTAATGATATTCCGCAGCTGCGGAATCGTGACGTACCACAAGCGCTGCCACCAGGACGCGCCGTCCACCTTAGCGGCATCGTACAACTCTTCTGAAACTGTCATTAAGCGCGCCAAAAATAGTACGGTCCCGAATCCGAGCTCCCGCCAGACGATGACCCCACCGATGGTAAAGAGCGCCCAACGTGTGCTGCCCAGCCAGTCCTGCGCCAAGAACCCTAGACCGATTCCCCGCAATACGATATTGAGAACTCCGTTCAGTTCGAGAATATACCCCAGTGCGATGCCCACAACTACGATCGCGAGCATGTAGGGCAAGAAAATGATCGTGCGATAAATCTGCCACCCGCGCACTTGATCGTAGAGCAATGAAGAAATGACGAGTGACAGCGTAATCAAGACGGGGATGCACAAGAGCAGGAGGAGGTTGTTACGGATCGCAAGCCAAAACACCGGATCATTGAATAGTTGTTGATAATTCCGCAGTCCGACAAACACCGGCGCGGGTCCGTTCAAGTTCAGTGTGCTAAAGCGAAAAATTTCGATGATGGGATAAATGAACACAAAGCCAATGACCGCAAGCGCGGGAGCGAGCCAGAGGTACGCCTCCAGATTCTCGCGACGCCGTCTTTTCGCGCGCGAATGGATCTGCGCGGTCGCCACAGGTACGGCGGAGAGCTTGGGTGTTCCGGTGGAAACTTTGGACATACTTCAGGTCGTGCACTGTGCGCCAGTGCGCGCGTCCGGAGCTTTTGGTAGAGCGAACGTGCTGCGCGCAGCACATTCGCTCTACCTACCTTACGAGGCTATTGGATGCCTTCGAGCCATTTCTTTAAGGTTGCCAACTGTTCGGGGTTGTCGGTGCGCCAGCGCACAGCAAAGTCCTCCACCTCTTGCGCGGCTTGTTCCGGCGTCTTTTCGCCCAGGATCACCTTGTCAATCGAAACAAAGATGGACTCCCGGTCAATCTTGCTCGGAATGTAATCCTGATACGAGAGCGACGCCTTATCCTTTGCCCATGCGAGCACCTGCTTGTCCAACGGCGACTGTACGGCGCTGGTATCAAAGCGGTCGTCCGCCGGGAGGGCACGCGAGGTTTCGTACATCGCCTTCAGGCGGTCCGGTCTGTGTAGATACGACAGATATGCAGCAGACGCTTCCTTGTTCGGAGCGAACGACGGAATCGCCATCACCTGCGCGGTGTTGCCCATGAGTCCGGCGATTTTTCCCTTTCCGAAGACCGGGGCGAGCATCACACCAACCTTGTCCGCACCAAGGTCCTTCTCCCAATTTGAAATCAGGGATACCGGGGCAATCGTCATCGCCGCCTTACCGGCGGGAAGCTGGTCCATGCCCTGCTGATAGTCCAATGACATGATATCACTGTTCAAGCAGCCCTTTTTGTTCAGCTCGTCCACTTTGGTCAACCAGCTCACATACTTGGGTCCGGCGAAGCTCTCCTCGCCCGTCGCAAACTTGAGCATCTCCCAGGGTTGATCAAGCTCCTGTGGGAGGAACTGCTCGGCAAAATTGCCGTGCCCTGCTGCGCCCTTGAAGCCGTAACCGAGCGGAGCCACACCAATGGCTTTGAGCTTTTCACATGCGCTCAAGAGCTCATCCCAGGTGGCGGGCGGTTTGTTCGGATCAAGCCCGGCTTGGGTAAAGAGGTCTTTGCGATACGCCATGGTGATCGGCACCATGTACCAGCCCAGTCCCCAGACTTTCCCGTCAAAAGTGGCTTCTTCGCGCAGACTTGGAAAGATATGCGACACGTCTGCTTGCGCATAATCACTGACCGGGGCAAGGTTCCCCATCCAGGCGTCTTCCAATGTATAGATCGCACCCCAGAGGTACTGCACGTCAGGACCCTTTTTCGCTTGCGCGGCGGCGCGGAATGCAGGATAGAGACTCTCGGTGGATTGGAGCACCGTCTCCACCTTGACATTGGGGTTTTCTTTCATATACATCGCGGTCGTTTCTTCCAGCCACTTTTCAAGTCCGGGGGCATCCGCCTCACCCCACCACCAGATCGTGAGGTTGACTTGCGGGGCTTGGGTCGCGGGCGGCGGCGGGGCAGCCGTCGCGGGTGCGGCAGTCGGTGGCGGCGCAGACGTTGGGGGAACGGCGGTCGCGGGCGCACACGCGATCAGCGTAATCAGAATGCCGCATGTGAGTACGATGAGCGCTACGGCGCGCGCATGAGAAACCTTTGAGACTTGCATGTCTGCCTCCTTATCGGCACTGTGGGAGAGTGCGCGATGAATCCCATTCCTTGATTTCGGCGTCTGGCGGGACAACGATTACATATTCTGCATCCTCCTTTTTGACCGCGATTATCTAGTTCCGAAAGTCTCCTGTGTGCGTGGTCCCTGCGCTCAATGTCTCTGCCGCTGCGTTCCACGAAATTCCCAAGCCCGCGCCTTCGGGTACAGTCATGAACCCTGCCTCACATCGGATTGGTTGTGCGAGCAGTGTGTTTGCCAGCGCGTGCATCGTCGGCTGGTATTCGACAAAGAGCAGTCTGGGAATTGAGGCAGCGAGCTGCAGCGTCGCCGCGAGATAAGGCGCTAACCCTACGCCGCAGTGAAACGCGCAGGGCACGTTAAAAGTCTCGGCGAGCGACGCAATTTTGAAACATTCTGAAATACCGCCCGCTCTGCCGACGTCGGGCTGGATAATGTCCAGCGCCCGCCGTTCGAGCCACTCGCGAAATTGATAGCGCGTCCGTTCACTTTCACCGGATGCCACCGCCATATCCAATGCCGCGCAGATATCTGTGTGTCCTCCGATGTCTTCAGGATTGGTTGGGGTTTCCAACCACAAAACGTCATAGCGCTCCAGGGCGCGCCCCAGTTTGATAGCACTTGGCAGGTCATAGCCCCATTGAACGTCCACCATCAACTGCACGTCCTTGCCGAGGGCATCGCGAATCGCTGCAACTTCTTCAACATCTGACGAAACGCCGCGCCCTAGAATTAACTTGAACGCATTGAAACCTTGTCGCGAGTAATCAAGCGCGCGGGCCACCCGTAGCTCGAGTGTATTCCCAGCCAATCCGGAAACGTAAACCGGAATCTGCGTTCGAAAAGGTCCGCCCAGCAATTGAGATGTGGGCAGTTGGAGGAATTTTCCGCAGAGATCCCACAGCGCAATATCTATCGCGCTGATGGCGTCCAGCATGAACCCCGTCAGATGTCCCCGATCCCGCATGCTGGAATACATGTCATCCCACAAAACCTCATGTGCCAGCGGGTCGCGCCCGAGGATCATTGGCGCAAGCAGATGCTGAATAATAGCTTGCGGCGCTTCCGGCACGACGGGCGCCTGACATTCGCCAATACCGAGTAGCCCATTATCGGCAAAGACCGTGACAAATAAGCTGTGGACTTGGCGAGGGAACGCAGCCCGATAACCGCCCACGCGTTGATATTCGCTGGTTGTGGCGTCAGATAGTTGGGTGGCTTCACCGTTCAGCCCCGCGGTCCCGGAAAGTGGATCGTGCGGCACCGGGAGTTTGATCAGGCGCGTTTCTACGCCCACAATCTTCACCCGCGCCCTCCATTTCGAAAGGCTGGGAGATTGGCATACACGCCGTAGCACCGAAGACCGTCTTGGCTCTCCGTAAGTATGCTCAGCAGGCGTGCGTCACATCGTCGTAACACGTCGGTTTAGGGTTGTAGTATTTTCACACGGGAGGTTAGATTACGCTGCCGCGCGCAGCGAGGGCTTGAACGACCGCCCCCTTGTTTGCAATCAAGTGGGTCGTCAGTAGTTGTTTTACCTTGTCCACGTCATGGGCATGATATGCTTCCAGAATGGCCTTGTGCTCCGGATGCACCTTACGCGGATCGCGTGCCGGGATCGCATAAAAGACTCGAACATTGATGACGTCAATATTGAGACTCTTGTATACCTCATTCAACTTGTCGTTTCCTGCGAGACTCACCAGATACGTATGGAGTTGATGGTTAAGACTTTCAAAGCGGGGATAATCTACATTTTGCCCGCGCTCCCAGCGCCGCTGAAAGTCCCGGGTGTCGAACAGTGCTTGATATCGTTCGAGGAGGGATCTCGCAAAGGAGAGGTGCTTCGAGTCAAAGTTCAAAACACCCTTTTCCGCGGCTAGAAGCTCCAGCGCAAGTCGGACATCGTACGTGTTCGCCACGTCCGCGACGGTCAGGGCGGTCACATAGGTTATGCGACGTGGCTCAATGGTCACGAGATTTTCCCGCGAGAGACGCACGAGCGCCTGATAGACGGGAGTACGACTGACCTTAAGCTGGCTGGCGAGATGATTGATGTTTAGTCGTTCGCCAGGTCGGAGCGCGCGTGAAAAAATCTTTTCGCGAATCATCTGATAAATGCGATCAGACAATTCAGTATGGTCGATAGGGGAAAACTGAGAAATCTCACTCTCGCTGGTACTGGGTAACAGTTCGATCATCAATAGTCCCTGTCGAATGGTGATTGCGAACGGCTTTATTCATATCTAAAATATCAGATATTACACGTATTATATTGCAGTTTTGTGCTCAGTGTCAAGCATTTGCTCATGGGCTCTGTCGGACATCACCTCAAACGCCATCCGAATACTTTGACGGATCGCAAAGTTCAGAAAGGGAAGGAAGCACACGAATTGCGAGGCTCGATAGGTTTCCTGTTAGGCAATGCGTGGGATTCTTATTCCCGTTCGTTCATGGAGCTGCATCCAACATGAGTGGAATTAGAAATGAACCAGGGCTGGGTCGGTTGTGTGCATCCCTCCCATTGGTTCTGTTCGCCTCATGCATCCGTAACAACCGCCATTGTTCACCCAAATTCACTGGCGGGTTAGAGTAAGCGATGGGTGGGCGTATATCAGCCGCGTCGATGATGCGGAGTTTGAGCCGCATTGATGTGCAGGTAAATCCGGCTTGCGGCGGACCTGTCTAGGTCTCGCCGTGCCAACCCTGTCCGCAAGACATGCTGTTATAAAGATGAGAATGCGAATCCTTTGTTGGAAGGGCGCGAGATGATGCCAGCGAGGAAAGCGACGGCGTATGTGAGTAAAGTCTGCGTGGCAGATTCCGGCAACTCAAATGATGGTGTTGCAAGCGCACCTGAACAGCCAAGTTCTCTTTCCAGCACAGTGGGATCCGAAGCTTGGAATTCACGTGACTTGAAGTCGCGG